>Ga0066710_100000769_pt1 | contig 21203 bp, 26 predicted proteins | sample GraSoiAngelo_159_FD_79666 | JGI IMG/M metagenome (GOLD analysis project Ga0066710, IMG submission 79666) | Grasslands soil microbial communities from the Angelo Coastal Reserve, California, USA - 14_1009_16_40cm | ecosystem: Environmental > Terrestrial > Soil > Grasslands | place: USA...
AGCTTTACGTCGTCCCCAACTGGCTTTCACCGGCCTAAGAGGCTCTCACACAATGAGCGATTGTGTCGCTCGGCCGCGCTCGGCGGCGCGCTGCTGCGTCCTCGGTCGGCCCGATAGTCCGACATCGGGCCTCCCTGCGTCCTTGCATCGCACTCGCCGATCGCGCCCGGATCGACGAACGTCATTGTGTGAGAGCCTCTAAGCCTCGCGCCGAACGACGCGGGCACCGCTGGACTGCTGCAGCGCCTTGATCACGATCTCGTCGACGTTCACGTGCAGCGGGCGGGTGAGCGCGAACATCACGCAGTCGGCGACGTCGTCCGGCGTGATCGGGTCGACGCCCTCGTAGACCGCACTGGCCTGGTCGGCGTCGCCCTTGAAGCGCACGATCGAGAACTCGGTCTCGACCAGCCCCGCGTCCACGGTCGTGATCCGGATCGGCCTGCCGAGCAGGTCCTCGCGGAGCGCGTAGACGAAGCCGCGCAACCCGAACTTGGCCGCCACGTAGGAGGCGGCGTTCTGGTACGCCTGCCTCCCGGCCACCGAGCCCATGAACAGGATGTGCCCCTCGTCGCGAATGTGCGGGAGGCACAGCCGCGTCACCCGTAGGACGCCGTCGACGTTCGTGTGCAGAACGCGATGCTCGTCCTCCTCGTTCGACTCCCAGAACGGGTAGCGCCCCAGCGCGAGCCCGGCGTTGTTGAAGAGGATGTCCACCCCGCCCAGCTCGCCCACGGCCTGCTCGACGAACGCGGCCGTACTTGCCTGGTCGGTGACGTCGAGAGGGAGCGCGACATCGGCCTCGATTCGCTCGACGCGCCGCGCGCCACCGGCCACCCGCACCCCCGCTTCGCGCAGCTTGCGCACCGTGGAAGCGCCGATTCCGCTCGACGCGCCGGTGACGATCGCGCTCTTCCCGGCCAGGATCACAGCGAGAGCCTACGAGAATGGACCGATTCGGCGTCTCATACGAGACATAACCCATTCGAGGGACGCCCAGGGGCTCCCACTCAGCCGACAATCGTTCCATGAGCGACGCGAGCGGCACCGTGACGGGATCCTCGAATCCTGCGGCGACCGATCCGCTGGCGCGGATCGCAGAAACCGTGCGCAGGCTCATGCCCGGCCCTGCAGGTGACGAGCTGCTGGCGCAGATCGCCGACATTCTCGCCTCGGTCGTGCCCGACGACATCGAGCAGGTCGCGCTCGAGAACGCGCAGCTACAGCACGAGCTGGAGCTCGTCCAGAGCGTCGACTCGCTGACGGGGCTTCGCAACCGGCAGCGCTTCTTCGAGGACCTCCGGCGGGAGGTCGCGGCAGCGCGCCGGTACAACGACTCGCTCTCGCTCGTCGTACTCGACGTCGACGGTCTCCGGGCGGTCAACGAGACGCGCGGCTACGACGCGGGCGACCGGCTTCTGCTCACCCTCGGCGAGCTGCTGCTCACCCGATTGCGCGTGACGGACATCGCCGCCCGGATCGGCGACGACGACTTCGCGGTGATCCTTCCGCGCACACCGCTCGTCGGAGCCGAAGCACTCTCGGTGCGCATCGGTGACACGCTCGGCGACTGGGTCGACATCGGCATCGCGACGCTCGACGCCGGCGTCACCTCCGGCGCGGATCTGCTCGAGCGCGCCGACCGCGATCTGGCCGAGCGCCGCGCGGCACGCGACCGCTCCCCGGCCGCGTAGGCGCACCCCGCAGCCGGTCATAGTCGCGGTTCTACGACACCATTCGAACGGCGACGGCTCGCGACGCTAGGCGGCCGTACCATTGGTGTCGTGGCGGCCCGACACGATCACGCGGGACACACGCACGCCCACGTCGATGCGGACACCGACAGCCGCCCGCTCGGAGTCGCGCTCGGGCTGATCGTCGCCTTCATGGTCGCGGAGGTCGTGGTCGGCATCGTCGCGCACTCGCTAGCTCTGCTCTCGGACGCCGCCCACATGCTCACCGACGCGGGTGCGCTCGTCCTCTCGCTGATCGTGATCCGCCTCGTCGCCCGGCCGGCGCGGGGCGACCTCACCTTCGGCCTCAAGCGCACCGAGATCCTGTCCGCGCAGGCGAACGGCTTCACGCTGCTCGTCCTCTCAGGCCTGATCGTCTATGAGGGAGTCGCGCGGCTGGTCGAGCCCCCCAAGCCGGAAGGGCTCCCGATCCTCGTTGTCGCCCTCGTCGGCGTCGTCGTCAACCTGGTCGCGACCTGGCAGCTCTCGGGCGCCAACCGCGACTCGATGAACATCGAGGGCTCCTTCCAGCACATCCTCACCGACCTGATGGCGTTCATCGCGACGGCGATCGCCGGCGGCGTCATCCTCGCGACCGGCTGGGTGCGGGCCGACGCGGTCGCCGCGCTGTTCGTCGCCGCGATCATGCTGCGGGCCGCGTACACGCTGCTCCGCGACAGCGGCCGCGTGCTGCTCGAGGCGGCGCCGGAGGGTATGAGCGTGGAGGAGATCGGGCGCGCGCTCGCCTCGCACCCGCACGTGGACAGCGTGCACGACCTCCATGTCTGGGAGGTCAGCAGCGGCTTCCCGTCACTCTCCGCCCACGTTCTCGTCCACCCCGGCGACGACTGCCACGAGATCCGGCGCGAGCTCGCGGACACGCTCGCGCGGGAGTTCGGCATCGAGCACACGACGCTTCAGGTCGACCACAGCGCCGCCGGCCGGCTGCTGACAGTCGACCAGGCCTCTAACTAGCCGGACAGCTCCACGCGGTCGATCGTGACCGGCATCGACGGACGGTCGCGCGCGTCGCGGTCGACCTGCGAGATGCGGTCGACGACGTCCTGCCCGGAGACGACCTGCCCGAACACGGTGTGCTTGCCGTCGAGCCACGAGCATTCGTCCGCGGAGACGATGAAGAACTGCGAGCCGTTCGTGTTCGGGCCGGCGTTCGCCATCGCCAGGGCCCCGCGCACGACCTTGTGCTCGTTGAACTCGTCCTCGAACTGATAGCCGGGACCGCCCGTGCCGTCACCGCGGGGGCACCCGGCCTGGATCATGAATTCAGGGATCACGCGGTGGAACGTGAGGCCGTCGTAGAACCCCTCCCCGACCAGCTTGGTGAAGTTCTCGACGGTGTTGGGGGCCTCGCCGGGGAAGAGCTCGATCTCGACCGGCCCTTCGCTGGTGTGAAGCGTCGCGTGTGTCATGGCCTGACCGTAGCAGCGGCGCCAGAACGGGTTAACTCGCCGCCAACATCTGTCCAGTCAGGCCGCTGCGTACACTGAAACGATGACCACGAGCGTCGAGCCGGTCGGGCCCGGCCCGATTCAGCCTGAAAGCCTGGTCGGGCTCGTCTCCAGCGAGGAGGCCCGCGAGCTGGCAGCGGGCTGGCGGCGCCTGACCCGGGCGGCCACCATCGTGGCCCTGCTCACGAGCCCGGCGCTCATCGCGTTCTTCATCAAGCAGGACGGCTGGCCCGTGTGGAAGGCGCTCGTGGTGACCGCCGCGATCGTGATGACGTTCCGCGGCTTCGTCGATCTCATCTTCCGCCGCCTGATCCCCTGGCCGAGCCTGTTCGGGGTCGAGAGCGAGGCCCATCGTGAGGACGACGTCCTCGGGCGCCGTCGCGCCTGGGTCTGGCTCTTCCGGCTGCGCCTCGCCCTGATCGCAAGCACCTTGGTGACGGTGGTCTGGCTGTTCCGCGGCGGCTCGTGGCCGGCGGCCGGCGGCGCGATCCTGCACGGTCTGGGACGCGTGCTCAGCTCCCCCGGCCTCTGGATCCAGGTCGTCTTCGTCTTCTTCCTCTTCATCGCCAACTTCGCGATCCTCTTCGGCCCGCTGTTGATGATGAACCTGGCGCAGATGCGCGCCTTCGAGCCGGGAGACGCCGAGTGGGGCGTCAAGCTCGAGGACGTCCGGGGTCAGGCCGAGGCGAAGGAGGAAGTCCGGCGCGTCGTCTCCATCTGGCAGTCGGGCGAGCTGTTCGAGCGCTCCGGCGGCAAGCGGGAGCGCGGGCTGCTCTTCCTCGGCGCACCGGGTACCGGCAAGACGATGCTGGCGAAGGCTCTGGCGACGGGATTCAACTCCCCCTTCGTCTCGATGCCGGGCTCGGGCTTCGCAGCCACCTTCATCGGCATCGACGCCATCGTCGTGCGCCTGCTCGCGCGACGGGCGAAGCGGATGGCGCGCAAGTGGGGCGGCCAGTGCATCGTCTTCATCGACGAGATCGACGCTGTCGGCATGCGGCGCCAGGCGCTGCAGCAGTTCGCTCCCGCCGACGACCCGTACTCGTGGAAGGACGTCAGCGACTTCAGTTTCTACGGGCCCTGGGGAGCCCAGAACCCATCAGGCGATCTGATCGTGGAGACGCGCCGGTGGCGCGAGCGCCTGTTCGAGCAGCGTGCGCCGCAGCGCTGGACGAACCCGATCGTCAACCGGATCGTCAATCAGTTCCCGGGCGGCATCTTCGGGGGCATGGGCGGCGGCGGCCAGCTCGCGTTGAACCAGCTCCTCGTCGTCATGGACGGGATCGACAGCCCGCCGTTCTTCCGTCGCGTGCTGACGAACCGCGTCAACACGTTCCTCGACGCCTCGTACATCGTTCCGCGGCGGCTCGGGAAGATTCCCCTGCGCATCCCGCGCGCCCGGCCGCGTGGCGAGCAGATCTACTTCATCGGCGCCACTAACGTCCCCATGGAAAGACTCGATCCGGCGCTGACGCGCCCGGGACGCATGGGACGGCATGTCTGGTTCCGCACACCCACGAAGGACGACCGCAAGGACGTCTTCGACCTCTACCTTGGCAAGGTCGCGCACGACGTGGAGCTCGACAGTGCGGCACGCCGCGACGAGATCGCCCGCATCACCAACGGGTACTCGCCGGCGATGATCGACCAGGTCTGCTCGATGGCCCTCACGAACGCGCAGCACGACGGCAAGCTCACGTTCGGCTGGGAGCATCTCGTGCAGGCGATGACGACGCTCGAGTCCGGAACCGCGGTCAACGTCCACTACCCGCAGCACGAGCTCCAGGCGGTCGCGGTACACGAGGCCGGGCACGCCGTGACCGCGCACCTCTACCGTCCGGAGCTCGAGTCGAGCCGGCTCTCGACGCGGATGCGAGGCGGCTCGCTCGGACACCATCAGACGTTCGAGCGCGAGGAGAGATTCAGTCGCTGGCAGCACGAGGAGATGGGCTCGCTGATCCATGTTCTCGGCGCGATGGCGGCGGAGAACGTGTTCTACGGCGAGAACACGGGTGGAGTCGGAGGTGACCTGCAGACGGCGACCGACACTGCCGCGTGGATGGTCGGCACCGCCGGCATGCGGCCGCAGCGAGTCGAGCTCGACGGGTCCTTGAAGCGAGGCGAGGCCGAAGACGACGTCCGGGAGCGCATCAACAAGCGGTTCGAGCAGATCGGACGAACGTTGATGAACCGGACACGCGGGAGCGCCGACTTCCACGCCGATCCGATCGCCTCGATCCTCCACGACCATCACAAGAGCGCGATCGCGGCTCAGGTCCTCGGCCAGGCCTACGTCACGGCCGTCAACACCATTCTGGCCAACAAGACTGCCGTGCAGACGCTTGCCGGCCACCTCGTGCACAAGCGGGAGATGTTCGGCGACGAGCTGATCGAGGTACTCGAGCAGCAGAAGCTCGTCAAGCCGGAGCTCGACTATACGAGGGAAGAGACATGGCCGAAGATGTGAAGCCCGCCCCGTTCGCGATTACCCCGGCCGCGACGCCGGTGGTCGTCGCGCCCGAGCAGACCCGGGCGGAGCGCGCACGCTCGTCGGCGTACCGGAACCGCTTCGTTCTCGTGTACTTCGTGCTGGCGATCGTGCTCGGCTCTGCGATCGGCGCGCTGGCGGTCGGCCTCGGCACGTCCGAGAAGAAATCGTCGGCTCCGCAGGCGAGGCCCTTCGTCCCGTCCGCCTCCGGCGAGATCGGCGCCATCGACCTGGCCGCCCAGGTGGAGCACGCCTACCGGCTCGAAACGGGTCTCCCGCTCGTCGACGTCGTCGCCACCCGCAACACGCTCCAGAACGGCAATCTGGGCTTCCTGCGCGTTCGCTTCCAGATCATCCAGCCGCTCGACGCAACCAAGAACGCGGACTCCAGGATCCTGAGGACGGACGACGCCCTGCAGTTCAGCCTCTGCGGGAGCGGCACGCAGTGCACGATCCCCGGCGCCCCGACCGCGGAGCGCGGCGCGATGCTTCGGCGGGAGGGGCTGGAGTTGGCGCTGCGCACCTTCGCGAACGACGCCAGCGTCGACAACGTGTCCGTGTTCCTCGGCCCCATCTCCGCCCCCGAAGGCTCGAACATGGAGGGCGTGGTGCTCTACTTCAATCGAGGTCTGATCGCGCGGAACGACCCCACGCTGCTGTCACGTTCCGTGACCAAGATCCTCCCCGGGACCGGATCGACGATGACGCCGTCGCAGATCACAGGGAAGGACATCCTGATGATCAAAGAGCTGACGAAGCCGTACCTCTACCTCTACCGCTACCAGATCGTGGGCGGGCACGACGCCGTGCTCGACCTGCAGCCGGCGAACGCCTGAGCCCCACAGGCAACTCGAGCCTGACCCGAGCCAAGCAACGGCTCGACCAGCTGGACTGGTACCCCCGGCCGGTGCGGATCGATCGCGTTCGGATCGTCGCGACACCCTGGCTCTTCCGGTTGCCGTGGTTTCGCCGCTTCGACGGCTACGCCGTTCACGGCGCGATCCTCCTGCGGCACGCGGAGTCGCCGGACGACCTCGTCGTGCACGAGCTCTGCCACGTCTGGCAGATGCAGCACCGGCCCTTGCGGATGCCGCTCAGCTATCTGCTGTCCGGGTACTGGAACAACCCGTACGAACGCCAGGCACGCGCTGCAGTCGAGCTAACGCAGGGCCTGTCGGCCGTCTAGACCTCGTAAAACTTCCGGGTGTCCCTCGATCGAGGGATCCGAGGCGCGCGCGATCCGCCGATTGCGCAGGAGATGCCACGCGTCTCCCGGCACTCGCTTGCCCTTGCCCTCATGCTCGCGCTCGTGGCCACCGCCGGGCTTCAGCTCGCGTTCGGTGGGGTCGCCCCAACGGGCGCGCTGCAGGGTGTCTCCGTTCAGCCCGGTGAGAACACCGCGGTGGTCACGTGGAAGGTCACCGACGTGCCGGCACGGGTCGTCGTCGAGTACGGCGTCGACAACCGCTACGGCGTCTGGTCCGACACGGAGACCGTGCTCGAGGCGAAGAGCGGCCGGACGACGCTGACCGGGCTCGAGCCGGGCACCAACTACGCGTTCCACGTCATGGCCGTCTCGCCTGTCTCTCGGCTGGACGCCTCAGGATCCTTCGGCACGCGGGGCGCGGGGGCGGCGCCGCAGGCCGCGATCGCCGCACTCACGCCCTCGACCGTCTCGACGTCGCTCTTCACGGCGACTCCGGCGGCAGCGGCCGTCACGCCTACGAACCTCACGGTCGACGGTGGCCCAGTCTTTCCGCGGATGGTCTGGCGCCAGTGCCCGGGCTCGTATCCGGACAGCTTGGCGGCGGGCATCAACGTGTTCCTCGGCACCGCCTGCACGACGGCGGCGCAGGGTCTGGGCGTGCTCGGCGGGCGCGGCTTCGCAGCCCTTGACGTCACGAACCACGGGCTCACGGGGCCGGGTCTGATCGGCTGGCATCTCCCTGACGAGGGTGACGAGTCGGTCGGCAGCGCCGCCGGGCAGCCGGACATCCACGACCCGGGCAAGGTCACGTTCCTCACCCTCACCGACCACTTCGCCCCCTATATGGCCCCTCCCCACGCCGGTCGCGGGATCTACCCGGGCTGGTTCTCCCGCGCAGACGTGATCGGCTTCGACACCTATCCCATCGAGGGACGCTGCCGGTTCGACCTGATCCCCACGGTGTACACGCTGCAAAGGACCATGGTGCAGATGGCGGCCGGCAAGCCGACGTTCCAGTGGATCGAGGCGGGCCCGATGGAGAAGTGCTTCAGGGTCGACCCGACGACGGACAGTGTCCGCGCCGAGACGTGGCTCGCCATCGCCGGCGGGGCTCGGGGAATCGGCTACTTCCCGGACTACTGGGACTCCGCGATCCGGGACACGATCACCGGCATCAACCACGACATCGTCGCGCTCGCGCCCGCGCTGCTCGACGCAGCCGGCACCTCCGTCGTCGGCCAGACGAGCACGATCCGCACCGGCGTCCGGCGCCACAACGGCGCGGTCTACGTCATCGCTGTGAACGGCTCCACCAGACCGACGACAGGCCGGATCCTCGTGCCGGGCCTGGGCGACCGGACGCTGACGGTCTTCGGCGAAAACCGGACAGTGCAGTCGTCCCTGAGCCAGATCGTCGACAACTTCGCGGGGCTCGGCGTCCATATCTACGTGGCGCCGCCGGCGGGCTGGTAGGAGCGCGGGCTACGTCCGCGCGGTGAGCCAGTCGACCGCGTTGGCCCAGAGCTTCGCGTAGCCCGGCCACGAGGTGAACGCCTCCGGGCACCAATGCGGCCCGATGTCGGACGTCCAGATCAGCGACCGTCCGGAGCCCCGCTCCGCGACAGCAAGGAACGGGTCCCCCGAGACGCGTGCGAGCGTCAGCGCCTCGGGCTTGGCCTCGACCCGGTTGTACCCGAGCAGGTAGGGCCAATCGTCGCCGACCCCGGCGAAGAGGGGGTGACCTGGCTCGAGCACGTCGACGGTGGCTCCCTCCGGCACCTCGACGCGGTCGTCGTACGGCTGGATGGTCACGGGGAGCGCGGCCTCGACCGGTGTGCCCCGGTAGAAGGCGGCTCCGCCGATGCCCTGGAACGAGTAGTAGCCGCCGCACATCACGAGGCCGCCGCCGTTCTCGGTCCAGTCGCGGATCACCTGCAGACGGTTGGGAAACCGCTCGCCGCGCTGGAAGGTCGCCGGGTGGAGCAGCAGCGTGTTGGCACCGATGTCCGATAGGAACAGGACGTCGACGTCCTCGAGGCCCTGGACATGCGAAGGGAAGTCGGCGTGCGCCTCGTGCGAGGGCATCCAGCGGACGTCGTGGCCCGACTGCTCGAGCGCCCCGCGAAGCGGCGACACCCCCGACTCGAGCGACACCGTGGTGAACTGGTCGAAGCCCTTGAGGTGCGTCGCGCTGGTGACCCACGACTCGCCGACGATGAGGACGCGCGCCACGCGGGGATCTTAGGGAGTCAGGTCTTGCATGTTGCACAAGTGAAACATGCAAGACCTGACCCCGCTTTACCCGATCGGCTTCGAGCGATAGCGGCTGACAGTCTCGGGGTCGGCGCGCTGCAGTCGCCGGGGAGGCAGTCCGCGAAGGATCCACTCGAGGTCGTCGACGACCATCGTGCCGACCGTCGGCCAGATCTCCGGCACGCTGCCCGCCCGGTGCGCCGACAGCACCGTGTTGGGCGTCGTCCGTGCCCGTTCGTCTGGCGGGATCGGCTCCACCGGGAACACGTCCGCCGCGACCCTGATTCGCCCGGACGTCGCTGCATCCATCAGCGCGTCCCAGTCGACGACCGCGGCACGTGACGCGAGCACGAACAGCGACCCGTCCTGCAGCAGGTCGAGTTGCTCCCGCCCGATCGCATGCGCGTTCTCGGTCGTCACAGCGCTGACGACGAAGACGACCCGGCTGCGCGCGAACAGCTCGTCGAGACCGACCGGCTCGACTCGCAGCTCACGCAGAACGGCGTCCTGCAGCCAGGGGTCGTGGACGAGGATCTGGCCGCCGAACGCTCTCAGCAACGGAAGCAGGGCGCGCCCGAGGTTTCCGCAGCCGACAAGGCCGAGCGTCTTCCCTCTGAGGAGGAAGACGTCTCCCAGGTCGCCGCCCAGCAGCTGCTCGGTTCCGGCACGGATCGCCGCGTCCCCGGCGGGGATCTCACGGGCAGCCGCGAGCGCGAGACCGAGAGCCATCTCAGCGACGGGCTGTGCGTACACCGGCGCAATGCAGAGCACGTGGATTCCGCGGCGGAAGCACTCGTCGTAGTCGATGTTGGGCAGGAAGTTGCCTTCGACGTTGAGCACCGCCCGCAGGTTGGGTGCACGGGCGAGTCTCTCGGCAGGAAGTGCGGTCTGCCCGATCACGGCGCTCGCTTCCGCGAGCAACGGCTCGACATCGTCGTCGGTCAGTGGCGGGCCGTCGTGCCAGCGCACCGGGCCGAGCCGCTCGAGCCGCGCGCGGTCGGCCGGCGTGAAGATCTGGTCGAGCGTCCGGGGATAGGGGTCGAGGACGATCACGGTTCAGTAGCAGGTCGCGAGCAGCCCGCCGTCGACGACCATCGCCTCCCCGGTCATGAAGGACGAGTCGTCAGATGCGAGGAAGACAACGGCGCGCGCGATCTCGCGGGGTTGCGCGATCCGCCCGAGCGGATACGCGCCCGAGACCTGCCGCCGAAGCGCCTCGGGATCGCCGGCGGTCTCGAAGTACGCCTGAACGAGCGGGGTGTCGATGTCGCCAGGGCAGATGGCGTTGCACCGGATCCCGACGGATCCGTACTGCACGGCCGTCGCCCTCGTGATCCCGAGGACGCCGCCCTTGGCAGCGCAATAGGCCGCGAGGATGCCGTCGCCGACGAGCGCCAGGATCGACGCGACATTCACGATCACGCCGCCGCCGGAGACCCGCATCACCCGGACAGCGTGCTTGCACCCGAAGAACGGGCCCTTCAGGTTGACCGCGAGAACGCGATCGAGCTCCGCCTCAGTCGTCTCGATGAGCTCCTGCTCGATCTGGATAGCCGCGTTGTTGACCATCACGTCGAGATGCCCGAAGCTCGAGACGGCGTCGTCGACGAGTGCGGCGACGTCGGCCTCGCGCGACACGTCGGCATGCCGGAACAGGCCGAGGCCCGCCATCGTGGCTTCTCCGGCGGTGTCGTTCACGTCGCAGCCGAGAACGCTGGCGCCCTCCGCAGCCAGCTCGCCCGCGATGGCGCGTCCGAGGCCGGAGCCGACGCCGGTGACAACAGCCGCACGACCGGCAAGCCTGCCGTCTCCGCTGCGCTGCACCTCCGTCCCCGAGCTCATCACACGCGATTCTCGCAGCCGGCGCGCAAACGAGCGTCAGCGCCACTTCACCGCGTTTCAACCTTGCCTGGAGTGGAATCATCCACTCCGATGGTCGGATCCTGGCTCGTCGCGCTCGCCCTCGCCGCGCTGGTCGTCTCGGCGGTGTACTTCCTCGTGCGCTAGCTGCGAGGCCCCTTACGAGCGGAGAGAGCCGAGGCGATGGCAGCGTCGACCGATGTTGCCGCCGGCAGCACCTCGAGCACGCGCATCAGCTCGAGCATTCGCCTCGCGACGTGCCCCTCGGGCAGGCAGGTCGCGAACCCGACCTCCGCAGATTCAGCGAGATTCCTTCCGACGACGAGCGCGTGGATGATCGTCGTGTCGAGAAACGACACCTGCGACAGGTCGGCGACGATGCTCGTGCCCTCTGACGTGAGCTCCTCGAAGATGCGGGTTGCGTCTTTCGCGCTCGTCAGGTCGTGCTCGCCCGCGAACGCCACCACCGCGACAGAGGGCTCGGGCCGCACGACCGAGATTTGAGCCGTAGTGACACTCATTGTGACCGCCTGGTGAAACCGTACCCGTGTCGATCAACGCGAAACCGCGTCGCGCCGGCTAGCGGATACCGGTGTCGATCTTGAAGTCGACCTCGGCGAAGCGCCCGGCTTGCACGCGCGTCACGCGCGGCGACAGGAGCCTTCCTGTCGCCCGGACCACGTAGTTGCCCGGGGCGGCGAGGACGTAGTAACGACCGTCCACGCCCGTCTTCGTGTGGGCGATCACGACGTTCGCCTGCAGGAGGTCGACGGCAACGCCGGCAGCCGGACCGTCGCAGGGAACCTCCACGGCACAGACCGGCGTTATCGGTCCCCGCGTGATGACACCCGCAACGCCCGTTCCGCGAGTTGGCGGAGCTGTCCCGGCTGCGATCGCCGGCGCGCAGGCGGCCGGCAGGACGCGGTAGGTGGCGCGGCTGCCGCTCGAGCCGGCGGCGCGGGCGACCCACGCAGTGCATCGCGGCTGCGAGGAGGAGAACCGCGCTCTGAAGGTGCCCTCGGCGCTTGCGATCACCCGTATTACGCGTCGCGACCCGCCATACGCAGCTACGGTCACGCTCTCTCCCGAGGCAAATCCCTTGCCGGCAACGGTCAGCGGAGCGAAGCCGACCGGCCGCAGCGACGGCCTCGTCGCGGCGGAGCCCCCTGTCGCCCCGACAAGCGCGACGAGTGCGAGAAGCAGAGCAACCCGGGCTCTCATCGACTCAAGTGTGGCGTGCCGTTGTTAGAGAACTGCAAGAGTTGGGCCCAGAAGGCCTCTAGCCCGCGGCGGGCTCCTGCTCGGCGAGCCAGGCCTTGGCAACGCGCTTCTGCGCGCGGGTCAACCATGCCTCGGCGACGAGATCCTGCAGCTCGTCCCGCTCGATGCGGGCAAGCGAAGGGATGCGGACCAGCACGGCCGGGTACCCGTCGAAATGCGGAGTCGTGAAGAAGACGCCTCGGTCGTCGTTGACCATCAGCTCCTTCACGCCCAGGTCGGCGACGCGGAACATCAGCACGTCGTCGAGCCGGTCGCCGGTCTCGGGATCGACCGCATCGCGGCGGCGGCTGCGATGGAAGCAGTAGAGCTTGCCGTGCACGAAGTAGGCGGGCCGGCCGTCGTCCGACACCTCCTTCGTCGTCTGCGGCATCGAGAGGGCGAGCTCGTCGAGGTCGGCCATCGTGGACACGGCGTGAACTTACCCGTGCCCGAGGCGGGCGGCGACCCGAGACGCTCGGGCGCCGCCCGGACGGGAGTGGTCAGGCGGTGGCGCCTGCCAGCGTGCTGATGCCGAGAGCCGTGTTGAACAGGATCTCCGCATAACGGACGCCTTTCAGCTCGATCTCGTCGGCCAGGTTGTCGGCGACCCACGCCGCCGCGGCCGCGCTACCGGCTTCGGCGTCGGCACGGGTGTCCCAGACGCTGAACGAGAAGATCTCTCCGTCCCCTGCCGCCACCGAGTAGGCCTGGAAGCCCTGCTGTGACCGGAAGATCGGGAGGATGCCCTCCTCGGCGCGCCTCGCCAAGTCGTGGGCATCCCCGCTGAAGCTGTACGTCGCCATCCTTCCGAACATACCGCTCCCTTCGTTTCTTGCCGGCCGTCCGAGGCGCGGTCGCGCACACTCGTTCGCCCGGCGGTTGACGGGAGCCTGACAGATCGGGAGGCACTGCGCGACGTGTTTTCGGGATCGCCGCCACGGGGTAACGCAGGATTCACAATGATCACATTCAGGAACCTGCTACTCCTGGTCGCGCTGCTGACCTTCGCCGCACTCGCGCTGGCGGGATGCGGTGGCGGTGGAGGCGGCTACTAACCGCCGTCAGCCACGTCGATATCGACGAGCAGCGTGACGCCTTCCGAGCCCGTGGTGTCTCGTTCGACGGAGCGGACGACGCCCTTACGGCCGTGGTCGACGGTGATCGTCTCGCCGGGATCCGGGATCCGGGCCAACGGGACCAGCACGCTGTGGACGCGCCCGGCAAGCCTGTAGACCACGCGGACGTGCTGGATGGACAAGTCGGAGTCCCCCTCGCGGCTGAACAACTGACGGCGCCGGTGACTCTAGCTGGCGGATGCGGCCACGCCGCGGGGGGCGCGCGGAGAGCATACGTCGGGGACGCGCGGTGACGCGCGCTCAAGCCCCGCCGCTTCCGTGTCGATCCACACACGGATGAACTTCCCTCTCGCCGTCGGACGCGGCCAGTGCGCCAAGTGCGGAACCGACCTCGTCGTCATCGAGCACGCACTCGCGAACGCGATTCCTGAGGAGGCTCGAGCTGAAGCAATGCGCGCCGTCGTCACGATCGGACGCAACGAACGGCTCGTGGTGGCGAACGAGGACGGCACGTTCGCCTGCCCAGTCTGCGAGCAGACTGGGCGTCTGCACGCACTCACCCTCAACTGACGGCCGCGGGTCGCTTGTAACAACCCGCCACGGAAGTTTGCGCGGCGGCTTGTCAACGTCGTCTCGCTAGTCCAGCCCCGCTGCCGGCCGATCGCCAGCCGCTCGCTCACGCCAGCACCGAATTTCGGGTTTGTCTCGGGCTGCGATGCGGAACACCTACTCCGTCGCCGACCGCATCTCGTGAGGAGGCAACACATGGCGTTCGCATTTATCCGAGAGTTTCCGATCGACGGTAACGACCGATCGACTCGCAACTACGACGCGATCAACGAGCGTCTCGTCCATGCGCAAGCGCCGGACGGTTTGATCATCCACTACGCCGGCTTCGACGAGGACGCCGGTGTCTTCCGCATCGTCAACCTCTGGGAGACGCGTGAGCAGGGGAAGGCCTACGACGAGGACCACGTCATGCCTGCCGTGTGGGAGGTCGTCGGCGAGGACATGGGACGACCCTCGCGTGACACCGTCTACGAGCTCCATCACGTCGCACACCCGGCGGGGTAGACCCACTACCGCGTTGCCAGGCGCTGGGGTCAGATAGACCTAGTCCGTGACCGGCATGCAGAGGTAATGGACCAAACCGTCTTCGAGCGTTTCCTACTCCTCGATCACGTCATCCGACGATCGTCGTTCCTCAGACTTGTAGGTGACGCGATTGTGGGTGCGCTCGCCGCTTCGTGAGACGACTTCGCTGCGCCGCAGTCGGAACCAGTGGCCCAGCTTCTTGACCCAGCGCGGATAGTCCGCACCTTCGGGCTGCCATTCCACCGTTCGACCCTCGTCGTCCTCATAAACGATCTCGTCAGGCTCCTCGTCGTTTGTCACGAGAAGCACATACCACGACGAGTCATGTTCAAACGCGGCGAGTGGGCGGTGCAGGACTCGAACCTGCGGCCACCTGCTTGTAAAGCAGGCGCTCTACCAGCTGAGCTAACCGCCCGGAACGGCTTGCTCAGGCCATTCTAGGTGGCGCGACTGATGGCCTCCGAGCGCACTTTGGCCCAAATTGTGGACGCGCCCTCAGCGTGTCCTGACCCCGTTCTGAGCCATCTGTCCGCTGACGGAGCGACGGTGACCTCTGTCGCTCACAGGCTGCTGGATGCGAGCAACCAACCAGCAGGTTTCGTCGACGTCTGCCGAGTGCAGCTTCTAGGCTTCGGCTGTGAGCTGGAGCTCAACGGAGGTTGCCAAGCTGCTCGGCATCCGGCTACCCGATCGTGCAGGCGCCGATGGCCGGCGCGACCACACCCGCGCTTGTCTCTTCCTCTGGTGCTCGAGGACTCGAAGGCGGACGCGGCGGCCATGCTCGCCGCGCTCGCGCCACTCTACGCGGAGCTCGGCCTTTCGCTCCCCGAGGTTCACGCGCCGTTCGATCCGCCTTCGCTGCTTGCGGGTCAGCTGGTTGTCGTGGCGGAGGAGCGCGTTCCCGTCTTCAGCTTCACTTTCGGCATCCCTCCGCCCGAAGAGATCCGGGAGTCGGGAGCGGGATCGGCGGGACGGCGACGACGGTCGCCGAGGCAGTCGCCCTTGTAGTCTCGCAGGCTAACGGGCGGGCCTCGCCTTTCATCGTCACCGCCGACGAGTGCTCCTCGCCTGACGCGAGCCACGTTGCGTTCCGCCGTTTCGCGCTGGGCGTTAGCATCCGGATCGCGGCAGTAGTTCTACTCTCCGGCCGCTAGTAGGAGTTTCGTGGCTCCGGTCCGGGTGGTAATAGCTGACGACGACTCAACGTTCCTTGAATCTCTGAAAGGTTTGGTCGACGCGCAGGCGGAGCTCGAGGTGGTGGGCGTGGCGCGGGACGGGCTTGAGGCGATCGAGCTGACGGACGCGCTCGAGCCGGACGCGGTCGTGATCGACCCTCACATGCCGCGTCTTGACGGAGTGACGGCTATCGCGCGTTTGCGCCGTGATCACCCGAACATCTGCCTGATCGCGCTTACCGGTGACCCCGCGACCACGCTTCGCGACGCCATTGTCGAAGCTGGAGCAGACGCTGTCTTTTTGAAGGGCCAGCTTGTGGAGAGGCTGTTCGCGCGACTACAAACGGCTCGTGCCTGAGGGGGCCGGAACGCTTCACGCATCAAGTGATCGACGCTCGATCGCGTGAGAACGGCGGGCCGCGTCTGCGTCAGCCTTTGACGCGTATGGCTCGCGCGAAGCCGCGTGATTTTCTTCAGCTCGCCGGCATCGCCGGTGCATATGTGGTTGCCGCGAAGTTCGGAATCAACCTCTCGGTGGCCCATGGAGTGATCACACCGGTCTGGGCGCCCAGCGGTATCTCGATCGCTGCACTCTTGATCTTCGGCCGTGGCTCTTGGCCCGCCGTAGCACTCGGCGCCTTCATCTCCAATGGGACCAGCGGCGCGCATCCACTCGTCGCGGCTGGGCTCGCTGTCGGCAACACATTGGAGGCGACCGCGGGCGCGTTTCTGCTCGAAAAGGTCAGATTCCGGCCCAATCTCGAGCGTGTCCGCGATGTCTTCGCACTCGTCGTCCTTGGCGCTGGGGCCAGCACTCTCATTGCGGCCACAAACGGCGTCAGTGTTCTGTCGCTCGCCAATGCCACACACGGCTCGTACGGCTCCGAGTGGCTGCTCTGGTGGTTCGGCGACGCTGTCGGCGATCTGATGGTCGCGCCGTTACTTCTACTCGTCTGGGTGCACAGAAAGACACGGCCCGGGAAGGCGCGGTTGCTCGAAGCGCTCATCCTCTTGTCAATGCTCACCGCCCTGAGCGCGATCGTGTTTCTGGGCGGAGGCTGGCGTTACCCCTATCTGATCTTCCCGTTGCTGCTCTGGGCAGCGCTTCGTTTTCGCCAGATCGGTTGCGCGACGAGTTCGTTCCTCGTGGGAGCGATGGCCACCTGGGGAACGATGTCGGGAACGGTCCCGATCGCCCACACAAGCCCGACTGAACGCGTTCAGATCATCCAGGCACTGGTCGGTCTTGTCTCGATCAGCCTCCTCGTCGTAGGTGCAACCCTGTCCGAGCGAGAGACGGCAAACGCTGCACTTAGGCAGACGGCTCTGATGCTTAGCGAGGCGCAGTCACTGACCCACATCGGCAGTTGGGAATGGGATACCGCTACGAACACCATCACCTGCTCAGACGAGCTCTACCGCATCTTCGGTTTAGCGCCACAGTCGATCGAGATCAGCTACGACCGCTTCCTCGAACACGTCTATCCCGACGACCGTGCCTTCGTCGACGAAACGGTCAGACGCGCATACCTGGAACATCAGTCGTTCAGCTTTGAGCATCGAATCATCCGCGTCGACGGCACTCAGCGACTGCTCCACAGTCGAGGGCGTGTGATCGCCGATAGATCATCGAACACCCTGCGTGTGGCTGGAACAGCACAGGACGTAACTGAACAGCGGCAGGCGGAGAGCCTGCGCGAAGACATCCTCTCGACCGTGTCGCACGAGCTGCGCGCACCGCTCGCATCGGTTCTCGGCTTCTCGCTGACGCTGCAGCAGAGAGGAGACAACGTGGGCGCACGGGCGCGGGCGGGGATGATCGACAAGATCGTCGGCCAGGCCCAACGGCTCGAGCGACTGCTGAGCGATCTCCTCGACAACGAAAGACTCCGCCACGGGTTCGTGCTTCCCGAGCTACGGCCCGCCGATGTCGCCGCCTTAATGCGGACCATCGCCGGCGAATACGGTGCCGCCGGGCACGCCATCACCGTCAGCGCCGAACCGACATTTGCGAACGTCGACTCGGCGAAGGTGGAACGCATCGTCGACAACCTCCTGCTGAACGCCGTCAAGCACACGCCGCGCGGAACAGAGATCGAGCTTCGTCTCGACCACCTCGCCGACGACCTTCTGATCACCGTCAACGACAACGGACCTGGCATCCCGCAGGAGTTCAAGAAAGCGATCTTCGAAATCTTCGATCGAGGCGGGCAGATCGAACCCAAGGTCCCCGGCGCCGGGATCGGACTCTCGCTCGTCGGCCGCTTGGCCGCCATCCACGGCGGCCGAGCCTGGGTCGAAGACAGCGCATCCGGCGGAGCGTCATTCCACGTCTTGCTGCCGAAGTGCGTCCTCCCACAACCGCACGGCGGGAACGTGCAAGAGGAGCCCACGAGGTCGACTCAGCTGAGGTGATTCGGCACGTTTGCCGGTCAGAGTTGAGACCGCTCCTTCGTCAGACAGGCGCTCTTATGGAGGCAATGCGGCTGTACGGCTCTTGCTCAACACGGGGCAAGATCGTCCGGCCCGAGCTTGGCCCGGAAGGTCCCGCGCTATCCAGCAACCGTCGCTTGTAACGGCCGTCGCCACACACTATTCATGCGGAAAAGCGCTGGACGATGTGACTCCGCGCGTCTGTGTAAAGCAGGCGCTCTACCAGCTGAGCTAACCGCCCGGGTGTGGCCTGTTTCGGCCAATTCTAGGTTCCGCGGTGGGAGCACTCCGGTCCGGCCCGCCGATACGTACGTTCCCGCAACGGGGTTCCGCGACAAGACGGATGGCGAGGCCGTGTCCATCTTCGACCATCGATGCCATGACGAACCCCGACACATCGACGGCTCGCGGTCGGGTGCGAGTAGCCGCGGCACTGCTCGCGTCGGCTAGATAGAGACCGCTCGCATGGACGTCTTACGTCGTTCCCAGGGCATTCCCAGGCGCAACCGGGATCGTTGAAGCGCGCCGACTTCACGGCGCGCCCTCAGCGAAAGGAGAACGAAATGAAGGAGAGCCGATGGAGGATCCCGCGCGTGCTGATGGTAGCGGCCGTCGCGGTGGGAATCGCCGCCGGGAGCTACGGCGTCGCAAGCGCAGCGAGCGGCTCGGGCGGCAGCACCTCGAACAGCACCGCCGCAGCGACCACCGCACCGTCCACGGCGAACGCCCGACAACCGTGGGGAGCGCAGCGCAGCGACGAGACGCTGCTCACGGGCACCACCGGCGACAAGGTGCGCGAACTCGCGCTCGCGAAGGTACCCGGCGGCACGATCGTACGGGTCGAAACTGACGCGGACGGGCACTCCGCCTACGAGGCGCACATGACCGACGCCAACGGCAACCCGGTCACCGTCTACGTCGACAAGTCGCTGAACGTCGTCAGCGTCGAGACAGGCGGACCGGGCGACCCCGGCAACCACGCCTGACCTACCCACCGAGCTGGTCCGTCGCGCTCAGGCGGCGGACCAGCAACCCCAGTCACTCTGTGAGACGCGCCGGGAAGCCGGGCGCGCGGAGCTCCTCGCCGAGGGCGTCCTCGAGCAGCTTCACCACCGTCGGCGACCAGGCGGAGCCGCCGAACACCTCGCGGGCACCGTCGAACTGTCGCGCGACGACCTCGACGACCTCCAGCGGAACACCGAGCTCCTCGCCAAGCTGACGCGCCAAGCCGAGATCCTTGACCGCGAGGTCGAGCGTGAAGCCGATGTCGTAGCTGCCGTTCAGGATCACCTGGCTCTCCGTCTCGTGCACGAAGCTGTTGCCGGAGCTCGCCCGGATCGCCTCGAACGCGGCGCGCAGGTCGATGCCGCCGCGCTTCGCGAGCATGAGGGCCTCGCCGACGGCCACGAGGTGGACGAACGCGAGCATGTTCGTCACGACCTTGACGAGCGCGGCGTTGCCGAGAGGCCCCAGGTGGATCACCGGATCTCCGAGGGCCGAGAGCAGCGGACGCTTGCTCTCGAACAGTTCGTCGTCCCCGCCCACGAGCACCGTGATGGTGCCGTCGGCGGCCTTGTGAACACCCCCCGTCACAGGTGCCTCCAGACAGCCGATCCCGCGCTCGGCCACAACCGCGCCGAGGCGGAGCACCTCATTGCGGTCGTTCGTACTGGTGTCGATCCAGACGCTGCCGGGTGCCAACCCTGCCAGCACTCCGTCGTCACCCTCGACCACCGCCGCGACGGCAGCGGGCGAGGGCAGGCACGTCAGGACGGTTGTGGACCGTGCCGCCAGCGCACGCGGCGTCTCCGCCCAGGCAGCTCCGGCGTCGAGGAGCGAGGAGGCTGCCGACCGGTCGAGATCATGGACGCTCAGCGGATATCCGGCGCGGAGCAGGCTCGCCGCGAGCTTGGCGCCGAGATTGCCGAGCCCGACGAAGCCGACCGGCTCCACTACAGCGGTTCGGGGTGCATGTCGAAATGCAGCTCGTCGCCGTCGTACGGGTGCGCCCGCGCGACCGCCTCGTTCAGCTCGTGGCCGATACCGGGCCGGTCGGGCGCGATCAAGTACCCGTCCTCCCAAGCGATCGGCTCGGTGAGGAGCTCGGCATGGAAGCCGTCGAAGGTGTTGATGCTCTCCTGGATGAGGAAGTTCGGGATGCAGGCATCGATCTGGATCGAGGCCGCCGCCTCGATCGGGCCGCAGTAGACGTGCGGCGCCAGCTGCGCGTAATGCGCCTCGGCGATCGCCGCGATCTTCTTCGCTTCGAGGATGCCGCCGCAGCGCCCCAGTGCGGGCTGCAGGATCGAGGCGGCGCCCGTGGCGAGCACGCGTGCGAACTCGTGCTTCCCCGCGAGCCGCTCACCCGTCGCGATCGGGATGCTCGTCCCGCGCGCCACCTTCGCCATCTCCTCCGGGCTCTCTGGCGGCGTCGGCTCCTCGAGCCAGAGCGGGTCGTACGGCTCGAGCCGGCGCGCCAGCCGTAGAGCGCCGGCCGGTGTCATCTGGCCGTGCGTCCCGAAAAGAAGGTCGCACCTGTCGCCGACCGCGTCGCGAACAGCCTTCACGTACCGCTCGGCGCGGTCGAGCGCCTCGAGCGAGAGCTGGCGCGGATCGAACGAGGTATAGGGCGCGACGGGGTCAAACTTCACTGCGGTGAAGCCCTGTTCGACGTACGCCACGGCGCGGGCCGCCGCCGTGTCCGGGTCGGTGTAGACAGGGTCGTCGGGGCCGGCCGAGTAGAGGTACGTGTAGGAGCGGAGCCGCTCCCGCACCTTCCCGCCAAGGAGGTCGTACACGGGCCGGCCGAGCTCCTTCCCGATGATGTCCCAGCACGCCGTCTCGAGCGCACTCAGCACGGCCATCAGCGAGGTGTCCGGGCGCTGGGTGTAGCCGCTCCCGTAGATGCGGTGCCAGAGCCACTCGATCCGGAACGGATCGGCGCCAAGCAGATGCCGTTCTGCGACGTCGTCCACGAGCGCCGGGACGACGCGCGGGTGGAACGGGAACGAGTACGCCTCGCCCCATCCGACGACGCCGCTGTCGGTGGTCACCTTGACGAAGATGAAGTAGCGGCCCCCGACACCGGGCGACGGGTTGCCCACGACGAACGTCTCGACCTCGGCGATCCGCACGCACAGAACCTATTGCAAGA
>Ga0066710_100000772_pt1 | contig 21145 bp, 20 predicted proteins | sample GraSoiAngelo_159_FD_79666 | JGI IMG/M metagenome (GOLD analysis project Ga0066710, IMG submission 79666) | Grasslands soil microbial communities from the Angelo Coastal Reserve, California, USA - 14_1009_16_40cm | ecosystem: Environmental > Terrestrial > Soil > Grasslands | place: USA...
ATGAACTGGAGCGTCTGTTCGAGCTCCTGAGCGCGATCGGGTGGCAAGGAGATATTGTGCGTGTAGGAGCCGATCGCGCAATTGTAATGGTCGCTTGGAACCGTATAAAAAGTCCGTCCGCTCGCGGCGAGCCTCCAGAAACTGCAACCGGACGGCTCGGTTCCCGTGAACTGGGAGACGTCTGACGGAGGGGCATCTCGAAATGTGATCGCCACAGGACGCCGCTCGAGCTGGAGGTTGTTGGAAAGTTGCTGCTCTATGCTTCGATAGTCCGTCATCTCAGGGCACCAATTTCAGAGGCTTGGCGGTTAGAATTTTCAGCTCCATCGGAGCCGGCTTATCATCGACGATCCCATCGACCGAGATCTCACCGCCGGCGGGAAGTTTAAGAGACGCCGGAGGACTCACGAGCACAAACTTGTCTTTGCCGGCGATGAAGTACTGCTTTCCGGCTTGCTCCAGCACGTGGCCGCGGGCGCTAATCTGGAACTGCACCACGCCCACGTCGCTTTTTTTCAGGGCCTCCCGGAGATCCCCCGGTTGGAAAACTGCGCCGGGCTTGTAACTGATCATCACGGCCTCTTTGGACAAGCTAATGGTAATCTTGTCCACTGCCGGCAGGCGCCGCAAATAGACCTCCGACACCGCCGCGCAGACGCCGCAAGAAATTCCAGTGGTGCGCATCGCCACTTTCTCTACCTGCGCCATCGCCGGCGTTCGTGCGGCCAGAACAGCGGCCAGCAGGAGTACCTGTTTCGCAAGCTTCATAGCCAATCTCCTTTACCCAGAACCAAACTTCGATGCTCTATCGATACCGCAGCCACAGTGTAATCCATGCTCCAATGACGAGGACGTTCACACCCAGACTGGCCCCGAGAATCGTCTTGATTCCCCAGGTACGCAAAAAAGGCGGACGCCGGCGCACCACCCATACCTGATAGGCTAGCGACGCCATAGCCACCGTGAAGAACAGCGGCTGCAAGCGCTCCAGCCAGAACAGGCATCCGGCGCTCAGCAATGAAACCAGACCAAGTCCTGCCAGGACTTGAGGGAGCACTCATCAACTCGGCGTCAGCAGTGCCGCGATAATCGAGAGCAGCCCTGCGGCCTTCGGATCCCTTTCCATAGCGCACTCACTATACGAACTGATTCTTTCCAGTGTCAACCACAGCCGCAGTTCTTAGCGGTTTCGGCGGCGCCAATAGAAGTACAGGGGCAGGCCAAGCAAGACGGTGACAATGCCGAGCGACGACTCCTTCGGACGGCCCGAGAGCGTGTAGCCCAGGATCCAAACGGAAAAGCCGATGAAGACGGCCGGCGTCAACGGGTAGAGCGGTACCCGGAATGGGCGCTCGAGTTCGGGGCGCCGCACGCGGAGTACGACCAGAGCCGCCACGGACATCGCCGAGAAAAAGACAAGGACAAATCCAGAGTAGACAAGCAATGCTTCGAATGTCCCGGTGAGAATTAAAATCGAAGTCCACAGCCCCTGCGCCACGATCGACGTGGCGGGACTCCGGTACAGCGCGTGAATTGCGGCGAGCCTCTTGGGGAAAATGCCGTGGGAGGCCATGGCGAAATAGACCCGGGGGCCGGCGATGATCATCGCGCTCGCCGAGGCGAGAATCGATAGGGCCATCATGACGGAGACGACTCCGGCGACCCCGGGCCCAAAGAGCGCAAGGGAGGCTTTTTCTCCCACCTGCAGCACGCCGCTCATACCGCTAATACCGAGGCCATAGAGGAACAATATGTTGAGACCCAAATAGAGGACCGTTACGATTCCAGTGCCCGCAAGAAGCGACAACGGTATAACGCGATTCGGGCGGCGGACCTCCCCAGCAATGTAAGCCGCCGCGTTCCACCCGCTAAAAGAGTAAAGGACGAAGATCAGCGAGACCGCCCCATTCCGGAAGACTCCCGGCGGCAAGATCCCTTCGGAACCGGATTGAAAATTCTCCCATTGACCACGGCCAAGCCACAGACCCAGGATGATGAAAGCCGCGATGGAGAGAACCTTTCCTACCGTCAGGAGAACGTGCAACCGGCCGCTACGACGCATTCCCGTGATGTGCGCGAGCGAAAGCGACCATAGCGCGGCGAGCGCCACGATCTGCCCGGCGCTGATGCGAAGCCGAAGCGGTCCAATTGGAAAGGACCACAACAAATGATCAGGCGCCAAAACTGGCGTGAAGTACGATAAATATGCCGCAAAGCCGATCGCCGCTGCGCCGATGGGGGCGGAAAAACCGGCGAAAAAACTCGTCCATCCGCTCAGATATCCCCACAACGGCCCGAACGCCTCACGGAGATAAATGTATTCTCCTCCTGCCTCCGGAAACGCCGCGGCCAATTCGCTGTAGGAAAGCGCGCCCGCTAAAGCGAGCATGGCGCCGATCAGCCAAATCGAAAGGACGGCAAATGGGCTGCCGAGGTCACGCGCCAGAAAGCCTGGAGTCGTGAAAATGCCCGCTCCGATCACGTTGGCTATGACGATACACGTGGCGAAAAGGGGTCCCGCGGTGCGGTCAAGCGATGTTTGCGAGCGGTCCATGCTCGAGCTTGTCGCATAACCACCCGGAATCGTGGAGGACAATCCGGCCTACTTCTTCCCGTAAACCAGGAACCACTTGGTGCCCGGAAACATGTCGGGAAATTCCTGGACCAGCTTGAAACCGGCGCCGGCCATCCACTGATCCATTTCTTCTCTGCTCACCAGCAGTTCTGGTTGGCTCTTGTGCGGCGTGTTGGGATCATCCTTGTTCATTTCGATCAGCACAATCCGGCCTGTGGGTTTGATATAAGTGCCTAGCGCCTTCAAATACGCTCCCCGATGTTCAATGTGGTGCAACACATCGTTGATGAACGCAATGTCGACGTCGCGCGCCGGCAGCTTGGGATCATCATATTCGCCGAGAACCGGCCGGATGTTCCGGATGTTCTCTTCCTTGGCGCGCTTGCCGATGTAGTCGAGAAGGTCTTGCTGGATATCCACGGCGTATACCTTGCCGCTGGGCGCGACCGCCTTTGCGAGAGGTCTCGAAAAAAGGCCCGATCCCGCGCCGATATCCGCAACGGTGAGTCCGGCTTTCAGGTTCAGCCGGGACAATACTTCATCAACCTTTTGACCGGCGGCGCGCTCCGGCCTTTCCAAGGTCGTGATCCAATCGTCCGCTTTCCGCGATGCGAGCTGGGCGGGGGCTTCTGATGCAGGTCCGAGAACGGCTCCAAAGACGAGCAGCCAGAAAATTCTCAAATGATTCTTTCGAAACATGTCATCCTCCCGGAATCAAAATAGCAGTATCTCGCCTCGGACTGAATAAAAAATGCCATTGCCAATAATGTCGCTTTAAGCGCCTGTGCAGAAGTAAAATCACCAACGATTATGCGCGCTTTAATTCTCTTTTCGACGCTCATGGCAATTGGTTCCGGGCTGGGAGCCCAAAATCAAACACCGGCTCCCGGCGCCGGAACGCCTGCTGGAGATGTTCAGGCCGCTCCTCCCGGAGACGCCCAGAACGGCAAAAAGATTTTCGCGACCCATGGATGCTACCAGTGCCACGGCTACGCGGCTCATGGCGGGGCGGCGCCTCGCCTAGCACCGAGGCCGCTAGCATTTGCAGCACTCTCCCGCTATGTTCGGCAGCCCACCGGCGAGATGCCTCCTTACACAACCAAGGTGCTGTCGGACCAGCAACTGACGGATATCTACGCTTTCCTGCGCTCCGTGCCCCAACCACCTCCGGTTGATGCCATCCCGCTGCTGAGAGACAAGTAGGCTGACTATTCCCCTTCGGATACGAGAGGAACCTGCCCTCGGCGTTGTTACCCAAGATCTGACGAGAAACGCACCTAGTCGTTTGGGCGATGTGCGCACGCCGCCGGCTGATGCAAATTGAGATCTCCGGAACAGTTTCACTGTAGGGCCGGTCTATGGAGCTGTGAAAAAGAATCAAAAGGTCCGGATGAAAATTGAAAATTGATTAGTGATTGATGATTAATGCGCTTGGCCCAACGTAGGATTCTTCTCCGAGGCTCTTTTGTCGTGTCCGTCAATTTTTTCACAGCTCCTATCACCGCCCACCGCGGGCTTTAGCCCGCGTTCCACGATCCTGAAGCGAGACATTGCCGGCGGTCAGAGACCGCCGCTACAGTATACAGACCAACTCGGCCGCTGGCCGATGCCGGTCACAGGAGATAACAATGGGAAACGCATTGATTGAATTCTCGAATGAGTTGGCGAATGCAGTCGAGCGCGCGGGCCAAGCCGTTGTAGCAGTGAAGGAAGGTGGCCGGACTGGCGTGAGCGCCACCCTTTGGCGCGAAGATGCCCTGGTCACGGCGGAGCACACGATTCGCGGACGAGACGAAGTGACACTGGTACTGCCGTCCGGAGACGTAACCTCGGCGGCGGTGATCGGACGCGATCCAAGTACCGACATCGCAGTGCTCGGCCGCAAGGCATCGACGGTTCCGGAGTTTGGCGATCCAGCGCAGCTTAAGCCAGGACACGTCGTGCTGGCGCTAGGACGCCGCGCCAATGGTCTCAGTGCCAGTTATGGCATCGTCGGTGCCGTCGGCGGAACGTGGCGCACGTGGCAAGGTGGGCGCATCGATCAATGGCTTCGGCTTGATTTGAACCCCTACCCGGGTTTTTCAGGCGGACCTTTGGTGGACGCAGCAGGACGCGTACTCGGGATCAATACCTCAGGACCCGAACGAAGTGTAATGACGATCTCCAGAGCCACTGTGGATCGTATTGTGGACCGGCTTCTGAGCAAAGGCCGAATTGTACGAGGTTATATCGGAATCGGTACGCAGCCGGTAATGATTCCGGCTGCACTCTCTGAGAAGCTAAAGCTCAGCGAAAAGCGTGGTCTTCTGGTGATCACCGTTGCAAGCGGAGGTCCCGCTGAACAAGCGGGACTCTTCGTCGGTGACATCATCCTGACGATCGATGCCAGCCCAATCGCGGAACCGGCCGATTTGCTTGCGATTCTCGATCCGGATACTGTGGGCAAGACGCTACATATGCGAATTCTCCGGGGTGGTTCACCGATTGAGGTCGGCGTCAAGATTGGAGAACGGGAGAGGGCGTGATTCGGGTCTTTATCGTGGCCGGCTCTGCCGTGGTCCGGTCTGGGCTCGAAGCCCTGTTCCGCGGAGACTCGCGATTCAGCGTCGCCGGGGCTGGACAGACGCTCTCGGCGACAGAGATTCTTCGAGAGCATCCTCCCGATGTGGTGCTGATGGATGTGCCCGAAAACACGGAACTCTCCGCGCAGTTCCGCTTCCGCGAAGGTCCTGCTGTTGTGCTGCTCGCAGACGATCTGAGCCGGAGGGAATTTCGAACAGCTCTCCACTATGGCGCAAAGGCCATCCTGGCGCGCAGTTCTTCCGGGCAGGAGATTACGGCGGCCATCGAAGCTGCAACTGTGGGGCTGATCGTTTTGGGTTCGGACCAAATCGACACACTGCTTCCGTCAACGCCCGGACGCTTCGACATCGACGAGATTCCTGCCGAACCACTGACTCCGCGCGAGATTGAGGTGCTTGAGCTTCTCGCTGAAGGCGCTGGAAATAAGCAGATCGCAGATCGCCTCAAGTTGTCCGAGCACACCGTGAAGTTTCACGTCAGTTCCATCTTGGGAAAACTTGGAGCTGCAAGCCGAACCGAGGCCGTGACCGAAGCGATCCGGCGGGGACTGGTTTTAGTGTAGGGTTACAATGAACGCTGAAGAGAAGCACAGTATAAAGAATTTGCAGACAGTGGCCTTCTTGAATTTTGAAAGAGGCGGTATGAATTTTGATTTCGGATCGGTGATGCATCAACAATTACTCGAGCGCCGGGACAGAGTCGCTAAGGCGATTTCATCGGGTGGAGCCGACGCTCAACTGGCTGCTTTACTTCACGAGGTTGATGCGGCGCTCGAGCGGTTCGATTCCGGCTCTTACGGATTGTGCGAAGTTTGCGGTGATACGGTTGAAGCGGATCGACTGATCGCAAATCCTCTGGAGCATTTCTGCCTGGACCACCTCAATGCCGAGGAGCGCCGCGCTCTTGAAGACGATATCAGCCTCGCCTCGCGAATTCAGCTGAAACTGTTGCCCGATCACGGTCTACGTTTCGATGGATGGCACTTTGACTATTGTTACGAGCCTGCGAGACTCGTCAGCGGGGACTACGTTGATATCATCCAGACGAAAGATACCGGCATATACTTCGCCCTCGGCGACATATCCGGCAAAGGAATTGCCGCGTCAATGCTTATGGTAAATCTTCACGCTGTCTTTCGGAGCCTCATCTCGCTAGGACTTGGAGTCGATCAACTCGTCGAACGTGCCGGGCGCTTATTTGCGGAAAGTACGCTGCCCGGCCACTACGCAACCCTCATCTTTGGACAGCTCACGCAGGGAGGCGAAATCCTAATTTGCAACGCCGGCCATCCACCCGGATTGCTGATACGGGATGGCCGGATCGAACCGATCGCGGCCACAGGCCTTCCCTTGGGTATGTTCCCGGAACAGAAATTCTCCATCGACAGACTGAACCTGAAAAATGGCGATGCTCTCCTTTTATATACGGACGGAGTGCTTGATGCCCAGAACCACGCGGGCGAAGAGTATGGCATGCCCCGATTGATAAACATTGCGGCGGTCTCGCGGTCGATGCCGCCGGACAAGCTGGTCGCTAGCTGTTTGGCGGATGTGTCCACGTTTCGCGAAAGCACGGCCGCCTTCGACGACATCACCATGATGGGCGTTCGGCGCGCAGCGTAAAGGTAGAGATGGGCCAGCCACTGTTTTCACCTTCTTCCGTGTTCTGGCGCGTGAATCGTGAACTCGCCAGCGGCCTGGCCGGCCCTCGCGCCGTGTTGATGCAGATTGCGCATCCGCTGGTTGCAGCAGGTGTTGCCGAACACAGCCAGTTTCGAAGACATCGCTTCGCCCGGCTTTACCGAACATCTGCGGCGGCCGCCGCTATCACTTTTGGAAGCCGGGAGCTTGCACTCCGCGTTATCCGGTCCATCAACCGGAAACATCAACAAGTTCACGGTATGCTGCGAGCGCACGCCGGCGTTTTTCCCCCGGGAACGCCATACGATGCCAACGACCCGGAACTAAAGCTCTGGGTGCTGAGCACGATTACCGACTCGACTCTTCTTGTCTACGATTTGTTCGTTTCGCCGCTTTCCAACCCGGAGCGGGACGAGTATTACCGCGACAGCCTGACAGTGGCGAAGCTGTTCGCCATACCGGGTCGTATGATTCCTCCCACGTATGCGGATTTCCGTTCTTACATGAGCGGAATGCTGGAAAGCGGCTTCGTCAGCGTCACCGACACGGCTCGAGAAATTGCGCGTGCCCTTTTCTCGCCATCGGTTGAAGGGACGATCTTGTTTTTGGGAAGTGCGGTTGGAATCGGCCTGCTCCCCGGACGTCTGCGGCGGGAATTCGGCTTCCGATGGAGCCGCCGCCGCGAAACGTGGCTAAGCCGAATGGCCCGGGTTTCAAGACACATGCGCGGGCACATACCCTCCGTTCTTTGTAGCAGCCCGCTGGCGACGGTGTCGCATTTACGCGCACTTGTGCAGCAGGGTTCGTAGCCGCTACAGTTCATCGAGGAAAGATTGAGCAATCATTCCCAAAACTCATAATGTGCGGAAAATATTTCGTTTTACAACACGTGTTGTGAGCAGGAAGATGCACATCACCGGCTCGATGACAACCGAGGAGAATTTGACGTCATGAGAAAAAGTTTTGTCACGTCGTTCATCGCCATTGGGGCTGTGTTTGCTGGCCTGGCTTGTTCCCAGCCGAGCTTTGGCCAGGCACAAGGACAAGGCCGTGAAATATGTTCCCCCCATGGAGGCCGCTGCCTGAATATTCGGCCGCCGAACCTGCCGCCGGCGCCGCCCAATTGGCAGATGCCCCGCACGCGCGATGGAAAACCGGACTTTACCGGCGTCTATGCTGGAGCGGGATTTAATCATCAGGTTGGACCAGACGACACCGATACGCCGATCATCCGAGGCTTCGACGGCAAGATCATGCCGCCGGCCAAGCCTGGCGGAGATGCAATCCTGTTTCGGCCCACCACGGGAGACCTTCGCATTGACGACCCGATCGCGCTTTGTTTGCCGTACGGATTTACGTCACAAATCTTTTCTCCCTACGCACAGCAGTGGATTCAGGCGCCCAACCATCTCGTCATCCGTCACGAGTTCATGAATAACTTCTCTCGCGTCATTCCTCTGGATGGCCGCCCGCATCCGAAGGATTTGGAACCGACCTGGGGAGGTCATTCGGTCGGACATTGGGAGGGAGACACGCTGGTGATCGACACCGTGGGCCTTAGAGAATGGTGGCTCGACAATCCTCACCCGAAGGGGTCGCTATGGCACAGTGACGCGGCGCACGTCATCGAGCGCGTCAAATGGATCGCCCCGAGGATCGTTTCTTACGAAGTCACCATGGACGATCCGAAGATTTGGACAAAGCCGTGGACGGAGCAATTTCAAATGGTCCTCCATCCGAAATGGGACCTGCTGGAATTCGTTTGCAACGAAAACGATCGGTGTAGCGCGGGGAAATGCACCGAATCGGACGCACAGAAAAAGTAAGGGGGTCTTCTGATGAACTATAAATTCCTGACGGTTATTGCCAGCGGTATTGGTTTACTTCTGGTCTCCGCTTCGTTGTTCGGACACCATTCGGAAGCGGCTCAGTTCGACGTGTCCAAGCCTGTCAAAGTGACCGGTGTGGTTAAGAAGGTGGAGTGGATGAATCCGCATATCTGGTTCTATGTCGACGTGAAAGACGAAAGAGGTAATGTCACAACCTGGGGCTTCTCGGGATTGCCGCCGGGAATGGCTATCAGGAAAGGTTTCACTAAAGATACGTTGAAAATTGGCGAGACCGTTATGGTTCAGGGATTTCGCGCGAAGGATGGTTCCAACAACGCTTCCGGCTTTATCCTCACGTTCGCGGATGGCCGACAGGTATTTCCAGGCGCGCTGGAGGTCGGTACCACTCCCGCGGCAAAGTAACGCCACAACCCCTCCGCGGGCTAAAGCCCGCGACTACCAGGTTCGCAAGAAGCGATTGGGCAGAGCTCGTACTCGCGGGCTTTAGCCCGCGTTCGTCGCCGCCACAGTTTGCATTTACCAAGTCGACTACGTCATCACGGTCATGAATCTCTCGTTCAGCTCGCGAATGTGGTAAAAGATGGCCCGGCCCAATTCTTCCATGGTCCATGTGATCGTCGGCGAATCCGGATAGTAAATGTATCCGCCGCTAAATACCTCGTTGCGATTGCCCGACGGATCGAAGAAGTAAATGGTCTGTCCGCGTGTGATACCGTGCCGCGTCGGCCCGATGTCGAGAGAGACATTCTTCTTGGAGATAATGTCGGCCGCTCGAAGCACTTCTTCCCATGAATTCAGATAGAAGGCAACGTGGTGGAACCTGTCCTGTAGCTCCTCATCACGGATAAAGGCGATATCGTGTGGTTTTGTGCTGCAGGTGAGAAATGCAGCCATCAATCGATCACCATCCAGCACGCGCTCCGACAATCCGAAGCCCAGGACTTTCGTAAACAGCTCTACCGAGCCATCAAGGTCCACACCGTGAATTTGCCAGTGGTCCATGCGTGTCGGCTGCATCCCTTTGAGGCCGTCCGGCCAGGGCGGAGGGTTGACGTCGCCCATTCCGTTGCCGACCCTTTTCTTTTCCGCATAGAGTTCGACATGATGACCGGTCGGAATCTCGAATCGAATCCGCTCACCGGTCGCTTTGAGCTCTCCGGCAGGAATGTCATCTACTTTGCAGCCGAAGGCCGAGACCGCCTTGGCTAGCCGTTCCAGCGTCGCTTTGTTGTCGACCTTGAATGCGATGTAATCCGCGCCGGGGATGTCTGCTTCACGCAGTATGATGCTGTGATGGTCCTGTTCATCCCACGCTTTCAAATAGACCCGGCCCTTCTCATCACGATCCGTCTCAAGCAGCCCTACCACTTCGGTGTAATGCTTTACCGCTGCTTCCATATCCAAAACCCGGAGCGAACAATGTCCGGGCCGCATGACACCAGTCATTGACATATGTGTTCTCCTTGCGAGACGCGAAACTCAACTTTTTTCGTGCAACCCAACACACGGATTCGCAAATCGCTGGTTGGCCAGATACAGCACGCCAACACACGGCCATGATCCTGGTCTTCCCGTGTGACATGTGCCCGGCTCATGACCCTGGTCCGATAGGTTCCCTCGAACACCTGTACTTTGCACACGCCGCGGCCGCCTTGCCGGCAACCGACGGGAATCCTGCGCTTAATGCCAAGCTCCGTGGAGCGGAGCACCGTTTGCTCCTCGGAACATAAAAATGTCTCGGCACAATCTTCGATCTGAATCCGAAATCGCATCCTAGCGCGTCACGCCACCCGCGGGATCTCTGACTCTCTTGTTAAAATCCCCTTCATCGATCGGCGCACAGATTCCCTCCAGGAAGCCGTACCAGCCGTTCAAGGTCAATTGCTCTTTCGGGACCCGCTTGAAAACGTGCTTTTGGGACATCCATGGTGTCTTGTATATCGCCGGGTCGTTAATGGCCAGGACCATTTCCATGGTGTCTGCACTAACTCGCTGGAACCGCTCCTGCATGCCCATTTCGGCGCTGTGCGGATACCCAAAATGGTCGAGCCAGGATCTTTCATCATATCCCAGGGAGTCGACAACAAATGTATCTGCTTCCCACTTCCCGATGTTGTATCCGTACCAGCTCGGCATCAGTGCATCCACGTCCTCCGGAAATTTCCGTCCATCGGTCCAGATTTCCCTCAAAGCCCGGGTCCATGAAAAGAACTGCAGCAACTTGCCGGGTATCTGAATAAATTCCACCGGCTCTGGTTCAAAATACAAGCGTGGAATACCGGGCGGATTGCAGTCTCCAACCAGCGAATTGCCCTGCGCCGGAGGAACCGCCCTGACTCGACCAATGTGCTCTCCGTTCAGTGGAGCTCCCAATGGGCGGCCGTAGGAAGGTTTATTTGCATTAAACCTCTTAAGGCCCTCAGGCGTCATCTCAGGGACAACAGGATTGATACCCCGGTCTCCTTCGCGCTGCCAGACTCCCGTCAGATCATGCGAATCAAATTTCTGCGCGAACGTGATCGATGACAGGACGACCATGGCAAAAAGTGCAACAACCAAACTCATAAATCGTTTTCGCATTGTGAACTCCGGTGTCGATGGTCGCTTATCGTACGCCATCACCTGCCGCCGGTGTGTCTCGCTGAAACCGTAAAACCTCCGTGCCATCAGCCAAGACGGCTTTGGCGATAACGCCGGCGTGTACGTTGGGTACTTTGGAGCGGTAGAAGGTAATCGTGATTTCATCCCCCGGTTTCAGGGTTTTCCTGTTCCAACCCATTCTGGCCCAATTGTAGGGACTATTACCTTCGATTGACCAATTCTCGACGTTACCCGTGTCATCCTTTATATCGACGTAGATTCCAATGTGAGGATTCGCCCACTTGAATTCCGTCACCGTCGCCTTCGTCGTGACCGGTGGGACCGTCAAGTCGTAGGAAATGCCGGTTCCGTGGTGTGCGAAGACGGCGCCGGAAAAGATCAGGAGGCCCGCAACTAGAACAGTTGATCCGAACAACTTACTTTTCATCCGACATCTCCGTGGGCCGAGCATTACGGCCTCAACTCAAGTGAATTCGGTCTCCCAAGGTAAGGTACCTTGACACCAGCGGGCCGGCCATGGCAAGGCGCTCAACCCGTCCATGGGAGCGCCGACACCTCTTATCGACGGATTGGGGGGCTCCGCTTCCCATTTTCTAAAACGCATACTTCAATGCAAATTGCAAGATCCTCGGATCCAGCGATAGCCGGATCTGCCCGAAAGTGTTGGTGGCGAGACTCTGATTAAATTGCGCCTGGTTGCCGGTACCAAGCGTCGGCCGGAAGCTATTCGTTACGTTGTACGCCTCGGCTCTTGCCTCCAACCGATGGGTTTCGCTCAAGCGGAAAGCTCGAGACAGAGCCAGATCGAATGACCAGGCACCTGGTGCTACAACGCTGTTTCTGCCCACGTTTCCGATTGCGCCAACGGCAGGTGGCGCAAATGCCGCGGGATTCAGCCAGTTGGTGAAGGGACGGCCCGACGTGTCGCCATAGGGATTAGGCAGTACCTGATCCGCGCGCTGGAAAAAAATGCCATTCAACGCACGGTCGGTACCGGCGATAACCGTCATCGGTGCGCCTGACGACCATCTGTAAATTCCGGACAATCTCCAGCCGGAAACCGCGGCGCGCAGTGTCGGGCCGCCAAACGTTGGCGTTTCCGCGACCGCCGTCATATTTAGAATGTGGCGCCGATCCGTATTGCAATTGCCTCGATCCGCAGCACGGCTGTTGGGAACCGTGTAGGTTTCGTTAGCATCAGGTCCCTGTGACGTCAGGTCTGCGTAGTCGCCGATGCAATGAGACAACGTGTAATTGGTGCCGACCGTCACACCTCGAGCGGCACGGCGTTGGACATTGAGCAGCAGGCCGTTGTAACTCTGCGTCGCTCCGTCGTCGACAATGCTGAGCGGCCCGATCAATTGCCCATCTTGCGGTCTCTCGAGACTCAACCGCCGGCGCTGGTTCGTGTTTGCCAGGGTAGAACACGACGGGTTGTAGGTTACTCCCTGGATTGTGCAGGGCCCCCCCGGGATATAGGTGGCCGGATTGAGCGCTTGTTGAGCCCAGATGTGCGTTGCCTGTGTGCCGATATAGCTCGCAGATACGAGCCAGTCCTCTGCGATCTGTTTCTGGACGCTGAGATTCCACGACGAAGTGCTGGGCGTTCTCATGTTCTGCGGTACGGCCTGGAACATGGTGTAGGGTGAAAACCGGGCATCGGCTCCCAGCGATACCGGGAATGGGTCTCCGCCGGGGAAACCACGCCATGGATCATCGAACGGCACGCCGGTTATGGTTGTGTTGTTTGTCCAGGGCGCTGCGGAGGAATAGTCTTCGCGCCAGAGTGCCGCGACGAAATCATATCCATATGCGTACGATGCTCGAATCGATGTGCGGCCGTCGCCCTTCACATCCCAAGCGAGCCCGATACGAGGTGCAAACTGCGCCCATCGTTTATCGATGCCGCTTTTCCCTGGGAATCCAGGGTCGCCTGTGTAGGTGAAGCCGGCAGGAGCATTCTTGAAAACCGTGCTCTTGATGCCCTGTTGAAACTTGGCGTGGTCGAAATTATACGCGCGGCCATTGGTCATCACTTGAGGGAGGTAGGGCTCCCAGCGAAGACCATAGTTCAATGTAAGCCTGGGGATGGCTTTCCACGTATCAGTGGCATACAACGCCACCTGGTTATGGTTTACGGAATGGTGAACAACTCCGGCGGTGGTGAGTTGGCTGAGTTGACCCGTCATGAAGTCCGCCAAACCGAGGTTAGTTGCCTGCCCGGTGAACGACATCAAACCGATTGCAAACCAGAGATACTTCTCGACGTGCCGTCCCTGCATCACATTTCCGCCGAAAACGAACTGATGGTTGCCCTGAACCAGGCTCAGGTCGTCGCCAATCTGGTAGTTGGTACCCGTCCAGTGGTCGTAATTATTGTTGGTTCTGGGAATGAATCGGGCCCCAACGGTGAAGCCGCCGGTGATCGCAAGATCGATGCTCTTCTCAAATCCGCCGCAGTACATCCTCACACCAACATCACAAGCAGAAAACACCTCGGGGCCGAGAACGACGGCGTGAACGCGATTAAACGATAAACGGAACGCATTAACCGTGTTGGCGCTGAATAAATAGGTATCGCCTAGTGCGAATGATTGAGCCAGGTTGTCCTGACCCGTGACCGTCGTGTTGAGCAGATTGCCGGGATTCAGCGCTGCCGGAACTCCAATGTCGAGAGTCGTGGCCACATATCGACCGAAAATGGATTGCTTGGGACTCCATTGATAGTCGACCTTGCCCACGATCTGATTCTCGTCTGTGACGTTCCTGCGACCGTATGTGACTTCGCCGCATGGTTCCGGCCCGATTTGATTCAGCCGGTTCAAAATGTTCAATGCCGGCCTGCTGTATGTCGCGGGGTCGATCCTGTTATTGATGAATGGAGCCCGCAGAGCGATGGTGCGGCCGGCATTACAGATCGCCGAAGTAAACGCGTTCCAATCGCCAGCCAAAACGGACGCCGTGGGAAGAAACGCCCTAAGGTCGGCGGGATCTTCGCGGATGGTGGTGCGCTGGAAGGCGCCAAAGAAAAAAAGCTTATTCTGCTTCATCGGTCCGCCAAAAGTTCCACCGAACTGGTTACGTTTCAGGGTGCTGCCTTTCGTCGCGAAGTAGTTCCTGGCGTTGAAGAGATCGTTGCGCACAAATTCAAAAAGATTGCCGTGAAACTCGTTCGTACCCGACTTCGTTACCGAATTGACTGTAGTCTCCTTACCGTGCTGGGCGCCCAAGCCACTCGTCTCAACCTTGAATTCCTGCAGCGCATCGGGAAAAGGTATCGGCATGGTAGAGCCATTGATGAAATTCAAGTGATTGGCGCCGTCGAGCGAGTAGGCGACTCCGAAACCTAAACCGCCTCCCACCGAGATGAATGGTGAACCACCCACTTGCCCGCTGTTGTTGTTGCGCGTGGATCCAGTCTGAACTGCGGCGCCCGACAGCGTGATCAGTTCGGTTACCTGACGTCCATTGAGCGGCAATTCCAGAATCCGCTGGTTTTCGATGACCTGTCCCACACCCGCATTCCTGGTTTCCACCATGGCCGCATTCGCCTGAACTTCGACCTGTTCGGAAACCTGGCCAAGTTCCAGTAGCGGATTGACCACGGGGCTGCTGCCGACCTGTAGCACAATTCCGGTTTGGACGTAAGTGCGGAATCCAGGCAAGGCCGCCTCCAACCTATAAGGACCGACCGCCAGGTTCGGCAGTACGTAGGATCCCGTCTCATTCGTAACCGTGTTACGCGAGATCCCTGTCTCGACGTGCATCGCGGTCACTTCTACACCGGGCAAGACAGCACCGCTTTGATCTTTAACAGTCCCACTGATCTGGGCCGTACCCTGCGCCCAGACGGGGGCGGCGCACAAAACAGACACAAGCAGGCCGCTCACAGTGGCAAGCACGCTGCGTTTCATCTTTCCTCCTCTTCCTCAGAGGCGATTCCACCGGGCAACATCGAATTGGCAGACTTATCCGACGCAAGTGAGTGCCGGCATCTTCCCGCCCGAAAGCCGCGTTGTAAAACGAAATATTTTCCGTATATTATGAGTTTTCGGAATGACCCTGGATGACTCACATTCCCCTTCCATCGGTTGATGCTCTCGTCGCCTTTGAAAGCGCCGCGCGTCATCAGAGCTTCACACGCGCAGCCGCAGAGTTGAACCTCACGCAAGGGGCTATCAGCCGTCAGATCCGCGTGCTCGAAGACCGGCTCGGGTCCTCGCTGTTCCAGCGGGTTCGGCAGCGCGTTATCCTGACCGATGCAGGCCGCGCCTATCTACTCGAAGTGCGGCGAATCCTCGATGGGCTGGAATCGGCCACGCTACGGCTGATGACTGTTGGAGAAAGTACGAACGTTCTCAATCTCGCTGTCCTCCCCGCCGTCGCAACGCACTGGCTGGTTCCGCGGCTTCCTGATTTTTTCAGCAAACATCCGAAAATTTCGATCAGTTGCGCAATCCGCCTGTCGCCATTCGATTTCGAGGCCGATCCCTTCGATGCGGCAATCCATTACGGGTCGGCGATCTGGGCCGGCGCCGTTGTCCATCACCTGATGGATGAGGATATCGTTCCCGTTTGTAGCCCCTCCTTCCGAACATCGCGCCATATCCGGCGAGCAGAGGATTTAGCACGCATGCCGCTCCTGCATCTGGCCACTCGGCCGGCAGCATGGGCAGACTGGTTTGCACGAACCGGAATTCCGGCCGCTAACGCATTTCAAGGTTCGATCTTTGAAAATTTCGCAATGATCTCCAAGGCCGCAATGGCGGGTTTGGGTGTGGCGCTAACGCCAACGTATTTTATTGAAGAAGAATTGAGAGCGGGCACTCTCGTCGCGTTGACTGTTCCACAACGAACCAAAAACGCGGCATACTACATCGCAATTCCTGAAACGAAAGTCGGAACACCACATGTCGAAGCCTTCGTCCAGTGGGTGGAGAAGGCGAAACATGACCGTCCTTCCAAACGACACCGCCGTCGGTGCTAGACCGCCGCTACGGTTGTTTACCTTGTCATGCGACTCGCAGGCGTTTGCCCGTTAACCGCGCCGGAAGATCATCGAAACGTGGATCACCGAGTGCCGTCGCGGCCGAAAGAAATGTGCCGAAGGCCGTGTTGAAATGCGACGAAGGTGCCTAATGTCGTCGGCGCGCCGGAGGCACTACCCTTGAAGAGTCCCGTCGCCAGCCAGAACAAAAGCGCGGATGCCATCGGGGTCATGTCCAAGGCGAACAGCCGCACACGGTCGCCCAGAACCTGTCGTTGTTGTTTGAGCCGCTGCTTGCGGCTATAGATATGTCCCCACTGCACAAATGCCCGTTCCTCGGCGTCAGATTGTCCCTCCTCATCCTAAAAAATCATGGCATGCAAAGCGAGCGTGATCGGTTAATTGAGGAACTTTGTTAGACAATTGTCTGATCGCGCATTCGACAAAGATCTGATTTTTGCCCCTCAAAAAAGCGACATCAGTCAGCACAAAAAAGGCACAATTCGCCGATGTGCACCGTAATTACCACTTGTATGATGGCTTTCGTTCCGGGTTGGTGGCCAAAAGTGCCATGAGCCGGACCGAGTCGTCGTTCCGGAAGGATTCCATGTCTCCGTTGCTGTTCGTCTTTCGACAACCTATCGAGGGGTGTTCCGCATTGCGGCGGTGAGGGACGGTCCGGCGTACTGAACTACACACAGATGTAGTTGGGGCTGTCGAGTTGAAAGACGGCATTTTTAGTGAATTTTTAGGAGTAGAAAACGGGGACCGCGTAGCGTTACAGAATGTTTCGTGAGGCCTTCGGGGCAAACTTTACATCTCCGCTAATCGTAGGAAGCTCCTGCACAATCTCCTATAGTCAACCGCTTGAATCTGCTGAACCGCAACCGGTTCGGTGTAGAGAAGCCAGATAACTAAAATTTAAGAAAATCGGAAGACGGCGGCCAAGGGTTTGGCCGCATAGCGTACCGAAGAAGGTGGGTCTCGACGATGGGACTGAGAGGGCGGAGCCACAGCGACTATCCAGTTGAGATAGGTTCTCATTCTAGTGCCGCTTATAACGGATCGGCATTCGATGCCGGGTTACATGAAGAGGCCAGTTGGTTTGCGATTCATACACGCTCTCGGCACGAAAAAATGGTAACGGTACAACTCGAAGAGAAAGGCATTCGCGCGTTTCTGCCCACACTTGACGAGGTGCATCAGTGGAGCGACAGGCGTAAGGTGATCCGGCAACCACTGTTTTCCTGCTACACCTTTGTTTATATGGCGCAGTTGGGCAAGTTTCGTCTTGCCGTTCTGCAGACGCCAGGTGTGATTGGTTTTGTTGGAATAAACGGGGTTGGGATTCCAATTCCGGACCAAGAGATCGACAACCTCAAGACTTTGATCGCGGTCGACGCCCCGTATGAGCCTTACCCGTATCTGAGGATTGGCAAGCGCGTGCGTATCGTTGGAGGATCTCTGGACGGGATTGATGGGATTCTCGTCGCCAAGAATACGGACCGGAGTCTGGTCGTATCTATAGAGTTAATCCAACGGTCGATTGCTGTCCGGCTTGAAGGCTACCATGTGAATACGATTTGACAGACCTCAGTAGGGGTTCGAGTGACCTCGGCGACCACGCTCGCGAAAGGTTCTTCGGAGAAGGAAGATGAAAAGCGCATTGCAGGTTTCTCTGACCGCTTTGATGGTGGCGTTCGCTTGTGTTTCTGCTATAGCCCAGCCGGTCGTGGCCCGCATGAGCACCCAGGTGGGACCGGGGTACATTCTGGGACCAGATGACCAAATTGTCATCCGTGTGCTGGATGCCGAGGAGATCTCCGAGAAACCCGTTCTGATCGACACCGACGGTTACATCAAGCTTCCGTTGATTGAACGTGTTCGAGCGGCCGGCCTGACCGTCGCGGAACTGGAAACCGAAATTGCGTCGCGGCTGAAACTCTATTTGCAGCAACCACAGGTGGCAGTAAGTATTGTTGAATTTCGCAGCCAGCCTGTCTCCGTTCTCGGTGCGGTGACGAACTCTGGGATCGTGCAACTCCGCGGTCGTAAGACCTTATTCGAGGTCATCTCGGCCGCTGGAGGGTTAAGAGGCGAAGCAGGTAACAGCATCAAGATTACCCGTCGCAAAGAGTTTGGCCGCATTCCTCTGCCCTCCGCAGCCGACGATCTCACGGGCCAGTTCAGCGTTGCCGAAGTCACCGTCAAGTCCGTAATGGAGGCTCGCAACCCGCAAGAGAATATCGAGATCAAGCCGAATGACGTCATTTCTGTTCCGCGCGCTGAGCTGGTCTATGTTATCGGTGCCGTCAAACGCGCTGGTGGCTTTGTTCTTAACGAACGCGAGCAGATATCGGTTCTCCAGGTCCTTTCTATGGCCGAAGGTCTTGACCGGCTTGCCGCTGGCAAGAATGCCAAGGTTCTTCGTTCCTCCGAGGGCGTCTCGAATCGCGTGGAAATACCGGTGGACTTGAACAAGATCCTGGCCGGCAAAGCCAGCGATGTGCCGATGTTGGCCAACGATATCCTTTTTATTCCGACCAGTGCAGCGAAAAGCGCAAGCCTGCGTAGCCTCGAAGCCGCAATCCAAGTAGGTACAGGATTAGTAATTTGGCGCCGTTAATCGAGCGACATCCATGGACAAATTTCAGTTACCGCCCGCAAAAAACGAACTAGCGCTGCCGAGCGGGCGGGGAATGGCCTATCGCGGCCGTCACGAATTCGAGAGTTACGGCCTCGAACAACTGGATGAGTCGGAGTCAGGCCGTCTGCTGGAATACAGCCGCATTCTCTGGCGTCATAAAATCGCCCTGATTCTGACGATGTTTCTTGGAACGATGGCCGGTGTGCTGCTAACAATGCGGCAGAGCTGGGTCTATCGGGCGCGCGCGTCGATCGAAATACTGAACATCAATGAAAACTTCCTGAACATCCAACAGCTCACGCCGGTGTCGGAAGGGAACCCCTTCACGGATTCGACCATTAATCTTCAGACCCAGATTAGGCTTTTGCAGAGCGAGACTCTTATTAAGCAGGTGCTGGACCGATTGCGCTCGCGTATTCCCGAGGACCTCAAGGTCCGGGACGGCCGTTTCGCCGCTTGGCGCAAAGCCCTTCATCTGCCGGAACGGTTACCCGCTGGCGAAATCAATCTGCCCTTGATTGTGGACAACCTGACGGTCAGCAGCATACGGCAAACCCGTGTAGTCGAGGTTGCCTACGACTCAGCGGACCCGGTCTTCGCTGCCGATTTCGTCAACACCTTGGCCCTGGGATTTATCGAATCCAACACGGAGGCACGCGGGAAGATGAGCGAGCAGACTGGCGAATTGCTCGCGCGCCAGTTAGACGACATGCGCGTCAAGCTTCAGCGGTCCGAGGACGCCCTGCAGTCGTACGCGCGGCAGACGGGCTTGATCTTTAGCGCGGACAAGACCGACATTTCCGAAGAGAGGTTGCGGCAAGTTCAGGAGGAATTATCGAAAGCCCAGGCGGACCGCGTGACCGCGCAATCCCGGTGGGAAATGACCAAAATCAGTCCTCCTGACGCGCTTTCCGATGTCCTTCACGATACTTCGCTCCGGGCGCTGGAGGAAAAGCTCACCGAATTGCGCCGCGAGCGGGCAGAATTGATCACCGTGTACACCGATCAGCACAGCCGGGTGAAGCGTGTGGAGGCCCAAATCGCGCCGCTGGAAGCCGCCCTCCAACAGCAGCGGTCCGCTGTCATCGACCGAATTCGTGGCGATTATGAAGCCGCTTCCCGCCGCGAAAACTTGCTCGCTGCCGCGTATGATACCCAGGCTCGTTTGGTTTCCGAACAGGGCGGAAAATCCATTCAGTACAACATCTTAAAGCGCGAGGTCGATTCCAATCGCCAGCTCTATGAAGCGACACTGCAGCGCGTTAAAGAGTCGAGCATCGCCGCCGCCATGCGGGCCAGCAATGTGCGCATTGTCGATGGGGCTGAGATTCCGAAGCTCCCCTATAAGCCGAGTCTTCCACAGAACGCAACGCTGGGCCTGCTTTCCGGTCTGATGCTCGGCGTGGGCTTTGTGATCATGCGCGAGTGGGGCAATCGCACCTTTCAAGCGCCGGGCGAGGCTCAGTACTGGCTGAATGTCCCGGAACTGGCTGTGATTCCAAGCGTGTGGACAGGAGCCCTGAAAGGCTCAAACGCCGGAAGAAAGCCGAACAAGGCGACGAATCTATCTCTATTGCCACTGGAATCGCCGAAAGCTCGATGGCCTCTTGCCTTGACGGCGGCGCATTCGACACTGCCGGGAGTGACCACGCCGAGTTCGGCCAGCGATGAAGACAACGCCTTCTCGGCCGAACTCCGAGCTTGGCAGCGCAAACCTAGTCTGTTCGCGGACTCCTTCCGCTCGCTTCTAGCGTCGATTCTCCTTTCCGGCGAAAACGGCGATTGTCCGCGGGTACTGGTCGTGACCAGTGCTCTCCCCAAAGAAGGTAAGACCACCGTAGTGTGCAATCTGGGAATGGCTCTGGCCGAGATCAGGCGTAGGGTCCTGATCGTTGACGGCGATTTTCGCCAGCCTCGGATGCACGAAATTTTCAAACTTCAGAACGACGATGGGCTCAGCACTCTTTTATCCGACCAGGCTCAGCCGGACGAAACACTAAACCACGTCGTAAAGAGAACCGGTATCCCTGGTCTTTTCATGCTGCCTAGCGGTCCAGCTGCCGAAGGCGCGGCCAATCTGCTCTACTACCCGAATCTTCCCCTCTTGATAGCTATCCTGAAGCGAGAGTTCGATATGGTGCTTATCGATACCCCACCGATGCTCGGGATGCCAGACGCTAGAATCGTGGGCGGCATCGCCGACGCAGTCATTCTCGTCACGCGAGCCCGCCACACGACCAGAGATGTAGCCGTAACTGTCAG
>Ga0066710_100000774_pt1 | contig 21141 bp, 18 predicted proteins | sample GraSoiAngelo_159_FD_79666 | JGI IMG/M metagenome (GOLD analysis project Ga0066710, IMG submission 79666) | Grasslands soil microbial communities from the Angelo Coastal Reserve, California, USA - 14_1009_16_40cm | ecosystem: Environmental > Terrestrial > Soil > Grasslands | place: USA...
CAACGGCTGCCGCTGCGCGCGCTGATCGACGCGATCGGTCCCGAACCGGCCGGCGAGGTCGTCGCGCTGCTGAACCAGGAGACCGTCGACGGCGTCGTGGAGGGCCCCGACGCGGTACCCGCCGCGGTAGAGCGCTTCCTCGCTGGAATCGACCGGTTGTGCGCCACCGCGCCGGTGGTCCTCGCGTTCGACGACCTTCAATGGGCTGACGAGGCGAGCCTGCTCGTCTGGAACCGGCTCGGCGCGGCCGTGGAGCAGTTGCCGCTGCTGCTCGTGAGCGGCTGCCGCCCGGTACCGGTACGGCCGGCCGTGGCGAGCCTGCGCCGGGCTGTCGTGGCGCGGGGCGCGCTCGTTCTCTCGCTCGGTCCGCTGCCGTCCCGCGAGGTGGCCAAGATCGTCCGCCGCGCCGCCGGTGCCGAACCCGGACCGCGGCTGAGCGACACGGTCGCCAACGCCGGCGGAAACCCGCTGTACGCACGCGAACTGATGGACGCGCTGCTGCGGGCCGAACGGGTCAAGGTCGACGCCGGCGTCGCCGAGCTCGTCGAGCCGATGGAGGAACCGCTGCCGGAGCTGGCGGCGGCGATCCGGCACCGGCTGAGCTTCCTGTCCCCGGACGCGACTCCGTTGCTGCGCATCGCCGCCGTACTCGGCCCCGACTTCTCGGTCTTCGATCTGGCCACGGTGACCGGCCGGGCGACCAGTGCGCTGCTGCCGGTACTCGACGAGGCCATCGCGGCCGGGGTACTGGCCGAGGCCGGCGAGCGGCTGGAGTTCCGGCACGACCTGATCCGCCACGCGCTGTACCAGGCGATGCCGGCCAGCGCCCGGTCGGCCCTGCACCGCCAGGTGGCGCGGGCGCTGTCCGACGCCGGCCTGCCCGCCGAGCAGGTGGCCGCGCACCTCGTCGCCGCGCCGGACGCCATCGACGGCTGGGCGGTCGACTGGCTCGCCGAGCACGCCCACGCCCTGGCGTACCGTGCCCCCGACCTCGCCGTCGAACTGCTCCCCCAGGCCGAAAGGCGCAGCGACCACGGCGATCCACGGCACCGGGCGATCCTGCGCGGCCAGGCCCAGGCGCTGTTCCGGATACGCCGGCTGGAGGAGGCCGAGCGGGTCGCCCGGCACGCCCGCGCGGTCTCCGGCGACGCCGCGTGGGCCGGCGAGATGGCCTGGATCCTGGCGGCGATCCTGTTCTTCGGTGGCCGGTACGCGGAGAGCCTGGCCGCGGTCGACGAGGCGCTCGCCCTCGACGGGGTACCCGCACTGTGGCGGGCCCGCCTGCGGGTGTCCCGCGCACGGGCGCTGCCGCTGGTCGGCTGGCGCGACGACGGCCGGGCGGAGGCGCTGCAGGCGGTCGTCGAAGGCGAACAGCTCGGCGACCGGATCACCGTCGGGTACGCCCTGCAGATGCTGTACATGTTCGCCGACCACGAGCACGGCGTGACCTATGCCGACCGCGCGCTGGAGGTCATCGGCGACCTTCCCGAAGCGGCCGACCTGCGCATCTCGCTGCTGGCCAACCGGGCGTACAACCTGGAGGCGCTGGGTCGCACCCAGCTCGCCGAGGCCGCCATGCGGGAGGCGCTCATGCTCGCCGAACGCGCGGGGGCGTGGCGGCTGCCGCAGGTACGGGTACAGACGGCGTGCCAACAGATCGACGTCGGAGAATGGGATGACGCCTGGGCCGAACTCGAACCCATGACCGGCGAGATGGGCGTCGTCGAGCGGCTCATCCGCTGCGGTGGACTGGCCTTCATCGCCGCGCACCGCGACGAACGGGCCGGCTGCGAGGAGCAGCTGCGGCTCGCCGACTCGTTGCCGGCGCTCATCGGGTACCTGCGGGGCAACGCGACCCTGCTGATGATGGCCCGTGCCGTCGACGCGGAACAGCGGGCCGGCCCGGCAGCGGCGGCCGCCGTGCTCGCCGACACCGTCGACATCGACGACATCGGCGACCTCTACGAGCGGTACCTCTGGCTGCCCGACCTGGTCCGGCTCGCGCTCGCAGCCGGCGACCGCGACCTCGCCCGCGCGGCGGTGGCGGCGGCGGAGGCGGACGCGGCGACCGAGCCGCTGCCCCGCTGGATCCTCGCGGCGCGCCGGGCCCGGGCGGTCCTCGACGGCGACCCGGGCGCGTTGATCGCCGTCGCCAAGGAGTACCGCACCGGCCAGGCCCCGCTACCGCTCGGCCAGACCTACGAGGAGGCGGCCGCACTGCTCGCCGCGGTCGGCGACATCAACGGTGCCCGGACGGCGCTGTCCGACGCCGTGCGCACCTACCTGACCCTCGGCGCCGGCTGGGACGTCCGGCGCGCCGACGCACGGCTGCGGGTGTTCGGGATACGGCGCGGCCCCCGGACGGTACGGCGCCGGCCGGCCACCGGCTGGGACGCGCTGACCCCGACCGAGCTGCGCGTCGCCGGGCTGGTCGCCGACGGCCGCTCGAACCCGGACATCGCCGCCGACATGCTGCTGTCCCGGCGCACCGTGCAGACCCACGTGTCGAGCATCCTGGCCAAGCTCGGCTTCGGTTCGCGGATCGAGATCGCCCGCGAGGTCGAACGGCACCGACCGTAACGGCGGGCGGTGACCGATCGGGGACGCGCCGAGGACTCCCACCCGCATCATGTGCTGGTGGACGTCGACCAGACCTCGCCGGGCGTACCGTCGGCCGGCCTCGTCGGCGCCTTCATGCTGCTGTTCGTCTGCCTGGGCGGCGTCACGTTCCTGGCCGCCGCGGTACCCCTGGTCATCGTCGTCACCCGCCGGGGCCGGGCCCGCCGCGAGCGCATGCGGCAGTGGATGGCGCAGTACGGATGGACCATGACCGAGTCACCGGCCGTCGACTGGGGCAACCGGTTACCCGGTCAGAACCCCGGCGGCGTCTCGCGGATCATCTGCGGCACCCTCGGGGGCCGGCCGGTCTGCGTCGGCGACTACTCCTACACATACCGGGCCCTGGCCGACAACACCGGCCGGCGCGGCTCGGCCCGGCGGGCGTACGTGGTGGTCGTGGTACGGCTGGCCGAGCCTGGCCCCACCATCGCGGTGGAGCGTCGCGGCGCGTTCTCCAAGCTCGCCCGGACGCTGGTCGGCGAGGGTGACGCCGGTACCGCAGACCCGCAGTTCGACCGCACATTCCGGGTACTGGGCTGCGATCCGATGACGGCACAGCGACTGCTCGGCCCGGCGCTGCGGGCGGCGCACCTCGCCGGGCAGGTCCCACCCTGGAGCCTGCAACAGACCGAGCTGATGACCTACTACCCGGGCAACATCGACCGGCCCGAGCAGATCCCGAGGTGCGCCGCGCCGCTGGTCCGGGTCGCCGACCTGCTCGGCCGCTGACTCCTGTACCTGTTAGAGTTTTATGAGACTACCGGCAAACCAGAAAAGGCACCTCAAGGCCACGGAAATGGTTATGCCACACCATTTCCACCATAGCGGGTCCGACGCGTGTACTTCAGTTAAGAGCCTTATCAATCCGGTGATCCTCTCATAGGCTATTCAACCGGATTGATGATCTACGGTCCGGGCGCGTCCCGCCAGCCCCGATACGCACTCGCAACCTACGGTCAGCCGTACGGCACTATGAGGACACTCTGAGCGAGGAGCCGGTCATCGACCGACTCCTCGCTCATTTGAACCGGAAGTGGATGAAGAGCCGCCCCCAGTTCTGGGCGTCCTTCTCGATCCGGTGGTACAGCGCCCGGATCTCCTTCTGGTCGAGGAACCGCAGTACCCGCTTCTTCAGCTGGCCGGACCCCTTCCCCGGGATGATCTCCACGAGCGTGATCCGCTTGGCGACCGCCTCGTCGATGACCGCACGTAGTGCCCGGTCGATGTCCTGCCCGCGGTTGTAGATGTCGTGCAGGTCGAGCTTCAGCTTCACAGATCGACACTACGCTGCGGCGCCTTGCGCGATGCCGGCCCGGAAGGTCAGATATGAGGATGTCGGCCATCGCGCTGCGCGGCGTGACCAAGGTGTACGACGGCGACACCCCTGCCGTCGACGGGGTGGACCTCGACGTGGCCGAGGGCGAGTTCGTCGTGCTTCTCGGGCCGACCGGCTGCGGCAAGACCACGATCCTGCGCATCGTAGCCGGGCTGGAGGCGGCCACCGCCGGCAGTGTGTACCTCGACGACCAGCCGGTCGACCACCTGCCGGTACGGCAGCGGCGCGTCGCGATGGTGTTCCAGGAGTTCGCGCTGTACCCGCACCTGTCCGTCGCGGAGAACATCGCCTTCCCGCTGCGCACCGAACCGTCGCCGGAGGACGCGGTGGTCAACGCCCGCGTGCTGGAGGCCGCCCGGCTGGTCGGCGTGGACGACCTGCTGCGCCGCCGGCCGTCGCAGCTGTCCGGTGGGCAGCGCCAGCGGGTGGCGATGGCCCGCGCGATCGTCCGGCGGCCCAAGGCTTTCCTGCTCGACGAGCCACTGTCCAATGTGGACGCCGCGGTCCGCGCCGAGCTGCGCGGTGAGATCGTGCGGCTGACCAAGACCCTTGGCGTGGGTACCCTCTACGTCACGCACGACCAGACCGAGGCGATGACGATGGCCGACCGGATCGCGGTCATGCGCCGCGGTCGCATCGAACAGCTCGGTACCCCCAGCGAGATCTACTCCGATCCGAAGCGGCTGTTCGTGGCGGCGTTCGTCGGCACCCCGCGGACCAGCCTGCTGCAGGCCGCCGTGTACCGCCGTCCGGGTACCGAGGCGGTCCTCGACCTCGGCCAGCAGGCGATCTCGCTGCCCTGGTCGGATCCGCGCGCGGCGGTCCTCGCGGCCCACCACACCGCGCGGATCACCGTCGGGCTGCGGCCCGAGGCGCTGCGGATCGTCGACGCCGGCACCGCGGACGCCCTGCACGGCGAGGTGGTGCACGTCGAGCACCTCGGCAACGAGGTCATCGTGCTCGTCGACATCGGCGGGGTACCCACGGCGACCGGGGTCAGCCAGCTCGAACTGCCCGACACCCCGGGCGCGCTGACCGAGGCGGTCGCCGAGGAGGCGCCCGGACATCACGGCGTGGACGCGCTGCGCGAGACGCTGGCCCGGCTGGTACCGCACCCGCACGCCACTCCGCCGCCGGCCACCGCGCGGACGCCGTACGGCTTCTACCCGGTGTACGAGCCGGACAGCCAGCAGCGGCCGCCGGCGCTCGGTGGCACGGTGGCGGTCCGGGTCGCGCTGCCCGCACCGGTACCACGGCTGGGTGACACCATCACGGTGGCTGTCGAGGTCGACCGCGTCTTCCTCTTCGACCACGCGGGCGAGCGGATCAGGTTGGATATTCCGCGCGAAATTTAAATACCTCTCTTAGTACCCATTGCGGTCGCTCGACTTGCGGTCGCCCCCGCCCAACGGGTTACCGTCGGTGTCGCCGGTCGGGTAGCCGGTCGCCCACCCCCGGGCGACGCCGGTCGGTGCCGCCGAATCGCGTCGGCTGCTCTCATTGCGGCAGCGGCGAACCGGGGACCCAGGTTTGTTGGGGTGAATCCGCGAGCGATCGCGGTAGGGCGACTTCCGGCCCGAATCCGTCAGCTAACCCGGTACGCGGCGAGGGCCCGGCCGGGCCGGCCCTCGAACGGGAAGAGAGGACTGGAGTCCTTGCGCGTTGCGCGAACATTGGTGCGCGCTGTGCTCGTCGGAACTTTCAGCATCGGCATCGTCCTGCCGGTGACTGTGGCGTCCGCCACCCCGTCTCCAGCTGATCTGCAGGCGCAGATCGAAGCCAAGCAGAACAGCCTGGAACAGATCGTCGAGCAGTACGACAAGGTCACCGAGGAGCTCAAGGCCACCCAGGCCGCGCAGGCCGCGCTCGCGACCCAGCTGGCGCCACTGCAGGCCGGCATGGACTCGGCGTACTCGGCCGTGCAGGACGTCGTGGTCAAGGCGTACGAGGGCGCCCCGCTGGGTACCGGCGCGGCGCTGCTCGAAGCCGGATCGCCGGCCGACCTCATCGACCAGCTCGGCGCATTGGACCAGATCGGCCGGCAGCACCGTACCGTGATCTCCGGGTACGAGCAGGCCAAGTCGAAGTACGACGGGCAGAAGCAACAACTCGACGCCGCACAGGCCGCGCAGACGGCCGAGCAGCAGCAGCTCGACGCACAGAAGACGAAGATCAATAGCGACCTGCAGGCGCTGTACGCCTTGCGTACCCAGGCCTACGGCCGCCCGACCGATCCACCCAGCCGCTCGAACGCGACACCGCCCGCGGTGTCCGGATCGGCCGGCGCCGCGGTGCGTTACGCCTACCGCGCACTCGGCGTCCCGTACGCCTGGGGCGGCGCCAGCATGAGCGGCTTCGACTGCTCCGGACTGACGATGGCGGCCTGGGCCGCTGCCGGAAAGTCCCTGCCACACAACGCGGCGATGCAGTGGAACGTGGTGGCACACATCAGCCGGGGCAGCCTGGCGTTCGGCGATCTGGTGTTCTACAACGGGCTCGGACACGTGGGCATCTACGTGGGCAACAACCAGATCATCCATGCGCCGCACGCCGGTACCAACGTGCAGTTGGCGAGCATCGACATCATGCCGCCGTACGGCTACGGCCGCGTCCGCTAGACGCTGATTCCCACACCCGGCCCGCCCCCGTCTCCCCGCGGGGGCGGGCCACCTTCATCCGTGCCGTCCCTAGGATGGCGGCATGGCCTGGGATCCCGCGCAGTACCTGATGTTCGAGTCCGAGCGGGCGCGACCGTTCCACGACCTGGTGCACCGGGTGGACGTCGACGCACCGAAGCGGGTCGTCGACCTCGGCTGCGGACCGGGCAACGTGACGGCGACGCTGCTGGACCGCTGGCCGGCCGCCACGGTACAGGGGATCGACTCGTCGCCCGAGATGATCGCGAAAGCGGCGCAACTCGCCGGTCCGCGGTTGAGCTTCGCCGTCGGCGGGATCGAGGCGTGGCAACCCGACGGGCCGGTGGACGTCATCGTGTCGAACGCGGCACTGCAGTGGGTACCGACGCACGCGCAACTGCTGCTCCGCTGGATGTCCGCGCTGTCCGAGGGCGGCGCGCTGGCTTTCCAGGTACCGTCCAATGTGGACAGTGGCGCTGCGCGGGCCTTTCGCGCCGTCGCGGCCCGCCCCCGGTGGGCGGACCGGCTGGCCCCGGTTTCCGCGGCGTGGGGTCCGTCGCAGTCGGGTGGCGTGCTGTCCGGCGAGGACTACGTGGACCTGTTGGGCGGCGCGGGGCACCGGGTCGACGCGTGGTTGACCACGTACTTCCATGTGCTACCCGGCGAGGATCCGGTGCTGGAGTGGTTCTCCGGTACCGGTCTGCGGCCGTTCCTCGACGCGCTGGCACCCGCCGACCATGGCGAGTTCCGTGCGGAGGTCGCGGCGCAGTTGCGGGAGGCGTACCCGCCCCGCGACTACGGCACCGTGCTGCCGTTCCGCCGCCTGTTCGTCATCGCGTACCGCGACGTTGGGGGCGGTCCGGCCTGACGAAGCCGCCCCGAACGTGCGTGACTCACTCGGACGGCGGGTCGAACTCCCCCGAGCGGAGGGAACCGACGAAGTCCTGCCAGTGCTGTACTCCGAAGGTCAGGATCGGACCATCGGGATCTTTGGAGTCCCGCACCGCGACGACGGTCGGGAGTTCAGCGATTTCGACACAGGCGCCATTGCCCGCGCTACGGCTACTCTTCCGCCAGCACAGGTCCTCGCCCTCGGGCGCAGCAGCCATGGTGCGCCACATCCTCTCGTATGGGATAGGGATCACTTCGCGGTATTTGCCAGCGCGGCAATGAGCTCCGTGGATCGCTCGGGGCTCAGCGCCGCGTCTCGAAGCGCATCGAAGCTGGTCAGATAGCTGCGAAGCTCTTCTGGCCGGCTCCGGAACACGCCACCCGTCATGCCTTCGCAGTAGACGAGCGGATGGTCGGAATCGGCGGCGAACTCCAGGATGATAAACGACCCGGCGAGGGCCCGGTGCGCGCCCGCCGCGAAAGGAAGCACCTGCAGGGTGACCGTCGGCCGCTCGGCCGCCTCCACCAGGCGCAGCAGCTGGCGGCGCTGCACGTCGTGGCCGCCCATCGGGCGACGCAGAACGGCCTCGTCCAGGACGACGCACAGGTGGGGCGGCGGTTCCCGGATGAGTACCGCCTGGCGGGCCATCCGTACCGCGACCCGCTGCCCGAGCACATCCGGGTCGTCGTACACGCCGTCGGCCAGGGTCACTGCGTTGGCGTACTCGTCGGTCTGCAGCAGTCCGGGTACGACCTGCGCCTCGTAGGTGGAGATCACGCTCGCCTCGGCCTCGAAGCCGATCAGGGTCTCGTAGGCGTCGGGCAGGGCGTCGCCGTACGCCTCCCACCATGCCTTCTGGCGGGCCTGGCCACGCAGGGCGAGCAGGCGGGCCCGTTCCTTGTCGCCGACCGCGTACACGTCGAGCAGCCGTTCCAGATCCGCACCCCGCACGCCGATGGTGGCGGTCTCGATGCGACTGAGCTTGGACTGGGACCAGCCCAGCCCACCAGCCACATCGGCCACTGTGCGGTGGGTGCGTTCGCGCAACCGGCGCAGCTCGGCTCCGAGCTGCCGGCGAAGCAGCGTGGGGCTCGGCTTCGTTGCCATCATGCAGACCCTAGCGTGATCCTGCGGCACATGGTGCAACATCGCCGTATCAATTTGCACTTGCATCCATGGCGTGGCCGCATGCTTAATGTTCGTTAAGACGACAACGGAGTCGGTGCAGGTCATCCCTCTGACAGCCGGGAGGCCGCCCATGCTCATCCAGCTCACCGATCCGGTACCCGCGCCCGCCGGACCCGACCGCCCGGCCTGACGCCACTTCGATTCCCGCTCTCCGACCCACGTTCGGGCGGCGCTTCGCCATCCCCGCGAGGCTCCGCCCCCGGCGCCTACCTCGCGCCTTCTCATTCCGACGAGCCAGGGAGCAGCATCATGAGTGCGGAAAGCATCCGGCGTACCCGCGTCCGCCCCGACCGCGTCCACTACCGCCACAACGGTGTCGAGGTGACGAGCCGGCACCTGACGGTCCGCAGCCGGCGGTACGACATCGACGAGCTGGCGGACATCATGGTGGTCCGCTGGGGTACCCACCCCGGCGTGAAGATCGGCGCCGCGGCGGCGATCGTCGAGGCCGCGGCCCTCGTCCTGCTGGCCAGGTTCGTCACCGCGCCGTGGATCTGGCTGGTCGGGATCATCGCGCTGAGCGTGCCGGTCACGGTGGCGGTGATCTGCGCGGTCCGGTGGCCGGCCGAATTCGGCCTGATCGCCCGGCATCGCGGCCACGAAGTGACGCTGTTCACCACCCGCGACGCCCAGGAGTTCGGCTTCGTCACCCGTGCCCTACGGCGCGCGGTCGGAGTCTGAAAAACGCCGCCGGCGCCGGCTCCACGGGGGAACCGGCGCCGGCGGTACCGTCAACTACGCGGCCTGCAGCCCCTCGGCCCGGGCCAGCTCGCGCAGCCGGCCCAGTGCCTGGATCTCCAGCTGGCGGATCCGCTCCCGGGACAGCGAGAACTGCGAAGCCACCTCGGTGAGCGAGTGCTCCCGGCCGTCTTCCAGACCGTACCGGGCGCGCATGATCCCGGCCGAGCGGTCGTCGAGGTGGCCGAGCAGGCTCTCGATCCGCTGCCGCTCCAGCGCGCCGAGCACGATGTCCTCGGGCGACGGCGAGTCGCTGTCGGCGACCAGGTCGCCCAGGTTGGTGTCGCCGTCGTCGCCGACCGGCGTGTCCAACGACACGGTGTCCTGCGACCAGCGCATCAGCTCCAGCACCCGGTCCATCGGTACCCCGAGCGCCGTGGCGACCTGCTCCGGCTCCGGGTCGCCGCCCAGCTCGCGGGTGAGCTGCCGCTGGACGTTGCGCATCCGGTTGACGTCCTCGACGAGGTGTACCGGCAGCCGCACGGTGCGCTCCTGCTGCGCGATCGCCCGGCTGATCGCCTGGCGGATCCACCAGGTGGCGTACGTCGAGAACTTGTACCCGCGCTCGTAGTCGAACTTCTCGACCGCGCGGACCAGGCCGGTGTTGCCCTCCTGGATCAGGTCCAGCATCGGCATGCCGGACCGGACGTACCGGCGGGCGATCGACACGACCAGCCGCAGGTTGGCCCGGATGAACAGGTCCTTTGCCCGCTCGCCCTCGCTGACCAGCAGCCTGAGCTCGCTCTTCTTGACCCCGTCCGGAATGTCGCCCTCGTCGAGCAGGTGCTCGGCGTACAGGCCCGCCTCGATCGCGCGGGACAGCTCAACTTCCTGGGCGGCGTCGAGCAGGTGGGTCCTGGAAATTTCGTGCAGGTACACGCCGACCAGGTCGCGCTCTTCGGCGACCTCGTCTGTGCGCAGTACCCTTACCTTCTCCACGTCTTCCACGCTCGGGCCTCCCCCGGTCGTTCTCTTGTGCTATGTACCCCCGCTGCCCCAGTAACAACAGGCCGGGCCTTACATTGATTCCGCGATACCTGATGTCTGCGTCACAACTTCGTGACGACCAACCGCGGGCACGCTCATTACTCACACGGTTGCGGACCTGCCCAGGTTCGCATCCGCACCTGTGTGTTGGCTGGGAGTCGGGTGGGGCGGGCCTGACAAATACAGCTTCCCCAGGCGTCACCCCTGAGACTTTCGCCACGCCTCCAGCACATCCGCCTCATCGGCAGCGGCGAGGCCGGACTTAAGGTTCGAGTCCCCCCGCACTGTGTACCAGGCGAGGGTGTCGCGGGCGGTGTCGGCGAGTTGCCGGAAGGTGAGACCGGCGGAGACCGCGGGGCCGATGTCGCGGCTGAGCATGCCCGAGTACTCGGGGAGGGGCAGCCACAGCGGCAGCGAGCGCGGCCCCGACCACGGCTGCACCCCGTGATCGAGCAGGAACTGCGGGTCGACCCAGACCAGCTCGGGGGTACCCCCGACGCCGGTCGCGATGCCCGCGAGGAACTCGGCGCGCGGGACCGGCGCCCCGGTGGCCTCGTAGGTACCGGTGAGCCCGGCCTCGGCGGAGCGGACCAGCCAGCCGGCCAGGTCGCGGACGTCGATCCACTGAACGGGATCGTCCGGCCGGCCCGGCGCCAGTACCGGGCGGTCGGCGCGGGCGAACCGGACCGGCCAGTAGGTGAACCGGTCGCTCGGGTCCCCCAGGCCGACGATCAGCCCCGGCCGGCAGACCAGCGCCGGCCGGCCGCTGCCGGTCACCGCCTGCTCGCAGGCCACGCAGCACCTGCCGTACTCCTCGTCGCCGGCGGTCGGGTCGTCCATCTCCGGCGGCGCCGCCGGGAGTACCGGCGTGTTGTCCGGTCGCCCGCCCGGTGCGCTCAGATCGGCGTAGACCGAGATCGTGGAGACGCATGTCCAGTGGCCGACCCGGCCGGCGAGGGCCGTGACGGCCTGTCGGACCTGGCTGGGCACGCTGGACACGTCGACCACGGCGTCGAAGCTGCGGCCGTCGAGGGGGGCGAGGCCGTCGGGTACCGACCGGTCCACCCGGACCAGCTCGGCACCGGTGGCAACCGGCCCGGACGTGCCGCGCGCCGCGCAGGTGACCTGGTGGCCGGCGGCCACCGCGTGCGCCGCGGTAGCCCGGCCGAGGAAACGGGTACCGCCCAGGACGAGTAGCCGCATGTGCTCATCCTGCCCGGTTGCCCCGGCCCCGAGCTATCCGCTGACCGCGAAACGTGCCTACGCCCTGGCGGCGACGCGCGCCTTCGTACTGGCCACCGCGAGGCCGACGATCCAGCCGACGAACAGCCCGTACCGCGAGCCGTCCCCGGCCGCCTCGAAGGCACCCAGCCAGGACGAGTGGGTGGCGAGGAACGCCGTGGCGAAGGCGGCCAGCGCCGAACCGAAGATCAACGCTGCCCAGCCGAGCAGGAAGCCGCCGCCGGTCACCGCGCGGGACGCCGAGCCGAGTACCAGTGCGACGAACACCACCAGCAGCACCGCCCGCAGGTCCTGGGCGAGCAGGTCGCGGATCGGGATGGTGGACCGTACCGTCCAGGCGGGCCAGGACAGGGTACGCAGGAACCAGCCCCACACCGTGTTGCCGTCGGTGTGGCGGACGACCCACTCGGTGAAGGCCTGGTTGCCGAACAGCAGGACGAGCAGCGCCGTCGCGAGGACACCGGCGCCGGTCGCGGTACGGGCGCGCCCGACTATCGCCATGCATCGAAGGGTACGGATGATCTCCGCGGTCTGACAATCCGGCGCACAGGATGTCCGGCCCCACCACGCAGGGTCATGGCTGAATCGCGCAATGCCCGTCGTTCACCACTTCGCACACGGCCCGGTCAACCCGGTCGCCGCGTACGCGCTCGCGTTCCTGGGCTCCCTGCTGGGCCTGGCCAGCACCGCCCGCGCCACCGCCACCGGTACCCGCAGCCGCCGCGCCCGCTGGCTGGTCACCGCCGCGTTCTCGATCGGCGGCGGGATCTGGCTCATGCACTTCACCGCCATGCTGGGCTTCGACATCCCGGACAGTCCGATCCGGTACGACCCGCGGCTGACGCTCGCCAGCGCCGTGCTGGCGGTACTGGTCGTGGGGCTCGGCCTCGCCTTCGTCGGTACCGGCCGGCGGGCGCTCTGGAAGCTGCTCGCCGGCGGCCTCTTCACCGGCGTTGGGGTGGCCGCCATGCACTACACCGGCATGGCCGCGATGCATGTCACCGGAAGCCTCGGGTACCAGCCCCGCATCGTCGGCGCCTCGGTGCTCATCGCCATCATCGCGGCGACGGTGGCGCTGTGGCTGTCGGTGACCGTGCGCGGCCGGGGTCCGATCGTACTTTCCGCCGGCATCATGGCGCTGGCGGTGTGCGGCATGCACTACACCGGCATGGCGGGACTGACCGTCGACCTGGTGCACGACGGTACCCCGGTGCGGGGCATGGACCCCATCGTGCTGATCCTGCCGATCGTGGTCAGCGCGAGCGTCGCGCTGGTGGCGCTGGCGTTCGGCGCCCTGCAGACGGTGACCGTGGAGGACTTCGCGCGACCGGTCACTGCGGTGCGGCGGCGGGACGTGCGACCCCTGCGGGCGCATCCGGTGTCGCTGGCGGAGTTCAACGCGAGCATGCCGATCCCGTACTCGTCGACGGTGGCCAGCCACGACGGGAAGTCCGGCTAACCCGACTCGCGGACCACCAGCGAGGTGGGCAGCACCAGCGCCGGCTCGATCTCCTCACCGCCGGCCAGCCGCAGAAGTTGCCGGGCCAGCTCCCGGCCCAGCTCCACGATCGGCTGGCGGACGGTGGTGAGCGGCGGCTCGGTGTACCGGGCCAGCTCGATGTCGTCGAACCCGATCACCGCGACGTCGTCGGGTACCCGCCGGCCGGCCTGCCTGAGCGCGCTCAGCGCACCGTGCGCCATCAGGTCGGAGGCGACGAACACGGCATCCAGCGCCGGGTCGTCGTCGAGCAGCTGGCGCATCGCCACCGCACCGGACTCGCGGGTGAAGTCGCCGACCGCCACGATCGAGCGGCGCTTGGAGTTGCGCAGCTCGGCGCGGTACCCGGCGAGCCGGTCGATGCCGGCGACCATGTCCTGCGGGCCGGCGATGGTGGCGATGCGCTGGCGACCGCCCTCGACGAGCCGGCGGATCGCAGCCGCCGCGCCGGCGAACGAGTCGACGTCGACGTACGGTACCGGCGAGCGGCCCAGCGGCCGGCCGTTGCAGACCACCGGTACCCCCATCCGGGCCAGCGTGGCGGGTAGCGGGTCGGCGCCGTGCACCGAGGCCATCATCACCCCGTCGACGTGCCCGGCCATCGCGTACTGCTCGATCCGGTCGTGGCTGGCCGTGGAGCTGGCCATCATCAGCACCAGCTGCTTGTCCGACGCCTCCATCTCCTGGCTCACCCCGCGGATGATGCCGGGGAAGAACTGGTCGTCGGAGAAGATCCGGGTGGACGGCTCGGGCAGGACCAGCGCGACCGAGTTGGTCCGCTGGGTGACCAGGCTGCGCGCGGCGTGGTTGGGCACGTACCCGAGCTCCTGCACCGCGCGCAGCACGTTCTTGCGGATCTCCGACGCCACCGTCGTGGAACCGTTGACCACGCGGGACACCGTGGCCCGGGAGACGCCGGCCCGCGCGGCGACCTGTTCCAGGGTCGGCCGGTGCCGAGCCATGCCGATCCGCGTACCTTCGCCCATCACCACTTCGCTATCCAGCCGGCCGATCGACGGGAACTCCCCCGCCCGCGATGACCTCGCGGTACCAGTGTGCACTGTCCTTCCACGTTCGGCGTTGCGTCTCGTAGTCGATGTGTACCAGCCCGAAGCGCCTTCCGTACCCTTCTGCCCACTCGAAGTTGTCCAGCAGGGACCAGACGAAGTACCCCCGAAGATCAACTCCCTCGCTGACCGCCTGGTGGGCGGCGGTCAGGTGGGAGTGCAGGTACCCGACGCGCTCCGGGTCGTGCACGCCGCCGTCCGGGGCCACCCGGTCGCGGTACGCCGCGCCGTTCTCGGTGACCAGCAGCGGCGGGTTGCCGTACTCCCGGCCCAGCCGGACCAGGATCTCCCGCAGCCCGCTGGCGTCCACCGCCCAGTCCATGTCGGTGACCGGCCCGGGGATCGGATGGACCACGACGTCGGCGCAGCCGGGCCACGCGGCCATGGCACCGGGCCGGACCCCGTCGTGGGCAGCGCCGACCAGGGTCGGCTGGTAGTAGTTCACCCCGAGCGCGCCGATCCGCGCGCCGATGATCTCCAGGTCACCGCCGCGGACGAACGACCAGTCGGTGATCGCGGCGGTGTCGCGCAGCACGTCGGCCGGGTACTCCCCGCGCAGCACCGGGTCCAGGAACAACCGGTTGGCGAGGCCATCCATCCGGCGGGCCGCGTCGAGGTCGGCCGGGTCGTCGGAGACGCTGCGCATCGCGGTGAGGTTGACGACCAGCGAGGCCGGCGCCGCGGGCAGTCGCGCCCGCAGCGCCTGTACCCCCAGACCATGCGCGAGCAGCAGGTGGTGCGCGGCGGCCAGCGCGGCGGCGGGTTCCGTCCGGCCCGGCGCATGATCACCCGACGCGTACCCGAGGAAGGCCGAGCACCACGGCTCGTTGAGCGTGGTCCACAACTGCACCCGGTCGCCGAGCCGCCCGGCGACCAGGCCCGCGTAGTCGGCGAACCGGTACGCCGTGTCCCGGGCCGCCCAGCCGCCGTCGTCCTCCAGCTCCTGCGGCAGGTCCCAGTGGTACAGCGTGACGACCGGCCGTACCCCGCGGGCCAGCAACGCGTCGACGAGCCGGTCGTAGAACGCCGTGCCGGCCGGGTTCATCCGGCCCCGGCCGCCGGGCTGCACCCGGGGCCAGGAGACGGAGAACCGGTACGCCGACAGGCCCAGCTCCGCCATCAGGTCGACGTCCTGCTGGTACCGCCGGTAGTGGTCGGCCGCGACCGCACCCGACTCGCCCCGCGCCACCTTGCCGGGCGTGGCGCAGAAGGTGTCCCAGATGGACGGGGTACGGCCGTCGGCGGCGACCGACCCTTCGATCTGGTACGCCGCGGTGGCCGCGCCCCACCAGAAGCCCGGCGGGAACGCCAGCCGGCCCGCCCGCAGTCCCAATGCCAACTCGCTCATGCCGGATCCTCGCTGCGCTGCGGTCCGACATGAGGCTCGACCGCACTGCACCCATGATTCACTCGCTGACGCTCGCTCATGCCTTGAGCGCACCCTGCATGATGCCGTCCAGGATCTGCCGGCCCAGTACCGCGAAGACGATCAGGATCGGCACGATGCCGACCAGCGCGCCGGCCAGGACCAGCGGGTAGTCGGTGACGTACCCGCCGGCCAGCGACGACAGCGCCACCTGGACGGTCGGATTCTGCGGGGTCAGCACCAGCAGCGGCCAGTAGAAGTCGTTCCAGGTGTTCATGAACGTGAGCATCCCGAGTACCGCCGCGGCCGGGCGGGCCACCGGGAGCACCACGTTCCAGTACGTGCGCAGCGTGCTGCAGCCGTCCACCCGCGCTGCCTCGATCAGTTCGGTGGGCAGGGCGGTGACCAGATACTGGCGCATGAAGAACACCCCGAACGCGGTCACCGCGCCGGGCAGGATCAGCGCCTGGAGCTGGTCGACCCAGCCGAACCACTTGGCCATCATCAGGTACAGCGGGATGATGCCGAGCTGCGTGGGTACCATCATCGTCGCGACGATCACCGCGAGCAGCGCGTGGCGCCCGCGGAAGCGCAGCTTGGCCAGCGCGAACCCGGCCAGGGTCGCGGTCAGCACCACCGAGACGGTCACCGTCGCGGACACCACGAACGAGTTGACCAGCGCCTTGCGCATGTCGACCAGGTCCAGCATGCGGCGCAGGTTGTCCAGCAGGTGGGTACCGGGGACCAGGTCCGGCGGCGACTTGCTGATCCCGGCCTGGTCGTTGGACGCCGCGACGACCGACCAGTAGAGCGGGAACAGCGAGACCAGCACGACGGCGCCGAGCAGCACATAGGTACCGCGGCCCGCGGACAGCTGGTGCGTCCTGGATTTCATGCTCCCTCCACGCCGCGCAGCCGGCGGACCAGCGTCAGGTTGATGCCGACGATGACGACGATCACCAGGAACATCGCCCAGGAGATCGCCGAGCCGTAGCCGTACTTTCCGTTGCCGAGGAACGTCTGGTACGTGTACACGGCCATCACCTGGAACTGGTGCTGCGAGCCGCCGGCCGCCGGGGTCTGGCTGACGTTGAACAGCAGCGGCTCGCCGAACAGTTGCAGCGCGCCGATGGTGGACACGATGACGGTGAACAGGATGGTCGGCCGCAGCATCGGGATGGTGATCGAGCGGAACTGCCGCCACCGGCCGGCACCGTCCAGCGCCGCCGACTCGTACAGCTCGAACGGGACCGCCTGCATACTGGCCAGGTAGATCAGCGCGTTGTACCCGGTCCACCGCCAGGTGACGATCAGCGAGATGGCCAGCCACGAGGACCAGGTACCGGCCTGCCAGTCGATCCGCGAGACGCCGAACAGGTGCAGCACGTAGTTGATCAGGCCGTAGTCGCGGCCGAAGAGCTGGACGAAGATGATCGTCACGGCGGCGACCGACGTGACGTTGGGTACCAGCACGCTCATCCGGAAGAACGTCCGGCCGCGCAGCCGGTAGTTGAGCAGGTGCGCGAGGCCCAGCGCGAGCATCAGCTGGGGCAGCGTCGAGATGATCCCGATGCCGATGGTGTTCTTCAGCGCGTTCCAGAAGAACTGGTCGTGCAGCAGCCGGGTGTAGTTGGCCAGGCCGACGAACGTGCCCCGGCTGCCGTCCTGGTCCTCGCGCCAGCCGGACAGCGACAGGTATCCGGTGTACAGCAACGGGAACAGCCCGAAGACGCCGAAGATGACGAAGAACGGCGCGACGTACAGGTACGGGGAGACCGTCAGGTCCAGCCGGTGCCAGCGCGACACCCGCGCCCGCCCGGGAGGCGCCGGCTGCCGCTGCGCCGGTCGCGCATCAGCCAGGACTGCCATCGTTCACGCCTCACCTCTCGGGTAACCGGCGCCGGTGGCACCAGCAGGTGCCACCGGCTGCCTCACCAGCTCGGTCAACCAGCGATGTTCTTGATGTCTGCGACGGCCTTCTGCCATGCCGCGTCCGGGGTGGCCTTGCCCTGTTCGATGGAGACCAGCGCGTTGCCGATGGCGTTGCCGAACTCGCCGGCGTGGGCGCCCAGCGGCTGGTACTTGATGTTCTCGGCGGCCGCGGAGAAAATCTTGCCGACCGGCGCGTTGTCGAAGAAGTCGTCCTTGAAGTTGATGATGTCGTCGGTCTTCCAGAGCGCCTGCGCGGCCGGGAAGTGCCCCTTGGTCTTGAACAGCAGCGTCTGCTGCTCCGGTGCGGCCAGCCACTTGGCCAGCTCGATGGCCTGCTGGACGTGCTTGCCGGACCTGGGAATGGTCAGGTACGAGCCGCCCCAGTTGCCGCCGCCGGTACCCGGGATGGTCGCCACATTCCAGTCGCCCTTGGTGTCCGGGGCGTTGGCCTTGATGTAGCTCATCATCCAGGCCGGGCAGGTGATGGTGGCGAAGCCGGCCTTCTGGAACCCGGTGTTCCACTGCGGGGTGAAGGCGGCCAGCCCCGCCGACTCGCCGGCCTGGATGGCCGCGACCGTCTGGTCCCAGGCCTTCTTGACGTCGGGGTTGGTGTCGGCGATGACGTTGCCGCTGGCGTCGTACATCCCCTGCGGCGCCTGCGCCACGATCGCGTTGAAGACGTTGCTGGCCGCGTCGAACCAGTGCACGTTCCTGTCGCCGATCTTGGTCTGGAACGTCTTGCCCAGGTTGACGAAGTCGTCCCAGGTCTTCATCTGGGCGCTCAGCGCGGCCGGGTCGGTGGGCAGGCCGGCCTTCTTCATCAGCGACGGGCGGTAGCACATCGCGAGGCCGCCGGTGTCGGTACCGAGGCCGAACAGGACCTTGCCGTCGGCGCTCGATGCGTCCTTGACCCGCTGGTCGGTCCACGTCGACGGGTCGACGCCCTGGTCAAGGAAGTTGACGAACTTGCTCGCCTGGCCCTGGAAGCCGGCGATCTGGCCGATCTCGATCACTTCGATGTCGGCGAGGCCGGCGCCGGCCGTCAGGTGCTGCTTGAGGTTCTTGTGGTGGGTGTCGTAGTCGGTGATGTTTTCCTTGACGGTGATGTTCGGGTGCGTCTGCTTGTACTGCTCGTACAGCGGCTTGTAGTCGAAGTCGCCGAACAGGTTGACGGTCAAGGTGACCGGTTCGGTACCCGCCGGGGCCGGGCTGGAGCCGGAGCTCTTGCCGCAGCCGGCGAGCGCGGGGCCCGCCAGTAACAGACCCGCACCGGCCAGGGCGGCCGCACGGCGCAAAGCGAATCGCATGAAGTCTCCTTGCCGAGAGTTCAGACCAGGCGTAACGGCGGTTGAGATCGGGGTTCAGATCCAGAGTGAGAGAGCGCTCTCTCAACATGGTCAACACTGTGGCCTCAGCTGAAGATCGTGTCAAGAGCGCGATAGAAGATCGTTTCCGACGCGTTGCCCGGCGCGACGACCAAAGCCGGGAGCGCTCTCCCAGCCAGCGTCCGAGCGGCTCCCGGTTCCCGGCCCACCACGCATTCCGTAGCCGGCCGGCCCGCTCCACAATGGACCCGTCGAATCGACGGGTGCCGGGCGGCCGCCCGGCAGGCGGGGCGCCGTGCGCCGCGGCGCCGGCCGAGAGAGGATCATCCGCATGGTTGCTCGTGAGACCGCCGTTGCCGCGGGTCACCGGGGCCCGGCCTGGTGACCACGTCGACCGTGGGGCCGGCCGAGCCGGGTCCGCCAGCCGGCGCCGCCCCGGAGGCCGACACCGGCCCGGGAGCCGACGCCGGGCCGGGGCCCAACGCCGGCCGGCCGGCCGGCGAGGCGGCCGACGCCGGGCAGGACGCGGCCGACGCGGGCCGGACGGTCGCGCAGCGTCGCGCGAACGCGGCGGCGCAGGCGCGCCGGGCCGTCGCGCGGGTCGGCGCCGGTGGGCAGCGGTTGCGGGTACTGCTCGTCGAGGACGATCCGGGCGACGCGTTCCTGGTCGGCGAGCTGCTCGACGAGGTGGACGCGCCGGTCACGCTGCGCATCGCCGCCACGATGGCCGAGGCGCTGGCCGGTCTCGACGACGTCGACTGCGTCCTGCTCGACCTCGGCCTGCCCGACGCCAACGGGCTGGACGGGCTGCGCCGGCTGCTGCGCGACGGTACCGGCGTCGCCGTCTGCGTGTTGACCGGCCTCGCCGACGAGCACCTCGGCGTGGCGGCCGTGGCCGAAGGCGCACAGGACTACCTCGTCAAGGGCCGGGTCGACGGCGTCCTGCTCAGCCGGGCGATCCGGTACGCGGTGGAACGGCGCCGGGCCGACGAGAACGCGCTGCGGCTGCGCGAGTCCGAGCTGCGGCAGGCGGAGTCCCGACGGCTGGAACGGGGCCTGCTCCCCCAGCCGTTGATGGAGCCGGGTGTGGTGGTACTCGAGACGTTCTACCGGCCGGGCCGGCAGCGGGCACTGCTCGGCGGGGACTTCTACGACGCGGTACAGACCGGGCCGGGGCGGTTGTCGCTGCTCGTCGGCGACGTCTGCGGGCACGGCGTCGAGGAGGCGGCGCTGGGGGTCGCGCTGCGGGTGGCGTGGCGGGCGCTCACCCTGGCCGGGGTACCGGACGACGACCTGCTTCCGGCACTGGAGCGGGTACTGATGGCGGAGCGGCGCTCCGAGGAGGTCTTCGCGACCGTGGCGACGGTCGACGTGGACGTGGCGGCGAGCGAGGCTTCGGTACGCATCTGCGGGCATCCGCCGCCCTTGATCATCAGCGGTGACCGGGTACACCCGGTGGCCGGCCGGCCGGCGATGATGCTCGGCGTCTTCCCCGGCGGTACCGGCGAACCGAACCGGGTACCCCTGCCGCCGGACTGGGCCGTCCTGGTCTACACCGACGGCCTGATCGACGGCCGCGTCGGCGACGGCCGGCTCGGCGTCGGCGGCCTGCGTGAGCTGGTGGCCGAGCACCGGCGCACCGGCGCACCGCTGGCCGAACTGCCCGACTGGCTGATCGCCCGGGCCGAGGAACGCAACGGTGACCCGCTGGCCGATGATGTGGCCATGCTTCTGCTGACCGGAGATCAGGCGACGTCATGAAGGCCTGGACCCTGGGTGCGCGGGTCACCGCGCTGTCGGTGGCGACCGCGATCGTCCTGGGCATCATCGCGGCCGCCGCGGCCGGCGTGGCGCTGGGCAACCGCGGTGAGGTCGACCGGCTGCTGAACCGGGACACCCCGCTCGCCCTCAACGCCCAGGGGCTGCTCACCGCCCTGGTGAACCAGGAGACGGGCATCCGGGGGTACGCCCTCACCGGGCGCTCGGACGACCTGCAGCCCTATGACCAGGGCGTGCGCGGCGAGGCCACCAGCGAGGCGAACCTGCTGCGGCTGCTCGGCGACCGTCCCGATCTCGCCGGCCAGGTCCGGCAGATCCAGGGCGAGGCGGCGCAGTGGCGGGCCGCGATCGCCATGCCGGTGATCGAGGCGGTCCGGGCGGGCGACCGTACCAGCGCGCAGGCGCAGGTCGAGGTGGCCGCGCGCAACCAGTTCGACATCGTCCGCACCGACGTCGGCCGGCTGCAGGACGCGATCGCCGACCTGCGCGAGCAGACCGTCGCGTCGGTCAAGGACAGCAGCCGCCAGCTCGTCGAG
>Ga0066710_100000775_pt1 | contig 21139 bp, 16 predicted proteins | sample GraSoiAngelo_159_FD_79666 | JGI IMG/M metagenome (GOLD analysis project Ga0066710, IMG submission 79666) | Grasslands soil microbial communities from the Angelo Coastal Reserve, California, USA - 14_1009_16_40cm | ecosystem: Environmental > Terrestrial > Soil > Grasslands | place: USA...
CATGAAATCGGAACCCACTCGTTCAGCCATATAGATTTCTCGCCCGCCTGCTCAGACCCGATCCTGGTGCGCCGAGAGCTCGAAGAGAGCGCCATTGCGATGCAACGATTTGGTATCACGCCAAAATCATTGGTGTATCCGTTTAATCGAATGGGACATCAGTTTCATGACCTTCTTGCCGATGCGTCGATCACTGCTGTGCGACACCGAGACCGACGGGTCAGGCTGTCCTACCCGGAGCGAATGCCCTCTGGGGTATACAAGTTCTATGAGAGCATGAATCTCCGGACGCCGAAGCACTATGAGTATCTAGACAAGGTCAAAATATTCATGGCAAAGGCTGTGGCGCGCCGTGCGGCCTTTCACCTGTGGTTCCACCCTTCTGATCTCCTCTCAGTTGCCGAGACCGAACTTCTTCAAATTATGCGGTATGTCGATAGCCAGCGAAAAGAAGGTCTAGTTTGGGTAGCAACGATGTCCGAAATCGCCAGCTATTGCGAAGCAAGGCACAGGTTGAGGCCAGAAGTACGACGGATGAACGGTGGGATGACCATTGTCTGGCGTGGTTCATTCCCGAGTGAAAAATATGGCCACACGGAACTGAGCCTGGTCTTTCCGCCCCTACCCCGTCCCCGAAGGATTACGTTGACGAACGGAGGCGCTTCCCGAGATTTGGAGATCGGATGTTCCTCTGTCCAAATGGCGGCTGGGCAACTCCGAATCAACATGCCAACCACCGCCAAATCGCTGCACATTGCTTTCTGATTCCAAACGCAACTTCGGGCGCTTGTTTCTGGACTCTCCATCAAGGCATTCCTCGGCGGAACCTACATGAAACCCAGTAGCGGAGCGCCAAGCATTGTCTGCGACAAAGGAATTGCCACGCCACCTCCCGGAGACCGCTTGCGAATTTTGATCTGTATAGAGGCGCTGGGAGTGGGCGGGAAGGAAAGGCAAGCCGTAGAGCTCATCAAGGGACTCACGTGCCAATCCGATATCGAATGCCATGTAGTCTGCCTTGCCACGCACGATTTCTACTTGGACCAACTCGCCGGTTCGGGCATTTCCGTGGAGTTCACAACTCGCCGCGTCCGCTGGGACGCGGGTTTGTTTCATAGGCTCTACCAAACTATTAAGCAATACCGGCCGCACCTGATCCACACAAACGGCTTGATGTCGTCCTTCTACACGATGCCTCTCGCAAGATTGATGTCCATCCCATTGATAAACGGCTCAATCAGAAACGCTTTTCCGCGAGGTGATTTCCGCTGGCGGCTGGAGAAACTGCTCGCCAAGATGTCCGATTACCGGGTGGCCAACTCTTATGCAGGTCTCCGGAGCCGAGGCTTTGCGGAAGCAGAGGCCAGGAACGTTGTTATCTATAACGGCTTTGATTTCTCCAGGGTAGAGCGCCTCACGATGACTGAGGTTCCACGCCGACACGCTCGAGATGACGGAATAAAGACCGTTGGCATGGTCGCAGAATTCAACCGGTTTAAGGACTATCCTACGTTCATACACATGGCGCGGAAGCTAAGCATGAGAAGGAGCGATGTTGTTTTCGTGGCCATAGGCGATGGAGAGACCTTGCCGGCAAGCAAAGAGATGGCGGCCGGTGTCGCGGCGATTAAGTTCCTCGGCGAACGAAAGAACATTGAGGAGCTTGTTGAAACCTTTGACGTTGGCGTGCTTTCGACATTCACGGAGGGGATCTCCAACAGCATCATGGAGTACATGGCACTGAGAAAGCCCGTGGTCGCAACGGATGGAGGCGGCACACAGGAGTTAGTCGTAGAGGGTGAGACCGGCTTTCTCGTGCCACCGAAGAATCCGGACCGTCTGGCTGCCAGGATTGAATACCTGCTCGATAACCCTGAAATCGCAAGACATATGGGTGAGGCGGGCGAAGCAAGGCTACGACGCGAGTTTTCGACAGCAAGGATGGTTGAAGAGACGGTAAAGCTTTACAAGCTGGCGGTGGCAAATGCGCAGGGACGTCGATGCTTGCACACTTTCAACGAGTCGTAGTGCAGAACGATGAGGATACTCTTTGTCACGAATATGTACCCCACTCCTCAGACGCCAGATTATGGAGCGTTCGTGTGGCACCAGGCGGAGCAGTTGCGCCGGTTCGGCCATACGGTCGACGTCGTCAATATTCTCGGATTCCGGTCCAAACTGAATTATCTGAAAGGTGCCGTTGATGTTCTTCGAAAGACGCGTGGCACGCGTTACGACATTGTGCATGCGCATTATGGGTTGACGGCGCTTCCTGCTTGGTTTCGCCTCCATGCCCCGCTCGTTATGACGCTGCACGGAAGCGATCTCCTCGGCGGTCGCTTTGAACGTCTCTGCAGCTGGGTAATCGCGCGTTTTGCAGACGCGGTCATAGTTGTGTCGGAGGAGATGCGACAACGGGTTTCTGGGACCGTGATTCCGTGCGGTGTCGATCTGAACCAATTCAGGCCCTACGACCGTGACGAAGCACGCGCCCGACTGGGTTGGCCGCTGGACAAATACCTGATCCTTTTCCCGTTCGATCCCAAACGTCGTTTGAAGCGGTACGATCTGGCAAAAGCGGCGGTCGAGCGGCTTACAGAAGAGGGCATCGGTGCAGAACTGGTGACGGTCTTCGGTGTTGAGAACCGCGAAATGCCGTGGCACTACAGCGCGGCCGACGCGATGATTCTCTGCTCGGACCGGGAAGGCTCCCCAACCTCCATCAAAGAAGCCCTGGCGTGCGATCTCCCTGTTGTCGCTACCGACGTTGGCGATGTCCGCGAGATCTTGAGCGGGGTTGCGGGAACGCGGCTCTGTACCCAGGAAGTCAGCGAAATCGCCCGCAATCTTCGAGAGGCTCTTAGCGTGCCGCGAAACGGGCGGTTCGAACGGCGAGCCGCAATGGCGAAGTACAACCAGGCTCTTACTGTCGAGAAGATCATCGGTGTCTACAACAATGTCCTCCCCGAGTTCAAGGCGAAGCGCAGGCGTTTACGGTCTCCATGGCTGTGAGGATCGACAACGGTCCACTACATCGGCTCAACAGGTTGCTGACAAAGCCATGACTAGCGTCATTTCCCTGGTCAAGATGCCGTGGTTTATGGCGAAGGGATTGGCGGCGCCAACGGCAGCGGCTCCGGCGGAATGGACGGGCGCCCGATCGGGGCGTACAGCTCCCGGCTGGCGTGGCGGGTCGCTCGATCGTCGACGAGCGGCAAGCTCCCAGAAGTCTCCGAATACAGTGAGAACCAACCACGCATGGCAACAAACTGGCCTCGGCAGGCAAGGCCTCGGGCATAGCGCTCAGCGTGTGTCCGCTTCACCAGGGCTCGGAACTCGGCACGCGGAAGCAACTTGATAGACCCTTCCCCGAAGAGCTCTACCTGGCATTATCTTTTCAAGAATGCCAGCACCACCGCTACACTTGGCGGACTAGGAGTCGTCAGCGGACTGATCCTGGACGCCCTGATACTCAGTGCGTTCGGAGTCGGCTCCCAGACCGATGCGTTTTTCACGGCTCTCACCGTCCCACTGCTCATAACGAATGTCCTCTCAGCTCAGGGTCCAAAGGTCTTGATTCCGGTATTCAGCGAATACTTCCGTCACCATGACCACGCCGCTGCGTGGGACCTACTAAGCAACCTCCTCACGACGGCCTTTTGTGCCCTGGTAGGAATCTGTTTATTGGGGGTGACTCTCTCGGCGATAATCGTGCCTCTCCAGATCCCCGGATTGGAATCGAAGACGATTGCTGCTGCGGTGTGGCTGAGCCGACTTCTCTTTGGGCTGGTCTTATGTCAGGGACTCGCCTCAATTCTGCAGTCGGTGCTCTACGCTCAACACCGTTACCTCATTTCTTCTTCCGGGAAGCTGGTGAGCAATATCTTGACCATCATTGTGGTTCTGCTCTGCCACGGCCATTTCGGGATCGAAGCGGTCGCCGGCGGCATGCTTTTTGGCAGCTTCGTTCAGATTGTAATTCTAGCTTTGTCGCTTACCACACATAACTTCCGATACCATTGGGTCCTCAAACCGTTTGATCCTAAGCTCCGAGAGATTCTTAGATCATTCCGCTATCCCCTGACTGGACACGTGCTGGGCGAAAGCGGAATGATCCTACAGAATGTTCTGGGCTCGTTTCTAGGTAGTGGGAACGTCACAGTGATGCGGTATGCCTCGCGGATCGTTCAATCCATTGCAGCCGTTCTTTTAGGCAGCGTTGTCCAAGTGACGTTCCCGCTGATGGCGAAGCATGCCGCGGCGAACGATGTAAGGGCTCAGCGAAAAACGCTCTTGGAGAGCATTCGCCTTTTGACTGTCGTTGGCTTGCCAGTCTGCATTTGGCTGTTCCTCACGGCGGAACCTCTGGTGGTGTTGCTCTTCGAAAGAGGTGAATTCTCACGAGCCGATGCAGCGTTGACCGGCGTTCTCATCCGATTCATGGTCCCGGACATCCTTTTAGGCCGGGTCGTGAGCAGCACTCAGACGCTTTTCAACGCCAATATGGACTTCCGAACTCCACTCATAAGCACCTTAATCTTTACCTTTGCACATACCGCGTTTGCGATCCTGCTCGTTGGTGTGCTTGGAGTGCTCGGCCTTCCGATAGCGGTGTCTCTAGCTTCGCTCAGCAATGCGATCTATATGACCGTGAAGTTGCAAAGCAGATTTGGCCCCATCGGATGGAGTGAGATGCGGGACTTCCCATTTCGTCTCGCTGCCACCTGTGCAATGGGGGGAGGCGGGTTTGCTGTCGGCGCAAAGTTGGCTACGCTAACAACCGTTTCCTACTCAGTGGCGAAATTCCTTGGCGTTGCCATGCCCACCGCGTTCGGTATGTGTCTGTTCATTGCTGGTGCCTTCTCTTTTCGGCTCATCGATAGCCGCCTCTTGCTGTCGGTGGGGCGAAGGGTGTCGTAGCCCTCTTCGACTGTGGTTTTTGAGCTGAAGACCAGGCTCACTGTTCTCTTACAGCGAGGACGCTGACAATGTGTGGGATCACTGGTTTCTGGAAACAGTCCGCCGAGTCAGAGCAAGTCATGACTCAATGGGGCGACGCAATGAACCGTGCCCTGCGGCATCGTGGACCTGACGATGGCGGGCTGTGGGCAGATCATGCGGCGGGCATTGTGCTGGCGAGTCGACGGCTGGCGATCTTGGACCTCTCCCCTGCCGGACACCAGCCCATGACCTCGCATTGCGGGCGTTATGTGATCGCTTACAATGGCGAGATTTATAACTTTCTTGATATTCGGCGCGACCTGGAAAGAGAGGGTCAGCACTTCGTCAGCCACTCAGACACTGAGGTTCTTTTGGAGGCCTGCGCTTTATGGGGTGTAGAACGTGCTCTGAGCCGCCTTAACGGAATGTTCAGCTTCGCATTTTGGGATACAAAGGAGCGCACTCTCACATTGGTCCGCGATCGCCTGGGGGTCAAGCCACTCTACTATGGGTGGTCTCAAAATAGCTTTCTGTTCGGCTCCGAACTGAAGGCCTTCCACTCGTTCCCTGACTTCACCGGAACGCTGGATCGTCGTAGCTTGGTCCTTTTCCTGCGTCTCGGCTATGTTCCTGCACCGTATTCGATTTATGAGAACATCTACAAGCTACCCCCGGGGCACTTGCTCACAGTCTCGGCGCCTGGAGCGCGCGCGTCCGCGCGGCCCTATTGGTGCGTTCGGAGGATTGTTGAGACGGGCACCCAGAATCGTTTCAGAGGTGACATCCATGAGGCAGCTGACCAGATGGAGCTGCTCTTGCGCGATTCCGTCCGCCTGCGGATGCTTGCGGACGTTCCCGTGGGGGCGTTTCTCTCCGGAGGCATTGATTCATCGTTAATCGCCGCGATGATGCAAGCCCAGACAACGTCGACTGTCAAAACGTTCACTATTGGCTTTACTGAGGTTAGCCACAACGAGGCAGACTACGCCAAACAAATCGCTCAGCATTTGGGCAGTGAACATACTGACCTGTGCCTATCTCCCAGGGACGCACTTGATGTTATCCCGTTGCTGCCTAGCATCTACGATGAGCCGTTTGCTGATCCATCCCAAATTCCAACTTTTCTGGTATCGCAATTGGCTCGCCAGACGGTTACTGTGAGTCTGTCTGGAGACGGCGGCGATGAACTCTTCGGCGGCTATAACGAATATTTGGTCGGTACCCAACGATGGAGGCTTCTCCGAAGCCTGTCGCCTGTCCTCCGCTTTCTGATACGGGAGGGGGTCAAAGGCATCAACGTACTCGCAAACGGACGATTCCGTAAGCTCGAGCAACTCCTGAAGGTGACCACACCGGAGGCTCTGCATCACCATCACGTCTCGCAGTGGATGTGGCCGGCGGATTTGGTTCCGGAAGCGAGCGAACATCTAACGGCCTTTACAGATCCCGGTTTATATGCGGATGGGCTGAATGCTACAGAACGCATGATGTATATGGACCTGGTGACTTATCTGCCGGAAGATATCCTCACGAAACTAGACCGCGCCAGTATGGCAGTTAGTCTTGAAGCCCGAGTGCCGTTCTTGGATTATCGACTTGTGGAATTCATATGGCGGCTGCCCCTGGACTTCAAAATCCATCGCGGACAAGCGAAGCGGATTCTTCGCTCGATTCTGACGCGCTATGTTCCCCCTCGGCTGTTCGAGCGCCCCAAGATGGGGTTTGACTTGCCCCTGGGTCAGTGGCTCCGCGGCCCGCTTCGCCCTTGGGTTGAAGAACTCCTCGACGCCACTAAACTGCGACAGCAGGGCGTATTCAATCCAATGCCTATTTGCCAAGCGTGGATGCAACACCTTCATGGAAGACAGAACCGGGCAAAGGAACTTTGGGGAATTCTCATGTTTCAAGCGTGGCAGCAGAAATGGATGTGACCGCAACGCGCCGCGATCAATCTTGTCGAGGATCGGAACAGCATATTCGCATGATCGACGGCTACGCGGGTGGCGTCGCATTGCCTGCCGACTCGGTCAGCGGGGATCCCAGAATACGGCCAGCGGCGCCTTCTCCTCAGTCAGTGGTGGAAACAGCCGGAGTGCGCCAGGGTAGTTCAACTGGGCTGCCGGCGGCCTGTTCCCAAACCCAGTAGACGGCTCGCTCTTCCATCTTGAATCGGTTTTTCAGATCGGCGGTTTTCGCTCTGTTGCGATTCTCTGGGCTGCCCTTCCTAGTTCGCGAGATATGGCAGCGCAATAAAGTGACTATTGTCGTATATCATGCGCTCGAAGCAGCGCGGGCGGCCGGTCATTTTGCCGCTCTGCGAAGCCGTTACAACGTGGTGTCTCTTTCCGACTTCCTGGCGGCACGGTCCAGGCAAACGACCGAGTCGCTTCCCCCGAAGGCCCTGATCATTACGTTCGACGACGGACATAGAAGCAATTACGGGCTTACATCGATGATCCGAAGACACCGCATCCCCGTCACCATCTTTCTCTGCAGCGGGATTATCGGGACACACCGGCATTACTGGTGGTCGCACACAAATGACTCAGCAGAAGCGCGAGCGCTGAAAGCGTTGCCGGACGAACAGAGGGTGCAGGTATTGCTCCGCAAGGGGCATGCGGATCGGCGAGAATACGAAACGCGACAATCGCTGTCACGGGCTGAAATCGCGGAGATGAAATCCGCCGTCGATTTTCAGTCTCATACTGTCTTCCATCCGATTCTCCCTGCTTGCTCAATTGAAAGAGTACGATGGGAGATCGTCGAATCGAAGGAGACTCTTGAGCGGGATCACGGGTTGAAGATCTATGCGCTCGCTTATCCCAACGGAGACTATTCAGACCGGGAGGTTGGCCTGCTTCAAAACGCGGGCTACACCTGCGGCTTAACGTCGGATGCCGGCTTCAATGACTCCGAAACCGACGCGTTTCGCCTTCGGCGCGTGACATTGCCTGACGGCGCTGGAGTCAACGAGGTGATCGTCAAAACCTCTGGAGTGTGGATGTTTCTGAAGGCGTTTGGATCGAAGTCCACAAACCCGCGGCGGCACTCGCCTTCGTTTCTCGAGGATGCGCCATGAGCATAGTGAGAGATCAGATCCTGGGGATTGTGTACCAGTGCATCGATGAGCTGAATGAGCAGCTCGCCCCGGAACAGCAGCTACGGAAGGCCCCTCACACCGGTCTGTTCGGTGACTCGGGAATGCTGGATTCTCTCGGCTTCGTCAACTTCGTTGCTCTCGTCGAAGACAAGTGCGAAAGCTGTTTCCGGGTTGCTCTGTCACTGACGGAAGACAGTGCCAACCAAGGGGACGCGAGCCCTTTCGAGTCCGTGGGCGAACTGGCAGACTTCATCAGGCAGCTGCTGGTCAATAAGAAAGCGATCGAGGAATAGCGTGGTCAAGGGACTCCTCGTCTCCGACTTCAACGTCGAGAACCTCTCGGCCTATCTGAAGAACGATGTCAGCGAACCTCGCGTCGACACACCAGCCATCCCATACGGCCAGATCGGTCGGGCACTCCTCGACCCAAGCCTGCCCTGCTGGCAGTCGGATCTGGACTTCATCGTGATTTGGACGCGACCCGAGGCGGTGCTCGAGACGTTTGGCAATCTCCTAGCATTCTCGAGCGTCGATGTGAAGCGTCTCTACGAGGAGGTTGACGAATACGCAGCACATCTCCTCGCTATCGGGCACAGGGCAAAAGTGATCTTCGTACCGACCTGGGTGGTACCGACCCTCCATCAGGGGCACGGCATGCTCGATCTGGCTCCTCGAGTCGGAATCTCTCGGGCCCTGTTGCAGATCAATCTACGGCTGTTGGAGAACCTCGAGCGAGCGTCGAACATCGTCCCACTCAACGCCTCGAAGTGGATCGAGGCGGCCGGTGAGAAGGCCTTCAACTCTAGACTCTGGTACATGGCCAAGGTACCCTTCGCAAACGAGGTGTTCAAGGCGGCCGCCAAGGACATCAAGGCGGCCCTTCGGGGATTTGGTGGTAGGTCGCGGAAGTTGGTGATCGTCGATCTGGACGATACGTTGTGGGGCGGCATCGTGGGGGATCAAGGCTGGGAGAACCTCACGCTCGGGGGACATGATCCTGTAGGCGAGGCGCTTGTGGACTTTCAGCGAGAGCTGAAGACCCTGACGAGACGAGGGGTCGTGCTCGCTATCGTCAGCAAGAACGAGGAGTCTGTGGCTCTGGAGGCGATCCGGAAGCACCCTGAGATGGTCTTGCGACTGGACGACTTCGCGGCATGGCGCATCGACTGGAGTGACAAGGCTGCGAACATCGTCGATGTAGTCGAGGAACTGAGCCTTGGCCTCGATTCCGTCGTGTTCATTGATGACAGCCCGGTCGAACGCGCACGTGTCCGCGATGCGCTGCCGGATGTATTGGTGCCCGAGTGGCCAGCGGACAGAAGGCTCTATCCTCATGCGCTTCGTAGCCTCGACTGCTTCGACAAGCCGACCATTAGCGACGAAGACCGGCATCGATCCGGGATGTATGTGACAGAACGTAGGCGAGTCGAACTCAAGCACGAAGCCGGAACGCTGGAGGAGTGGCTGCGGAACTTGTCGATTGTGGTCACCGTAGAGTCGCTCAATGTGGCCAACGTAGCCCGAGTCGTTCAGCTCTTGAACAAGACAAATCAGTTCAACCTGAGTACGCGGAGAGTCACAGGTCCCGAGCTTCTGGCTTGGGCGTCGCGCGACGGTCGCCAGCTGTGGGCCTTCAGAGTGGGCGATAAATTCGGCGACTCAGGTCTCACAGGAATCGCGAGCGTTGAAAGAGAAGGCAGTCGAGCACGTATCGAGGACTTCGTCCTGAGTTGCCGAGTCATGGGCCGCAAGGTCGAAGAGACCATGTTACATATCGCGGTGGAGTGGTCCAGAGAAGCGGGCCTCGAGGAGCTCTATGCGGTCTACAAGCCTACGCCGAAGAACAAGCCGTGTGTGGAATTTCTGAGAACATCGGGCCTGCAGGCGCGGGCCGAGCACGTATTCGCGTGGCCTCTTCGGCAGGAATATCCCGTGTGTCCGGAGATTCGACTGATCTATCAGACTGGCGGGCTTGAGGAGATGTCAACAGACGGTGCCGAGGACCCGGACCGGCGGACATGAGTGAAGGCCCCCTCCGGGGACTGAAGAACCGACTTCTCCAAGAACTCGCTCGCGTCGCGCCCGGTGCCCGCACTTTAAGGGTGTGGCTTCATCGATGGCGGGGTGTCAAGCTTGGGAGAGGCGTCTGGATTGGCTACGACTGCATTCTCGAGACGTCGTACCCGCATCTGATCACTATTGGCGACGATGTGGTTTTGAGCATCCGGGCCATGCTCATAGCCCACTTCCGCGGGTCAGTCGGCATAACAATCAAGGATCAGGCGTTCATCGGTCCGGGGGCCATTGTGCTTCCCGACGTCACAATCGGAAGAGGCGCTGTCGTGACCGCGGGAAGTGTGGTCTCGGCATCGGTTCCTCCAATGACGGTCGTGCAGGGGAACCCGGCTCGAGCCATCGCCACGTGCGGCGTGACATTGGTCGGTGAAGCCTCGATGAAGAAGTTCTATCGCTCGCTACGACCCATAAGACTTCGGTCCGATCCAAGCGATCGGAGTGAAACGTCACTCCCGTAGTGTGTAGCGCTGCGATAACCAAGACTAAGGGTAGGAGAACCGCGTGGCATGAGGACAGGAGCGATTGCTGGGGTTCTGAGCTGGGGTGGGCCGTTGCCTTCCGACTGGCGTCTGATCAAGATTCTGGACTTCCTCGGTGTGCCGCATACCAGCCTGGACCTGAGTAGTGGAACCTTCGACGCAAGCGAGGCTCAGCTGGGACGACTCCGTCCGATCGCGTCTGCCAGCACAATCCGACACGCACTGGCCGCTGGAGCGCCGGTGAATGACGTGGTCCGGAAGTTGTTCCGGCAGGCGCCCGCAGCCTTCGTCTACGGCGTCACTCCCGAAACGTTGTCGGCTGTGGAGCTGAACTCTCTCACGGATAGCGGGGCAGTTCCCGCGTGGGTGGGGCCCGTTCCCGGGAGTCGTTACCGCGTCAGCTCGGACTACCGGGATGTCTGTGGGACGTTCTCCGGCCTGGCGTGGAGGCCGGTGTCCTGGAAAGAGCGAGTGCCTGCATTCGAGCGCGATGCCGAGAATCTCGAGACGATGATCGCGGTGGAGGGATGGCCGGTGTTCGCGCGGCGCCGTAGGGGGCCGAGCGAGATATACCTGTTGTGCAGCCAGGACGTGGCCGATTTGGATGAGGTCGTGGGAAAGAACTTCGACGTGCACTCGCAGTTCATCGAGCTGTTTCCGCACATAATGTTCATGAGGCTCGCTTTTCCGAGCGCGTGCTGGCGACCTGGCCAATCATACGGATCATTGATCATCGACGATCCGCCGCTGCGTAACCGGTATGGGTTCCTGAATTACGGGCGGCTGGTTCAGGCCATGGACGATGTCGGGTTCTCGAGTGACATCGCGTTGATCCCATGGAACTTCCGTCGCACGCAGCCATCCGTCGCGGCATTGATCAACGAGAGACGAGGCCGTTTGGGCGTCTGCATGCACGGATGCGATCACACCCGGTCCGAGTTCGGTGCTAGCGACCGGGCGCATCTGGCGAAACTGACGACGATTGGCATCGAGCGGATGGAGGCGCACCGACGAAACCACGGAGTCGACTACGAGCGTATCATGGTGTTCCCACAAGGTGTGTTTTCCGAGTCGGCGATGGACGTCTTGAAGAGCTTCGACTTCCTCGCGGCAGTGAATACGGAGGTCGTCCCTTCACACAACACGAGCCGGGCAGGCGGGGTGGCGCTTGCCGATGTGCTGGCACCGGCCATCACCCGGTACAATGCCTTTCCGCTCTTCCCGCGTCGAAAGTGTAGCGATCGTCTGGTCAACTTCGCCGCCGACATCTTTGTCGGCAAACCGTGCTTGCTTGTCGCGCACCACACCGACTTCGCGGACGGGGGTCAGGCGCTCATCGAGCTGATCGCCGCCATTCGGGCGTTGGCTCCGGAGCTCAAGTGGTCCAGCCTCGGGACTGTCCTGCGCAGAACGCACCTGTGGAGGCGAGAGTCGGATGGTTCCCAATGGATCAGGATGTTCGCGAGCGAGATCAGCCTAACCGGTGAGAGCGCCACGGAAGGCCACGTGCGAGTGCTGAAGAGCGAGAGGGACCGCCAGCGCGTGGGGAACGTCTTGGTCGATGGACGGCAGGCGCAGTTCGGCTGGGACGGCGATCTACTGACGATTCCGATCAAGTTGCGCTTGGGACAGAGCACGAGTGTTCGGGTGGTCCATCACAATCCTTTCGACGGAGCAGATGCGCGGCTCGGATCTCGGTATCGATTCAGGACGTCCGTTCGCCGCTGTCTGTGTGACATTCGAGACAACTACGTGGACGTTGGGCGCCACGGGCTCCGGCGCTTCTGGCCGCAATCCTGAATCTTAGATTCTAGCCACCGCCAAGAGAGCGGCCGCATCCGCACCGCACGCAGTAACATGTTGTTCCGCGAACTTCAGACTCGTGGGAGTAGAGCTATTTCTTGCCGTCAGGTGCGCGCCGAGCGGCGGTAGACGGCGACCGGCCGGACCTCCCCAAGACAGGGATCAAGCCCCCAGGAGCCTAACGCGCTCAAAGGACGGCGGTTACTCCAATGCGCCGTCTTTGGTCGGCCGGGGCGTCGCGCGCGTCGAGAACAAGTCACCGGGGAGCGTCCGAAAACCGCAGCTAAGGCATGTTAACCACCAACGGAGGCATCAATCGATGAGGATCAGCATCTTCGGCCTGGGCTACGTGGGGACGGTGTCCCTCGCTTGTCTCGCTCGCGATGGTCACCACGTGATCGGCGTGGATATCGACGCCAGCAAGCTCGCCATGGTGCGCGACGGGTGCTCGCCCATCGTCGAGGTCGGCATACGGGAACTGGTGGCCGAAGTGGTCGCAAGCGGTCGGGTCGAAGTGACGGACGACGTTGCGGCAGCTGTCCACGGCTCCGAGCTGTCGTTCATCTGCGTGGGCACACCGGCGCGTCTGAATGGCAGCCAGGACCTCCGCGCGCTTGAGGGGCTCGGCATCCAGCTGGGCCGGGCGCTCGCCACCAAGGCCGCGCCCCATGTGATCGTCGTGCGGTCCACGGTGCTGCCTGGAACCGTGGACGGCGTGTTCGCGCCGCTCGTAGAGACGCACTCAGGCCGACGGCGTGGCGATGGCTTCGACATCTGCTTCCAGCCGGAGTTCCTGCGCGAGGGCACCTCCATCCGCGACTATGATGCGCCGCCGTTCACGGTGATCGGTGCGGAGTCGGACCGCCCGGTGAGCCAGTTGCGGGAGCTATTCGGCGCGTTGCCCTGCGCCTTCGTCGTCTGCGGCGTCCGCAGCGCCGAGATGCTAAAGTACGCGTGTAACGCCTTCCATGCGCTGAAAATCTCCTTTGCCAACGAGGTCGGCCGCATCTGCCAGGCGCTGGAAATCGATGCCCACGCCGTGATGGACCTCGTGTGCTTGGACACGCAACTCAACATCTCCACCGCGTACCTCCGGCCGGGCTTCGCGTTCGGCGGGTCCTGCCTGCCGAAGGACTTGCGAGCCCTGTTGCACGCCGCTGCTCGGCGCGACGTGGACGTCCCGCTCCTCTCCGGCGTCCGCGAGAGTAACGAAACGCAACTGCGCCACGGCATTCATACCGTCCTGGCCACTGGCGCAACGTCGGTCGGCATGCTGGGGCTGAGCTTCAAGAGTGGCACCGACGACCTACGCGACAGCCCCCTGGTCGCGATGGCAGAGCACTTCGTCGGCAAGGGCCTGAAGGTTCGGATCTACGACCCCGAGGTGAACGTGTCGCGTTTGGTCGGCGCCAACCGCCGCTACATCGACCAGAGCATCCCGCACATCGGGTCGCTCATGTGTGCAGAGCCCGGGCCGGTTATTGACGAGTCCGACGTCCTGGTGGTCGGCCTACGGACGCCAGCGGTCGTGAGAGAGCTCGTCGCGCGCTGCCGCGAACACCAAGTTATTGTGGATCTCGTGCATCTCCCCAACCGTGAGCAGCTGCGGGGCCAATACCGAGGGGTTTGCTGGTAGGCTCGCGTATAGCACTGCGGCGCATCGCCGCTCAGAGGGCTGGTTGCTTCCCAGGCAGGGATGATATGAGAGGCGCGTGCTTGCACGTCCTCGCGGCCTGAACAGTGCTGGCGTGAGACCATCGCCGGCGTGCGCGCCTACCAACTGCTGGGCAAGCGCTTTGTGGGACGACCACCACGACCCTGGTCCCTGAGTTGTATTGCACTATTTTCCCCGATCGATTTTCCCCGATCGAGGCAATCGTCTAATGCACCGCGCGCTCCTTCGCGTCGATTTGTTGCTTCCAAGAAACATGGCCTCGTCAGCTTTATCGTCATCCGGACTATATCATCGAGAAACGAGCGCGAGCGACCTACCAAGCCCTCCTGGGGCGTCTTGCTTGGATGCGCGAGGAGCGGAAGACGTGGATTGCCCTTCCTCGCGAGGTAGATCGTTGGCGGCGGGAAAGAAGCAAGTTACGCGTGGTGTCCTACGGGGGCAGTTGGTGCGTCGAGGGGAGTTGACATGATCGATTTCTCCAAGGGCGTGGCCTCGAAACACGATCGACCTCGGCAGGGGGCGGCACCTACCTGGCTATGGGTAGTCTCACGCGAAAGCACTGCGAGAAGTGCCTGTTTTGCCATTTTTGTCGGTCTAACGCTCGCGGTCTTTTCCACACCTGTGAGCATGCTGATCGGGTTCTCTTTCCAGATTCAGAACCACCACTATTCCCACGTTGTCCTCGTACCTCTGGTCAGCGCGTCTCTTCTCCTTCTGGGAAGAAAAAGGATTTTCTCTCATGTTGAGACACGGTGGGGGGCGGGAGTGGGCCTGCTTGTCGGTGGCGCTCTGCTCTACTCGCTCGGGCAAGGATATTCCGCCTCGCTGAGCGAGAATGACCATCTGTCCATCATGATTCTTTCCGTGGTGATCATCTGGATCGGCGGATTCGTTCTTTGCTACGGTATCCGGGCTTTTCGCTCAGGCCTATTTCCCGTGCTGTTCCTGTTTCTGATGGTTCCCATACCCGATATCTTCTTGAACCGAGTCATCTTTTGGCTGCAGACGGGGTCGGCGGAAGTCTCCTACGCGATGTTCCAACTGTTGGGAATTCCCGTGTTCCGGACCGGGTTCACCTTTGCTTTGCCCGGTGTCACGATCGAGGTCGCCAAGCAATGCAGCGGGATTCGGTCGAGTCTGGCGCTGCTGATCACGAGCCTGCTAGCTGGTCACATCTTCCTCCGATCCCCGTGGAGGATGGCTGCGTTGACGCTCGCTGCCCTGCCGTTGCTGGTCGTCAAGAACGGCATTCGGATTGTGAGTTTGTCCCTCCTTTCGATCTACGTCGACCCAGGCTTTCTCACGGGCAGTCTCCATCACGATGGAGGGGTTGTATTTTTCCTCCTCGCCCTCGTACTCCTGGCGCCTGTGCTGCTCTTCCTGCAGAGATCCGAACAGGAAGTCACCAAGGTGGTGTCATGAAGTTGTTGAAATGGATTGGATTGCTGATCTTCACAGAATGTTTTCTGTATAAAGGCCCCGAATTTTGGGCCGAGCTTGCAGATGGAGCTTTACAGGTACTCCAGATCGACTAGTTTCATAATCATTCTCCTGCTTGCGGTTTGGGATTGAGGAGCATACAGGGTCCAGGAAACCGGGTGCGATACACCCGACCGATGAGTAGGCAATGTCATATAGCACGGGATGTCAGGCTAGGCGCCCGCCAGGGGGGAATAGAACATGTCAACTAATACAATGCCGGTGGTATATCCACAGGGCGGAACAAAAGCACACATCTCTGTGGTTCACCAGCTAATCAACAACTATGTTACCTCTAAACCGGGAGTTGTCCGGGTGTTGGAAGCTGGTGCTGCGGATCGAGACTATTTCCCATTCGCATCACCTATCCTGATTACTGGTGTCGACATCTCTGCACAGGAATTGCCTGATGACAGATATAGTGAGCGAATAATAGGTGATATTCAGACATATAACACAGACAAAACTTACGATATTGTCATATGCTGGTATGTGCTCGAACATGTAAGTGATCCACAACGTGCGTTGCGGAATTTATTGGAATACACGACGGACGATGGCCTGATTATTATTGCCGTGCCGAATGTCTGGTCTCTGAAGGGTTTGATAAGTAAGTTCACTCCGTCCTGGCTTCACAAGGTCGTTCGCTCCATGGCACTCTCTGAGAATCAAGAGTATGAGCCATTCAAGACCTATCTTCGCTTTGCAATCTCTCCGGCAAAAATCATTAGACACTGCTCAAAGCATGAGATTCTTTATCAAGGTTATTCAGGATTCGTGATTAGGAAATATTTAAACTGGGCGTATCAATTTACAATCAAGGTTCTCAAAATGCTCTCTCTTGGAAGTTACAGTCCAGAGTTGTCGGAATTCATTCTGGTTATACGAAAGCGTAGTGGCGCCAGGAAATTAGCCCCCACTGCTGCAAAGTAGTCGTCGGTAAGTTTTCGGACAGCGAACGAGCTCGAAGATCACTGTCTGAGTGTGCGGGCCGGAAGATGGCATTAGAGCGATATGGACTCTAACAATCAACCAGCCGTCTGAGGGAGTGACTCAAATGTGCCGAGCAGCACGGAGCTGGCTGGTAGTCCTACTGGCCGTCCTCGCCGGGGCGATGTGGTGCGCGCGATCGTCCGAAGCTCAGAAGTCTCGCCATCTCGAACGTAGCGAGAGGTACTTTGCGCGCGCACAGGACCGTGGAGCCATTATCGAATACCGGAACGTCCTAAGCGTCGATGCCGCGAACGTCCAGGGCGTACGGCAGGGTGAGGTGCACACCGGCGCTCACCCATCTCCGGAAGGCAGTCGAGCTCGAGGCGTTGGCGATGTTCGCCGGCGAGCGAAGGTTTACAGGGTAGTCGCATGAGTAAAGAGTCTGCGCGCGTCCATGTCCAGATCACGCTTATCCAGGGCTTAGGCTTCAAGCTGAAACCTGGCGCGACAGTGCTGGATCTAGGTTGCGGAAGCGGATCTATCGTCAAACAGTACCGGGGGCTCGGCTACGAGGCGTTTGGCTGTGACTTCGCGTTCAAGGAAAGTCCCGATGTGGAGAGCCTTCATACCGAGGGTCTGATTCGTCTTATCGAGAGAGAGCCTTATCGACTACCCTTCGCAGACGATGCCTTCGACCTCGTGCTCTCTGATCAGGTGTTTGAGCATGTGAAGAACTACGATGAGACGCTTTCTGAGATTCGTCGGGTGCTGAAACCGGAGGGAATGAGTCTCCACTTCTTCCCCTCGCGCTACACGCCGATAGAGCCACATGTCCACGTGCCGCTGGCAACCATCATTCAAAACAGATGGTGGCTGGCTATCTGGGCACTTCTCGGGGTCCGAGCATCACTTCAGAAAGGTATGTCCGTGCGCGAGGTCACCGATGCGAACCACGTCTACCTTACGAGTCACACGAACTACCTCAGCAGATCCGCTATCGAGAGGTATGTCTCAACGTATTTTAGGGATTATGGCTTCTGCGAATCGTTGTTTCTCAAATGCAGCAATCGAGGCCGAATCATCCACAAGGTCAGTCGATTTCTTCCGGTTCTCCCTTGGGTCTACGGCATGCTTCGAGCTCGGGTGCTTTTCTTTCGTAAGGGACTTGACCTTCACCCACGATCTGCCACACGGGTAGCGAGACATCCTTTGGGTTTTGACGCGCCCCGCGTGAGTAGTCGGGTGAAATAGTTACGAAGCGTCCTGCGATCTCGGACTCGAGCCGTCTGTCCGAGCTGCAGGCGACTCACCGTGGAGGAGGTCCGAAAATGCTCATGGCGGCTGCGTTCGCCATGTTTGGTTCCCTGGGACGTACTCTGGCCAGAGTGGCGGTAGTAGTCGGGATTCTCGCCCTGCTGTTCTTGCCCGAAGACTGCGCCGAAGCCAGCGGGTCTGCTCCTACTGTTGACGCTGGTCCGGCAAAGATCATCGCGTTTCCCCAGAACGATCTGACCCTCTTTGGCCACGCTACGGACCCTGAAAATGATCCGCTCACGGTCACCTGGACGATGCTAAGTGGTCCGGCCTCCGTGTCGTTTTCCGCTCCAAAGGCGTTGGCGACCACCGTGACATTTACTACCACCGGCGTCTATACCTTCCAGCTCGTTGTGAATGACGGAACCTCGAATGTGACCCGAACGGTAACCGTGACCGTCAATGCTGCGGCGAGTCAGACCGCATTCTATGTCGATCCGACGTATACGGGCAGTACGGAAAATGGTTCAGCCTCCAATCCGTGGAAAACGGCATCGGCCATCAGTTGGACGGCGATCAATGCGGCGCTGGACACCAACGATGTAGTCCTCTACTTCTCTGCCCGCACCGCGGAATCGGATGTCTCTGAGAGTTTCACGAACCAACAGCTGTTTATCTCCCGCACGCCGCGCGGGCAGACGACGTCGACCCATCGTCTGACGGTGGATGGCATGTCGGTATACAACACCAACGATGCCAGCCCGAATTGGGTTCCCTACACCGGCACGAAAAAGTTCAAACTCAATGGATCCGGACGCAGCATGGGCCTTGGCTGGGAAGATGACAAACAGCGCGATTATGTGACCATTCGCGGCTTTGAGGTGACCGGTTCCGGCTCGCGCATTCGCTGGGGCGGAGACTACTCGTATCTGGAGTACATGTGGGTGCACGATATCACGACCGTCGGCGCCACAGTGCAGTTTAATCAGGCCGTGGGCGAAAATATCAGCGGCTGTCCTGCCTTCGGCAGAAATCGCGACATTACGGTCCGCAACAACGTGATCGAGCGGGGGATTGGTGAGGGGATTTATTTCGCCGGCAACTATTTTCAAGTCAAGTATGGGGGCTGCCCTACCTATGGGAATACTCACTCCGATATTCTCATTGAGCGCAATATCGTTACTGACCCAGGCCAGAATGGGGGTCAGGGCGATGGTATTGACCTGAAAGCAGGACTTCAGAATGTGACGGTGCGCAATAATTTGATAACCAATACGCATGGAGGCGGGAACTGCATTCTCTTTGAGGGTGTGTTTCCACCCGCACAAGCGAATTATCTTATCGAAGGGAATCGGTGCGGTGGAACCGAGGGGGGGGGTGTCATCACGTTGACGGGACAAAACCTGACCGAGATTCGTAACAACATCCTTTATGGCTCGCCAGGCAGTTTCGGCATGTATATCACCGAACAAGATCCTGGGATTTATCCGAATAGTAACGTGCGTATTTATAACAATACGCTTTACAACACCCGCGGCATCATTATCGATCACGCCACGAACGTCTCGCTCCGCAACAATCTCTTGATCGGGAATAACAACTCGATTACCGGGCAGGTCCTCACCAATTATAGCAGTGACTATAACCTCTTTGCACCGAGCGGCTCGAACTTGACCGAAGGCACACACTCTATTGTCTTCACCAGCACCGCCGGCATTGTCGTGAATCCTGCCTCCGGAGATTTTCACCTCACCACAACCAGCCGTGCCACGGCCAGCGGCATCGCTCTTAGCAGCTTCTCTGAAGATTTTGAGCATACATTTCGTCCCCAAGGAACTGCTTGGGACATCGGTGCCTATTCATTCAAGAGCACGGCTCAGCCTCCAACCCCCCCTCAGAATCTTCAGCTGCAATGAGCACAATGCATCGTCGACTCACGTGACCGCGACCAAATTCGCATGTTCCGATACCAGTCAGATCTTTCCGTTGCAAGTTCGGATTCCCACTTCGACCTTCCCGAACTGCTCTTCGGCTTCACGGTCCCTCCGGGGCCAATACCGAGGAGGTGTGCTGATAAGCTCGCGTATCGCACTGAAGTGCATCACCGCGAAGACGGCGGGCTGCTTCCCGAGCGGAGATGACGTGACTGATCGATCTCGTTTGATGAACTCAGCCAAAATCGGCGAATCGCTGACCAGGCAGCGCCAATGCGCGTCTTAAGTGCCGGGCTGTCGCCCGTGCTGAGCCCGAATCCTCCCGGGGAGACCTATGATTAAAGTGATGCCGAGCGGTACATCGCCTAATGCTCGAGTGGATGAGCCTGTACAGGCTAAGGCGAGCGAGGTGAGCGCACCCGCTGGTGGGCGCGTGCTCATGCTGGTAGAGAACAACTCCTACCCCGAAGACTTCCGTGTGCGCCACGAGGCCAGAGCGCTGGCGGAGGCAGGATACCAAGTCACCGTGATCTCCCCGGCGCGGCCGGGACAGCGCTGGCGTGAGACCATCGACGGGGTGCGCGTCTACCGGTACCCGGCGCCGCGGGAGACGAGCGGAGTCATAGGCTACTTGTTCGAATATGGCTATTCGACGGTGGCAATGTTTATCCTGTCCTTGCTCGCCTACCTCCGGGAAGGTTTTGACGTCATTCATGCCGCCAACCCGCCGGACACCCTCGTGCTCGTCGCAGCAGCCTACAAACTACTGGGCAAGCGCTTTGTGTACGACCACCACGACCTGGTCCCTGAGTTGTATTGCGCAATTTTTCCCGGTCGAGGCAAGCGCCTGATGCACCGCGCGCTCCTCATGCTGGAGAAGCTCTCCTTGCGCTATGCCGACCACGTGATCGCTACGAACCAGTCGTACAAGGCGATGGAGATGGAGCGTGGTGGCGTTCCTGAAGAGCGCATCACCATCGTCCGGAATGGGCCTGAGCTGAATGGCCGGAAGGTGGCCGAGCCTGACCCAGGCCTGCGGCAGAAAGGCAGGACAATCATCGGCTATCTTGGCGTCATGGGGTTTCAGGACGGAGTGGACTACCTCCTGCGCGCGTTGCACCATCTCGTTCATGACCTGGGCAGAACCGACGTTTTCTGCGTCTTGATCGGCGGTCTTGGGGGTGCACAGCCGAGCCTAAAGCGGCTCGCGACGCAGCTTGGCCTCGATGATTACGTGTGGTTCACTGGCTGGGTATCAGATGCTGATCTACTGCGGTACATCGCCAGTGCCGATCTCTGCGTGGACCCGGACCCATCAAATCCCTTTAACGATCGCTCGACGATGAGCAAGATGATGGAATACATGGCCCAGGCAAAACCAATCGTCGCCTTCGACTTGCCGGAGCATCGCTTCACGGCGCAGGCGGCGGCCATGTACGTGCGCCCCAACGACGAGCTCGAGTTC
>Ga0066710_100000776_pt1 | contig 21128 bp, 18 predicted proteins | sample GraSoiAngelo_159_FD_79666 | JGI IMG/M metagenome (GOLD analysis project Ga0066710, IMG submission 79666) | Grasslands soil microbial communities from the Angelo Coastal Reserve, California, USA - 14_1009_16_40cm | ecosystem: Environmental > Terrestrial > Soil > Grasslands | place: USA...
CCGCGGGTGGCGCGAGCCGCGATCTCACCCCTGGCGATCACGATGTTCCGCCATTTAGTTTAGGCGGGCAAGACGATTACGCCTTTTCTCCCGATGGCCAGGAAGTCTGTTATACGGCGAACCTCGATGAGGAAGAAGCCACCAGCACGAACAACGATCTTTTTATCGTTTCGGTAAATGGCGGCTTGGCAAAGAAGATCACAGATAATCCTGCCAGTGATTCCACGCCGCTCTATTCCTCGGATGGGAAGTACATCGCGTATCGCGCGCAATTCAGGCCAGGGTATGAGAGCGATCGCTTCCGGCTGATGCTCTACGAACGCAAGACAGGCGAGAAGAAGAACCTGACGGAGAACTTCGATCGTTGGGTGGGGACGTTCACTTGGGCACCGGACTCGAAAGCGATCTACTTCAGCTCTGAAGATAAAGGCGAAGCGCCTGTCTACCGTTTGAATTTGCCCAGCGGCGTTCCTGCAGAGCTCACTCGTGGTTACAATGATGACCTTGCCATCACCCGCGACGGAAAGACTCTACTGTTTACGCGGATGTCATTGCTGCATCCTAACGAGATATACGGTCAAGCAATCCAGGAGGCCGGTGTGGAGCGTAGCGCCAATGGTATGGGTTGGACAGCCGTTACCCATTTGAATGACTCCATTCTTTCCCACGCTTCCATGTCTCCAGCCGAACCTTTCTGGTTCACCGGCGCGGAGAACGTCAAAGTAGAAGGCTTCATCGTCAAACCGCCGAACTTTGATCCCAACAGAAAATATCCAGTCAAATTTCTCATCCACGGCGGGCCGCAAGGGGCCTGGGGCGATGATTGGAGCTATCGTTGGAACGTGGAACTTTTCGCGGCAAACGGTTACGTCGTCGTCATGATCAATCCCCGAGGATCAACCGGCTACGGACAGAAGTTCGTTGACGACATCAATGGCGATTGGGGTGGCCGTGCCTTCGAGGATCTGATGAAAGGGCTTGACTACGCCGAAAGCACTTACCCATTTATTGACAAAGACCGGGAATGCGCGCTGGGCGCCAGCTATGGCGGCTACATGGCGAACTGGATTCTCGGCCATACCAACCGCTTCAAGTGCATCGTGTCGCACGATGGCATGTTCAACACGGAATCTGCCTGGGGCACGACGGAAGAGTTATGGTTCAACGAATGGGAGTTCAAGGGTACGCCATACAACAATCGCGAACTCTATCGCAAGTGGTCACCACATCTCTCGGCGACAAGCTTCAAGACGCCCACCCTTGTAATTCACGGCCAGCTCGATTACCGGCTGGATGTTTCAGAAGGATTTCAGCTTTTTACCACGGTGCAGCGGCTGAAAATTCCGTCGAAAATGCTTTATTTCCCCGATGAAGGCCACTGGATACTCAAACCGCAAAACAGCCAGCTCTGGTACAAGACAGTGAACGATTGGGTAGACCAGTGGGTTGGGCAGAGTCACCGATAGCGCTCGAGTGTTCCAAATTTTGGCTGTCGCACGGATCGGAGTCTTCCTTTTCCAATCCCATCTCCTCGACGTGCACTGCCGATCGCAGGGTTAACCGGTCCCAGCGATTGCAATGCAAATTGGAGAGTACTAGTTCCTGCCTTTGACGTTCCCAATATCAAAGTAGATCCCTGAAGCCTTCCGGTCGCCTGCTCCCGCCCCCACAGGCCGCAAAAGATGCTGGTGGCGTGGCCGTGAAAAATACACTGGCGCCAGCCACCGGCGTAAGGCCGCCGGCTGTGAGCACCCGCACTCGTATCGGATTCGGCGCCTCTCCCCCGACGGACGTTGCTGGATTCGAACCTGCGACCAGGCGAATAATGTCGTCAGAGGCGGCGCCGTAGGTCAGAGCTCCTGTCATTATGGAGGCCGCGCCAGTAGCAGGATCACTGAGCGTGACGTTCTGCAACCCATCCGCCATGGCAGGCGCAGTCGCAGTAACTTGATTCGCGGACACCGCCAAAAGCGGCGCATTCATGGCTGCGATTTTTACGGCCCTGTTCCCGCGCAAGCCCAGGCCTTGAATGGCGAGGGCTGTTCCACCGCCGACACTGGCGCGCGGGGGAATTACTCTGTCGCCATAGAAAACGCGGGCGCGATAGCGAAAATCAGGACGTCCGTCGCCGCGATAGTCGGAGATGCCAAGACGGAAATTGGCAGTCGCCAATAGAACAGCATCCAACCGGGTCATGCCGAAATTAAACGTGTTGAACGCCATCGGCGTGGCTGCTGGCAGAATTCCCTCCCGGATTAGAAAGCGCCCACATGCCTATCACGGGAAGGGATTTGCTCTGCGAGGCGACTCCTGACTCGTCGAGCGCAGTCACTTCCACGGAGAGCGTTCGGTTGTTCTGCCCAGAGAACCAGAAGTAGTCGGTGTTACCGTACCCGCTGAGCCCTGCCAGCCACTCTCCTAGAGTCGGAAGCGGCGCAGGTGACGTGTAATCGACCGGTTCGAACCAGTCCGGGGGATGAACCGCACTGCCCTGCATGAGGATGTCTTGCTGGAGATTGCCACCTTTGCTCACGGTGACTACGATCGGCGGAGTCGAGCCTGAAGGCTGCACCTGCCACGGTCCGTATGGTCCCACGGTTTGCGACCATAACGGATCAATTGCCTCCACGGTGAGTTCGCATTGCGCGCTACCGCCGCTACCTGGGATCTCCAGCCCCGCAAGATCGAACGTTCCCTCGACGGCGGCATCGTCGGAGCCAAACCGGTCGAAGGGTTGTCCACTGCCATCATTAGGGCCGTTCACCGGATTTCCGGCATATCCGCGAAACATGAATCCAGAAACAGACGCTGCCGCATACGCCCGCGAGGCCAGACCAGTCGTAGGATCGACCCAGCGAGCCATGACGTTGACGCCCTGCATGGGTTGTGCCGGCTGGCCATTTGCATCCACGAAGTGCACCGTGCTATGAATACGAATTGTGTTTTCGAAAGCTGTTTGCCGGGAAAGTTGGACTGGTTTTGCAGAGTGACGGGATACAGCCTGGAAAGCGATGCTCGGTCGTCCATTTTCGGCTGATCAGGATTGGTGTAGCAGATGGAAATCGGGACGCAACTTATGCTGTCCGTGGCATGCATGATCGTGAACCCAGCATAATCAGCTGCAGTAGGAACGGGATTGCGCGTGATGACATTGAGGTTTACCTGCGACCAATCCAGTCCCAGGACGCGGCCAAAAGTCCGAACCATGCGATACTTCAGATCAGGCAATTGGGAGGATGTCTGGGCGCAATTGCCGTTCACGATGACCAGAGCGTACAGGCGCGCGTTCGTACTCAGGCTGTCAGCTCCGCCGAACACCGAGTTGGTAAAACAGTACAAAGTATTGCCGGCGCCAGAGCCAAGCAAAGCGCTGGTTACTGCCCCATCGCTGTCGTATACGATCGCCACAGGCTTATTTACCGCGGTCGGCAGGATATCGGAGGGCATGGTAAAGGTTCCATTACCGTTCGCGATCACATTCGTCCCGTTGACGTCCTCACCCAGCTGTCCCGCAAGCGTTGTGGCAACGGCCGCCGCAGGAATGGACGTCCAATCGCTGAAAGCATCGGCGACAAAGAGGTCTGCAGCAGCGTGCACTAGCAGGGGACTGAGGTCGCCCTGGTCTGTGTAATAGCTGATCGAGCCTTGCGCCCAGGTTAAGGGAGTGCCCTTTGTGCCAGCGTCAAAGTAGTTGACGCCCGCGATGTAGCGCGGTCCACCTGCACTTCCCATTTGCGGCAGAAGCAGCATTAGAAATATCGCTAAGAGCGTGTAGAGGAGTAGCCACAGAAGCCGGCGCAATCTCGTGGGCTGTTCTCTGATGCGGGTGACGACAGCGGCCATCGCTACTCCTCGACCAATCGCCGAATGGCACGGGCAAAGTCGCGACGGGTCACACGCGTTTTACCCCGAAGCTGGACCTCGGCTGGATCGGAAGCCAAGGACGCTATGCGATCGGGTTGCAAGTCGATTTTCCCGTTCCTATCAACTGTAAAACGACCCAAGGGGCCCGCGACCGGGCTGGTCAATCCCAATTGGCTAGGACGATAAAGGAAAAGCAACACGCGCTCGCCGAGCCGATAGCGTTCGCCCTGCTCCCACAAACCAACCCATTCGCGTATCACCAGTGTCTGCCCAGTGCGGACTCCTCGAATGCCCTGTTCTACCTGGAATGTGATTCGCACCGTGGACACGTCGGCAGTTAGACTGTCGGCCACCCGCTCAATCCCCGTGACTTTGCCCGCGAAAATATAGCCGGAGTCGCGTGTCATCTGACGCAGGCTGGGCATGTGCCCAAAGCTCTGTGCAAACGCCGGCAGTGAGAACATGTACAGAAAAAAAAGGCAGAGTCGGGATTGGTAGCTTTTGAAAGTCAAAGAAGACATGGAAGGCCCCAGTTAAAACTTGAGGCCAGTCCATAGCGGGGAATATTCATTCTAGACAATCATTGCGGAATCGAATGTGCTCGTAGTCACTCGGGTGTGTGACAGTGTGGGAGATGATGAAAAATTTTCCATGAACCGCTTTTTCTCCCGTCATTTCAAAGACTTGCACTTTCTCAACTCCGGCTGGACGCTCCAGTTCCATAATGGTCACGGGAGGAAATCCGGGGCAGCGTGCTAAAACGTTTCAGTTGCCGCTTTTCTTCTCTTGCCAGATAGAGAGTTCCTGAATATTATCTTCTGCTCGCTGAGGCAGTTCGACCGGTGAGCATCAATTTCAGGTTGATGTTTCGTGATTGGCAGTCGAAACTCGCGCCACGCAGAAAGGCTCCGGAGCTCTGGCCGTATTCTTTGCAGGCGGCGCAGAACTCAGGAGCCTTTCTCGTCGATACCGGGTCGGCGGTGCACGGAATTTTCACCTGATACGCTTCCGCGTCCTTTGAGGAGAAGGGTAAGTTGTGGGCTTCGCAAAGGGTGGGGAAGAATTTAAATCACAGCAGAGGCGAAAGGAGTTCTTTGTGAGAGAGAAGGGTACAGTAAAGTGGTTCAATGGGGCGAAGGGCTATGGTTTCATCCAGCGCTCCACGGGGGAGGATGTCTTCGTCCATTTCTCCGCAATCCAGGAAAACGGTTACCGCACTCTCAATGAGGGCGAAACAGTGGAATTCGATCTGCTGAAGGGACCCAAAGGCTTCCAGGCGGGTAATGTGGTCCGCGTATAAAAAACTCCCACCCCGATTCCTTACCCTCTTGGCTCGGGCTGAGAGGGTTTGTTGTTTATGGGTTCTACTGGATCTCGAGTGACACTAAATCTCCGTCGACTTTGCCGCCCGCCTTATAATTCGCCGACACTGGAAGATTTTTCCATTCGCACGAAAACTGATCGGCGCCAATAACCGTCATCGATTTGTAATTTTCGGTGCGCAACTTCATCATCTTTGTTCCGATCGCGACCGTTAGGACTGCGGCCGGCGGTGAGGTGCAATCCACACGAACCAATTTCCCCTTCAGGAATTTGACCGCGCGCTTGTCCGGGGCAGGTGGTTGGACCGGAACTGTTTGCTTTTCCGTGGCAGGTGCATCTTCTTCCTCTTGTGCGTCTTTACTGACCGGGGCGGATTTCGAAGGCGTGCCTGGCTTCGTTACAGCGGAGGGTGAGCTCTCCGCTTTGGCCGCAGTTACTGTCTGCTGTGGCATCAGGCCGTATTTCTTCAGAGTAGGAAGATCTTCCAGGTTCTTTCTGGCTGCGCGGGCAATTTGCGGATCTTGACTGGCTTTGAGGCGATCGAGCAACGCCGTAGCCGCGTCCCAGTTTTTGCCCGCCAGGTAAATCTGCGCCATATTCAGCAAGTAGCCTTCGTTGCGGGGACTGAGTTGGATCGCCGCCCGCATGGCCTCCATCGCGGAGTTCACGCCTCCTCCTTCCACACGAGCCATAGCCAGCATGCTGTAAGCCTCAGCCAATTCCGGATTCCAATCGAGCACTGCCCGCAGATCCTGCATCATGTTCGAAAGGCCTTGAAATGGATGTCCGCTAGATTCGGCCGCATGATACTTCGCCAACGCCAGGTAGTATCGTACCCAGGGATCCGCGCCATCGAGTTCGAGCGCGCTGGAAAGTTCTTCGTTAGCCGCATCGTATTCTTTGCTTTGCAGATGCATCCAGGCCAGAGCGCGATGTGCGATCGCGTTTTCGGTCTTCCGCTGACCGATTATCGTATTCAGTTCCTGCAAGGCTCGTTGCCGGTGTTCGGGAAGGCGTACCATCAGTTCCGCAATGAGAGATCGCGCATCTGTGTCTGGAACCTGCTTCGTACTGGTCCCAATGTTGTCCACCGGAAGTGGGAATTGGGATACGACCGAATTAGCCGCTGTGGACGATGACGGGGCAGCCTGATTTTGGAAAGATGCTTCGAGAGAATGAAAGTAGTCTTTCAATGCCTGGTCAAACTCTGCCGGAGTCATGCCGTAAGCCTGCTGGATCGCCCGTTCCACGGGGACTTTTTGGTTTTCCACGAGATCAAAATAGGTCCCGGTTTCCGAGAGCTTGTTTTTGTTGAGCAGGTAGTGCAGTGCAATCCAGGCTTGTGCGTAAAACAACGTGTGATGCGAGCCTTCCCCATAGTTCGACCTGCTATGTTTCGCGGTAAAGAGGTCCGAAGTGGAAAGCCAGACGGGCGTGTCCAGCAATTCGCTGAGCGGCTTTGGTGGGTTGCGAACCTGCACCTGATTTCCCAGCAGGTTTTGCTGCCGCGCCACGCTGATTTCAGGATCGCCGCCAATCTGTGCTTGCTTGTTGTCCAGTCGAAGACTAGAAAAGTATTCCGCAAAACCCTCGTCGAACCAAGGCTGAGTTGGTGGATAGTTGTGGTCTAACAACAGATGAGCGAATTCGTGAGTAACACCGCGCCAGGAATCGTCCTCGAAAAGATTAAGAACGATATAGTTGCGGTCCTCGCCAGGAAGAAAAAATGCAGGGTCGGATATAGGCTGTCCGTCGTGGAGGGGAGCGATCTGCGCGTACTCTTTGTCCGTCTTGAAAGCGATAACGTCCAGAGGTTCGGGCAGGTTAACCCGGGTTTTCATTAACAATTGAGCGAATACCGTGCGCATCTGCTCCAGGCGCACAGCCACCTCGCGCCCTTTATTTTCGCCACCATCGGTGAGGACGGAAAAATGCGAGGAGCTCACCCGAATCCAATGCGGCTCCGCGTCACGAGAGGCTGCAACGCACCACAAAGCACAACCGTATACAAAAACAGGGAAAACTCCGCGCAGAAGTCGAAATACTCGAGACATGGCGAGCGACATTTTCAAAGCCATGAAATGCTACCACGCACTTTCGCCAATCGCAGGCATCAAGGTCCTGGACGAAAGAGCTTGTGGAATAAAAACGGCCTCCAGGCTCGACTCCTGGAGGCCACCTTGCCCTCTACCGCCACTAGATTATGGCGAGGCAATCACAGCGTTCACCCCACGCAGAATTGCTCATGCATGACTTCTATTCAGGTTAGAACTAGAGCAAGGCGGGTTGGTTGCCTGCCTAGCCGAGGGAAAGTTTCTGCTCCGCCCAGCGCGCATGTTCTGCGACGATCGGGTCTTCATCTTCGGTTAAGCGATCGAGCACCGGTTTAAAGCGCGGATCTCCACTATTTCCCATTGCAATCGCCGCGTTGCGCCGCAGCCCGCCTCTTTTCGCCCGCCGCACTGGAGATCCGCGGAATGTCTGTTGAAATTCCTCGCCGCTCATTTCCGCCAACCAGTCGAGCGCAGGATTCACCAATCCTTCTCGCGGTTTAAATTCTGCTGCAGTCGTAGCGGGCGCCTTGCGATTCCAGGGACACACATCCTGACAGATGTCGCATCCAAAGACATGCCGACCCATTGTGCCCCGAATTTCTTCCGGAATCATGCCTCGCTTTTCAATGGTCAGATAAGAAATACATTTGTTGGAATCGAGTTGATACGGTGCAATCAGAGCGTCCGTAGGACAAGCATCAATGCAACGTGTGCAGCTTCCGCAGCGATCCGGCGCCGGGAGATCAGCTCCCAGTTCGAGCGAAGTCAGGATGACACCGAGGAACAACCACGATCCGATCTTCTGATTCAGAATGCACGTGTTCTTGCCGATCCAGCCAACTCCCGCGTATTTTGCATACACGCGTTCCACCACTGGGCCGGTATCCACATAGCAGCGGGTTTGAGGTTGACCCGCCGAGAGTGGGTCGCGGACGGCGGAATCCTTCGCGGTAGTCTGCCCGCGGGGATCGCTGCAATGTTGGTTCAGGGCGGCCTCGACCAGACGTAGTCGCTTCATCACTGCGTTGTGATAATCCTCTTGGCCCCAGGCATATCTTGAAATCCATCCTCGTCTCGAGTCGTTTACCTGGGTAGAGAGTGGCTGTGCCGTGTTGTAGTTGATTGCGCACACGATCACACTGCGGGCCCAGGGAATCGTGGAGCGAAGGGAAGCGCGTTTCAGTTGCCCGGCCTCGTGCCGCGCTTTCAGGTATTCCATGTCACCCGCATGGCCGGCGTCGATCCAGTCCGCAAAACGATCCAGTTCAGGGAAATCCCGGACCGAGGCGATCCCGGCGAGCCCAAATCCCGCATCGCGAGCAGCCTGTTTGACGAACGCAGTGATGTCGGAGAGGGGAGGCATGGTTGAAAGAAGACTCTGAGGTCTCAGGTCCCAGGTCTTAGGTCGCAGGGTCAGCTCTTGATCGAAGTCCGATATCGACGCGGGGAGTTAGGCCTGAGACATTCTGGCACTTGACACCCGAGACCTGACACCTGAGGCCTACGGCGCTACACACCCAGTTTCTTCACTTCCTCGTTGTAATACTTGCGGTAGAGGATGTCCCATTCCTGGCTGCCTTCTAGAATTGTACGCTTCTGATTTTCGATCTTGTGTCTTGCCGCCTGGTCGATTTTCTCTTCCTGATTGAGCAGGTCTTCCAAAATCTTTCGCACTTCCAGCCGGAGAGTGTTTCGGTCTTCAAGAAACTCAACCTCGCCCATCTCTGCCAGAGCGTCGGTGACCACGTGCGCCACCTTATTTACTTTGTCGCGGCTAACTCTCACAGCACGGCCTTGTATTTACGTACTAATTCATTCTTCACTTTGCGAAACATCTCCTGATAATTTGCGCCGCTCTTGCGCATTTCTTCCGAATAGGCTTCCAGGATCACTCGCACTTCGTCATTGATTCGGTCCTCCAATGTTAATTCCTCAAGCATGGAGGCGTGCACTTTTTGGGTTAACGCGGAAGCGTCCTTGGTCTCAATGAACTCGCCAGCAAGCAATTTTTTGGTGAGTTCGCGGGCCAGATAGCCCACATATTCTTTCGAAAGAAGCATGATGCGGATCGAAGGTGTGTTGTGAAACAGGTAGTGTAGCACAGGGAGCAGTCAGCACTCAGCATTCAGCATTCAGCCGTTAGGGCATGGCTGAGGTTGCATACAAAAGCCAAAGCTAGGTGGGGGTTTTTGTCTATCTCCTATTACCGAGAAGGGCTGAATGCTGACTGCTGACTGCTGAGTGCTGAATGCTAAGTCCTGAATGCCGACTGCCGAATCGCTCACTCCCCTAGTACCCATCCATCAAAAGTCATACAATGCTGACTTACCCAGAGTCTTTATGTCTCCCGCGCCTGACGATCTGTGCAGCCTCAAAGACGATATGATCGCCTTCATCGAAGGGCATGGTATGCGCCGCTTCCACGGCTATGTGGATTATGAAGAAGTACCCAGCGTGATGTGGAAATCGGAGGACAACCCTGATAGCTGGAAAGACTTTGTGGAACTCGCCAAGGCGGCGAGCGCGCCTTTCCTCATCACCGATTCCTGGACATTGCGAAAGGAAGAACTGGAACAGCTTCTTCAGCGCCTGGCGAACACCGAATTTACTAACGACGAAGATATGGAAGATGCGCGCTGGCTGCGCACCTATGTAGGCAAGACCGGATTCGTGCAGTTGGCATTCGCTCATGAAGGCATCATGCTGGTTTATGAGTCTTCCACTCCCTGGTACGAGCACTATCAACGCTTGCTCGAGGTCGCCGAAGACTTCGGTGGCATTCCCATCGACGAACCTGATCAGGATGACGAAAGCTAGCCGTGCGCTGGGTTCTTCGAACCGCCGAGCTGGCCCGAGTCCAGGATCTTGCTGAAAATCTACGTTCAGATTCCGCGCTTCGTCTGAATAATTCCACCCTCGCCTCAACTCTGGCTCGGTTGCTGGTACTGCGTGGTATCACGGACATTGAATCCGCCCAACGTTATCTCGCACCGTCGCTTGTACATTTGCACTCACCTTACCTCATGACCGGCATGAAGGCCGCACTCGATCGATTGGAAGCGGCCATCGAACGCGAGGAAGGCATCCTGATTTACGGCGACTACGATGTTGACGGCACCACCGCGATTGTCATTCTCAAGACCGCCATCGAACTCTGTGGAGGCGCTGCTGACTTCCATGTTCCACACCGTATTCGCGAAGGCTACGGCATGAAAGATGATGTCATCGAGCGCGCCGCCGCTGCTGACATTCGCCTGATCATCAGTGTTGATACTGGAATCCGGGCTCTCGATGCGGCGCGAACAGCTCAGCGACTCGGCATTGACTTGATCGTCACCGACCACCACTTGGCGGGAAAAGATGGTGTGCCCAGTGCGCTTGCCGTGCTTAATCCCAATCGGCCGGGCTGCGATTATCCATGCAAAGACCTCTGCGGGGCGGGAGTTGCATTCAAGCTGGCGCAAGGATTGATGGAACGGCGGCTGGCACAGAATGATCAGTCACGCCTCTTGACGTCGTTCATGAAGATGGTAGCGATCGCGACCATCGCCGATGCTGTTCCTCTCACCGGAGAAAACCGCGTGTTTGCCAAACTTGGACTTGAAGCGCTGCGCTCTCCAGTAAACCTCGGCCTGCGCGCACTATTCGAGGTCGCGCAAGTCGGCGGACGGGCGCTCACTTCAGGAGAAGTGGCATTTCGCATTGCGCCCCGACTGAACGCGGCAGGACGCATGGACGTGGCTCGCGACGTTATCGAGCTTTTCAGTGTAAAAGATTCCGCGCGGGCGAAAGAGATCGCGAACCGGCTGGATCAGCTCAATGCTGAGCGTCAGCAAGAAGAGCGTCGCATTCTGGATGCGATCGACGCCCGCTTCATTGACGACCCGGCGCTGCACGATGCTTTCTGCATCGTAATTGACGGAGACGGCTGGCATCGCGGCGTGATTGGAATCACCGCCACGCGGATCGTCGAGCGTTATGGCCGGCCCGCACTGGTAATTTCGCGAGAAGGTGACGAATGCCACGGTTCTGGACGTTCCATCTCTGCATTCCACCTGCTCAATGCACTCGAATCATGCGCCGATATTTTTACCCGATATGGCGGACATGCCCACGCTGTCGGTTTTTCTCTCTCCAGCTCCCGCTTGGTCGAGTTGCGCACGCATTTGGACGAATATGCCCATGCGCGTCTGACTATGGCTGACTTCGAGCCGGTCCTTAATCTCGATGCTCCCCTTCCACTCGAGCACATCACGCCTGAGCTGTTTCAGGCTCTCTGCCGCCTTGAACCATTCGGCATGGGAAATCCGGAACCCGTCTTCAGCGCGTGTGCTGTTCGCACGACGGCTCCGCCGCGACTCATCAAAGATAAGCACGTGAAGCTGAAGCTGGCGCCATCACTGGACAATCAAGAAGCAGGTTCCTCTGAACCGAACTGGAGACGATCGCTTCAATTCGACGCATTAGGGTGGCACATGGCCGCGGCGGTGCAGAAGGCCCAACTCTTACCGGGCGATACTCTCGATATCGCCTTCAGCATCGATCAAAACGACCATCCTGAATTCGGCGGCTTAGAACTCTCGCTGCGGGACATCAAAGCCAAAACCGCGGATGTAGCGGAAAACAAGTTGATGCGCGCCATAGGGAACTGATTGTTCGCTGAATTTCGTGTCTGTTCATTTTCAAATCCTTGCTTTACACAAAACCCTTGCGAAGCTAATATTCACCCCTGCATGCCAGACCAAATCGTTTTCTGTAATCAATGCGGGAGTCAGAATACGGCGGGAGCAACCTTCTGCTCGAAATGTGGCGGTTCCCTTGGCGGCGTTGCTCAACCTCTCGCAGCTACTTCCGCTCATCCGTTGGCTGTGCCAGTCCGCTACGGCGGTTTTTGGATTCGGTTCGTGGCAGCCATCATCGATGGCATTCTCGTGCAAGTCGTTGTCGTTCCGGTTGGCGCCCTCTTGGGCGGGATGATTGGCGTCGCCGGTGTGGCTGCACGCATGCCTGGAGAGGGAACGCGACTGGTTGCTGTCATTGTTGGGGCCGCACTCGGCTTACTTGCTTCGTGGATCTACGAAGCCGCTATGGAAAGTTCATCTCTTCAAGCGACACTGGGCAAGATGATATTCGGGATGAAGGTCACAGACCTGAACCGCAACCGCATATCCTTCGCGCGCGCCACCGGGCGTCACTTTGCGAAATATCTTTCCAGCATGATTCTGTTCATCGGTTACATCATGGCTGGCTTTACCGAGCGCAAGCAGGCGCTGCACGACATAATCGCCAGTACCGTGGTGGTTCGCCGCTGAGGCCGCTGCCTGTGGGATTGCCGGCGGGACGCCGGCGCTACTCTTCTCTTCGACCTGATTCTCCACACGTGATCGCGACGGTAAGCTCGAGACCTGATACCGGGCACCTGACGCCACCCTGCATTACACTATTTCCACATGCCTCTTCGAATTCCTCGTCTTCGTCGATGGTTTGCTGGCGGCGCCATCCTCGTGGTCTTACTCGTTGCCGGCGCTTATTTCTATGCTAAGTGGCGGGTGAGTAATGCACTCCAGGAGGTACCGGAAAAAATCGGGATCAATATCGAACAGACTGCGCAAGGATTTACGGTATCGCGCTCCGCGGCAGGCCGCACGATTTTCAAAGTTCAAGCCAATCGAGCGGTGAAATTCAAGGAGGGTGCTCGCGCGGAGTTACACGATGTGATGATCACCCTCTACGGACATGATTCCACCCGCTTCGATCAGATATATGGCGCCGATTTTGAATACGATAGCCAATCCGGGGATATTACCGCCAAGGGTGAAGTCAATATCGATCTCGAAGCCAATCCGGAAGGTTTGATCAAACCCGATCAGGCGCCTCCCAAGGAATTGAAGAATCCCATTCACTTGAAGACCACCGGCCTGATCTTCAATCAGAAGACCGGGAACGCTTATACAAAAGAACTAGTCCAGTTCAGCATTCCGCAGGCCAATGGGTCAGCGGTGGGGGTGAACTATGTGGGCAAGGACAACGTGCTTACGCTGCAATCGCAGGTGAACGTGATTTTCAACGGCCCAACCCCTTCAAAGTTGACAGCCGATCATGGAACTATCATCAAAAACCCAAAACAGGTTCTGCTCCAACACCTGCATCTGCAAAGCAGGGATAAACAACTGGATGCAGACAAGGCGACACTCTTTCTCCGTCCAGATAATGTGCTGGATCGTGTTCTCGCCAGCGGCAATGTCCTCGTGCAATCGGAGACCGATCCAATCACACGGATTCGCGCTGCCCAACTGGACGCCCTCATGGGTGCGAAGGGCGATACATTCCGCCAAGCTGTGCTTTCTGGCAACGTTCAACTGGATAGGGCAGGACCTCAGGCCATGCAGGGGACTGCAGGGCGTGTGGTCATGAATTTTTTGGCTAAGAACCTGTTAAACACTGTGCACACCGAAGGAAGTGTCAAGTTAGTGCAGCATCAAAAATCGACTACCCCGTCATCGCCCGCACAAGATCTCGAAGTCACAGCCTCGGCCATCGATTTTTTTCTGGCGGGCGGAAATCGTTTGGACCACGCTCACACTTCCGGCCCTGCACAAATAGCCTTGCGAACTACGGAGGGCGGTGCGCGACCGCAGACCGTAGTCACTGCGGGAAAATTTCAAGCACGCTTCAGCAAGCTGGGTCGCCTGGCATCGGTTCACGGCGCCCCGAATGCGCGCATCACCACCAGCAATCCTGGCCAACCTGATCGGATCAGCAGCAGCAATACGGTTGACGCAAGCTTTGGCGCCAGCGGCGCTCTTGATTCAATCGTGCAGCAAGGTGCCGTCGCTTATGTGGACGGCGGCCGCAAAGCTTGGGCTGAACGTGCTCGCTACACGCCTGCCGACCAGATGCTCGTACTTGTCGGAGCTCCGCGTGTGGTCGAACAAGGGATGACCACCACGGCCAACACCATGCGACTGAACCGATCCACAGGAGAGGCTCTTGCCGATGGCAACGTCAAGAGTACTTACAGCGAACTTAAGGCACAACCGAATGGAGCGCTGCTGGCCTCTTCATCTCCGATTCATGTGACTTCGCAATCCATGAGGGCTCAGCGCTCTCCGGCAATCGCGGTGTACACCGACAATGCTCGTCTTTGGCAGGACGCCAATGTGGTGCAAGCGCCCACCATTGAGTTTGATCGCGATAAGCGATCCGTTATCGCTCGCGGAACTGGTGCGCAAAAAGTCTCCACCGCGCTGGTGCGGACCGACAAGAACGGCAAGACGACTCCGGTGGCGATCACTTCAGCTCGCCTCACTTATGCCGATAATGAACGTAAGGCTCATTTCGATGGAGGAGTGCTTGCCAAAGGCGCCGACCTGACGATTGGCGCGAACCAGATGGATGTTTTCTTGCAAGCCAGAGGGCAAGCAACAGCCAATCAGTCGGTTACGACAGTGGGCAAAGTAGAACGGATCGTGGCGCAGGGCCAGATTGTGGTGACTCAGCCAGCTCGCCGGGCGACAGGGCAGCAGCTGATTTATACGGCTGCGGAGGATAAGGTCGTGTTGACCGGCGGACCGCCTAGCATTTTTGATGCCGAACATGGCAAGATTACCGGGGTTTCGTTGACTTTCTACATACACGATGATAGGGTTTTGGTGGAAGGAAGCAATTCATCCCCCACCGTCACGCAGACGCGAGTGGCACGATAAATGCGTACTCTGGCCACGGACGAAATCGGCAAGTCTTATCGTGGTCGCCGGGTTGTAAATGGAGTCAGCCTCCGCGTCGAGCAGGGCGAAGTCGTTGGTTTACTTGGACCTAACGGCGCCGGCAAAACCACTACCTTCTACACCATAGTGGGCCTGATCCCCCCTGACACAGGCCGGGTGTTAATCGACGACGAAGATATCACGGACGTACCCATGTACTTGCGGGCGCGTCAGTTTGGAATCAGCTATCTCCCCCAAGAAGCTTCTGTGTTTCGCAAGCTGACCGTTGAGGAAAATATCCTCGCGGTGCTGGAAGCGCAGCCTATCTCCTGGCATGAGCGCCGGGAGAGGATGGAGAAGTTGATCGATCAGTTAGGACTGGAGCATATCCGGCTAAATCGCGGGTACGCGCTCTCCGGGGGCGAGCGGCGACGGGTGGAAATCGCGCGCGCCTTGTGCATCAATCCGACATTTATTTTGCTGGATGAGCCGTTTTCCGGGATCGACCCGATCGCTGTGCTCGATTTGCAGAAGATTATCAGTGACTTAAAGGCGAGCGGGATTGGAGTGTTGATCACCGATCACAATGTGCGGGAGACGCTTTCGGTCACCGATCGCGCCTACATTATTAATGTTGGACGAATCTTCCGCCAGGGAACGCCAGAGCAGTTGGGCGGCGATCCCGAAGTGCGGCGCGTATATCTGGGCGAGAGTTTCTCGCTAGTGTGAAAGCCGTCGTTAGCGCTTGGTCGTTGGTCGTTCGCACAATCAAGAACGACCCGCAATCAACAGCCAAGGGCGAATGACCAACTACGAAGACCAAGGACCAACGACCAGCCATGGTGTTGTTGCAGCCAAAGTTGCATCTGAAAGTCTCGCAGAGACAGATACTGACCCCTGGTCTGGTCCAGATGGTCAGCGTTCTCGCGCTCAACAAACTCGAGCTGCGAGACATGATTACCGCCGAAATGGTGGAGAATCCGGTGTTAGAGGAACTGGAAGATTCGGTTCCTCTGATTGACGAACTGGGACGCCGCCAGGAGGATCGCGATCGTCCAACTCCTGAAGAAAACACAGTAACTGCCGTCGAGAAAAAGGATCCTTTCGAAGAGATCGATTTCGGTTCGTTTTTCCAGGAGTACCTGGATCCTGGCTACCGCAGTCCCGGCGAGATGGAAGAAATCGAACGGCCATCATTCGAAAACTTTCTATCCAAGCCAGGAAATCTAACCGACCACCTCACATGGCAATTGGGCGCGATCCCGACTCGGCCTGCGGTCCGCGAGGCTGCTGAGCTGATAATTGGCAATCTCAGCGAGGATGGATACCTCATTGCCAGCGACGACGAGTTGATGGGGGTTGCCCCGCCGGCTCCGCCCGAAGTGGACGCCACCATTGCCGAGAACGTTGTCAAAGAAGCTGCAGCGTTGGGATTGGCCACGGCAATCGAGGAACCGGATAGTGACGCACATATCCCGTCGGAGTGGAACGAGAATGAGGCCCTGGATTTAGGACCCCAGGACTTAGAACCGCCGGATTCAAGAAACCAGACTCTAAATAAGCAGGAGTTCGAGAATGCTGGCAGCACTGCGGCAACTGGCATTGCGCCAGCTTTAGACACTACTCCTAAGGTCTCTGTTGCACAGGTGCCCGAAGCGAATCCGGTTCCGAAACCAGTCTACCGTCCCAACTTCAGCCTTAGCGATCTGCATGAAGCGCTCGAACTGGTGCGCCAAATGGATCCTCCCGGAGTGGCTTGCCGAGGTTTGCGCGAGTGCCTGCTCTGTCAGTTGCATTACCACCAGCACCAGCTTGCGGTAAGTAAGAACGGCAACGGGGAAGCGACGGCCCAGGTGCTCTCGGATGCGATTCCGATTGTGGACCAGCATCTTCGCGCGTTGCAGAATAAGCAATACAAGGAAATAGCCAAGGCAATTGCCCGCCCCATCGAAGCCGTACAGCAAGCGCTGGAATACATCAGGACGCTCGATCCGCGACCGGGCCTGCGCTACAACAAGGTTCAACCTCGACTGATCGAGCCTGACGTAGCATTCGTGAAGCATGGGGACGAGTGGCTGGTGATGATGAATGACGATGACGTTCCCCAACTACGTCTGAATCCGGCTTACAAACGACTGCTGAGTCGCGACACCCAGGACAAAGACACGCGCAATTATGTGAAGGAGCGCTACAAGAGCGCCATTCAGCTCATAAAGAACATCGAGCAACGCAAGCAGACGATTTTGAAAGTGTGCTACGCGATCGTAACCCGTCAGCCCGACTTTCTGGAAAAAGGCATTGACCAGTTAAAACCCATGATGATCAAAGAGGTCGCCGAAGAAATTGGCGTACACCCTTCCACCGTCAGCCGGGCGGTGGCTAATAAATATGCTCACACTCCCCAAGGTGTATTTGAATTACGGTACTTCTTCAGCGAAAGCGTGAACGGTCCCCAGGGCGGCAACACTTCGTTGCTTATCCTGAAACGCCGGGTCAAAAAGCTCATTGAGGAAGAAGATCCCACCCGCCCGTTGACCGACGAGCAGATCACCCGCATCCTTCAGTCCCAGGGTATCCAGGTCACTCGCCGCACGGTTGCGAAATACCGGGAAGACATGCGCATCCCCAGCACTCACCAGCGCAGAGTGAAGAAATAAGGGAATGCAGGAGTTGGAAGTCAGCCTTCTGACTCAGTTATGACTTGTTCCAAATGTGGTGCCCAGCTATACGACGCAAGATTTCAGGAGGGGCGCTCATGAATGTGGAATACACCGGCAGGCACTATGAAATCACTCCCATCATCCGCAAGTCAGTCGAAACCGGCCTGGCAAAAATCCGCAAGATTCTAGGTGACCAATTCGAGACCAAGGTGGTTCTTGCCGTGGAGAAGCATCGCCACAAGGCGGAGATCACGATTAGTCCGCGAAATGGACCGTTGGTTGGCCTTGCTCAAGCCAGGGATATGATCGCCGCGGTGAACGAAGCGCTCGACCACCTGGAGAAACAAGCGGTCAAGTACAAGACGCGCTGGCGCACCCGGAAACGTCATAACCACAAGAACAGTAATCAAAAATGGAACGGCAACTCGACGCAGGAGAACGTGCAGGTGGCGGTTGGACTTTCCGAAACCACAGCGTTGCCAATGGTGGTGCACAAGTTTCCGTCTGTGGCCAAAAGTACGGAAGTACACCTTTCGCGCTCGAATGATGCTGTCGCCATGCATCCCATGACACTGGAAGAAGCGATTAAGGAAGCGCATTTCCGCGACCGCGATGTATTTGTCTTTCGCGATCCCAAAGGTAAGCTGATGATTTTGCATCGCACCAGGGACGGAAAAATAGAATTGATCGAAGCGCCCTAGCCTCTCTAATCATCTCTCCGAGAGACCTAAACTGACATGACACGGGCTTTTTCCGCGCGTGCTGAGGCTAGCGCCTCAAGCGACGGAAAAGATGCCGGAACAGTTAACGTGCGCTCAGGCGGCATGGTTCCGGTGTTCACTGCATGCACCAGCATTTCCATGGCGCGTCCGACGTTCGGCGGAACGAAAACGCTGGCGGCTAGAAGGCCTCTTTTTACCCAGGCTTGTCCGGTCTTAGGCAGGCCGTCGCACCCGATGTAAGGAATGCTTAACCAGCGCTCCCGGGCGGCATTGTCAGGCAAATCTTGGAAAGCTTTTCGCGCACCCAATGCCATGGCGTCGTCCTGGGCCGCAATCAGATCAATACGAGTTTGCTGCGACGTAGACAGGCGCAGCCAGGAACTGACGGCACGATAGGAGCTATCCTCAGTCCACTGTCCCTTCATGATTTTGACTTGTACCTCGGCGGGTTTTGTCTCGTACATTCCGGTAGTCCGTTGTTTGGCAGCGAGGCTTTCTGACGGACCTTGAATGTACAAAACCGATCCGCCCTTGGGCAGCAATGCGGCAAATTGACGGCCCTGGATGCGGCCGATCTCTTCGTGATCCGAAGTGACACCAAAGATGGGGACGCGATGTGTCCGGCGTAGTTCCGAAATGTATTCGACATCGCGGTTCAAAATTACCCATCCGATGCCCCCTGCGACAGCGGCACGGGCTACCTGAGGCAGCGCAGTCCCACCGACTGGTTCAAAAATGATGGCGTCAGGGTGTGAATCCGAACGCGACTGAATGACCTTTAGCAGTTGCTGACTTTGCGTGATGGCGTCGTTATCGGCGTAAATGATTTGCACGTCCACACCCAAGCGGCGAGCGGCGGCTTCGGTGTCCACTGCCTGTTCCATCTGGTAATCGTTGTCGTTGGTGGTTAGTGAAACCAGAAAATTCAGTTTTTTCATATCTGCCCCGTTTGCGCGATCATACCCTCACATTGGTGACAAAGCATGATGACGGGAGTAACTTACTCGTCCCCACGTTCTGATTGCTGGTCAGATTCTACGGCGCCTGGGCAGAGTGCTAGAATGCGCCCCTCGGGAGAATATTTCATGCGCAAAGCATTGATCCTGCTTCAAATGCTGCTCTTATGCTCGGTCTGTTGGTCCCAGGCAAAGCTGTCCGTGCACTGGGAGGAATTGACCGCAGGCGACTTCCGCAACGCCATCCAGCAATCCCAGGGGACTTGCTTGTTGCCCTTCGGAATTCTGGAAAAGCATGGACCACACCTGCCATTGGGCACCGATCTGCTGAATGTACGATATGTAACACTGCAGGCTGCCCAGCAGGAATACGCCATAGTCTTTCCTCAATATTATTTTGGCCAGATCTTTGAGGCGCAGCATGAGCCCGGGACCGTGGCCTACAGCTCGCAATTGCAGTTGGCGCTATTGCAGGAAACCACGGATGAGATGGCGCGCAACGGCTGCAAAAGAGTCATCATTGTCAACGGCCATGGCGGCAACGAGCACCTGCTACCTTTTTTTGCTCAGAGTCAATTGCAGAAGCCTCATGACTATGTGGTCTACATCCTAGGATTCGTGGAGTCGCCGCCGGGAGGGCCCGCCAAGAAAAGTTCGATCGACATGCACGCGGGCGAGCAAGAAACAGCCAATACCATGGTGTCTTATCCCCACCTCGTACACATGGACCGCGCCAAGAGCGAGTCCGGATCTGACCAGGCGCGGGTGAAGCTTCCTCCTTACCTCTACACCGGAATCTGGTGGTATGCGCGTTTCCCAAATCACTATGCTGGAGACGGGTCCGTAGCAACGCACGAATTAGGCGAGTTCAAAATGAAAGTGTGGCAGGACGCAATTGTGAATTCCATCCGTGCGGTCAAAGCTGATCAAGAGAGCCTGAAGATTCAGAATGAGTTTTTCGAGAGAGTTAAGCATCCGCTGGATACACGACCTTAAGAAGATTTCACCCGAATCCTATACGACAAAAGTATTTCTGAAAATCTGACAATCGAATCTAGGGAACCCGTTTATCATCCAATAAGACCGGCACAATCAATAGTTTGCGGCGTAACTTGCGTAACGTTGGCGAGTCGCATACCCCGTGTTAGGCTGCGCACAAGTGGGGAATCGGCCTCTATCGGGGCTGCTCACCCGAATGGTTCGACCCTGATTCCACGATCGAGACCCTGGCAACCTAGCGCGGAGAAACGCCCGTCAATGCCACGCATTCCCGTCTTCAAGCTCGGACAAACTTCCCATGAAACGGGGCGTCCCCGTTTAGCTCGCTATACACCCTCTCTTTCGCTCGAGGGACTTCAACTCGGCATCGACAATCTCCGCCATGATGTTCACTTGAGCCCCCGCTTTGTGGAGCAGGCCAGATTACACATTGCGCGTTTGATCATACGTTTTGGCAACGTCGAAGGATTCCTTGCGGTCGAAGCGCCTGATATCCCACAGCTGAATCGATTTATAGGATCGCTGCGAGCTCAGAACACACGGCCGAAGACTGGACCCTCAGAACTCAAACCGCTGCTCGCCGAAATCCACGTAGCGGCCCTAAACCGCGCCAAAGCCGCCCAGAACCTCGCATTAGACATGTTGGCTCGAGTGGCCATTATCAAGTTTCTCCGAATTGAACTGAACGGACAGTTTGCACAAGTGCTCGAGCGATGTCGCATGATGCTCAAGAACTCTGAAGGCGGGCGGCATGGCAAGGGCCTGGAATACAGGGAGCGGGTTGCCACATTCCAGGTGGCAAAAAAAATTGTCTTGCGCAAGACCGGCCAGGAATTATTCCGCA
>Ga0066710_100000777_pt1 | contig 21125 bp, 22 predicted proteins | sample GraSoiAngelo_159_FD_79666 | JGI IMG/M metagenome (GOLD analysis project Ga0066710, IMG submission 79666) | Grasslands soil microbial communities from the Angelo Coastal Reserve, California, USA - 14_1009_16_40cm | ecosystem: Environmental > Terrestrial > Soil > Grasslands | place: USA...
ACCTTTTCCCAGTCTTTGAGGAACTGTTCGATGCCTTTATCCGTCAACGGATGTTTCATGAGCTGATCGAAGACCTTTGCCGGCATCGTGCAGATATCGGCACCCATCAAGCCGGCCTCGACAATATGGATGGGATTGCGAACGGAAGCGACTAGCACTTCGGTCTTGAATTCGTAGTTGTTGAAGATCGTCACGATATCGTGGATGAGTTCCATCCCATTTTCACCGACGTCGTCCAGCCGGCCGACAAACGGGCTCACGAAATAAGCGCCGGCCTTGGCTGCCATAATGGCCTGCGGTGCCGAGAACACGAGCGTCACATTGACGCGAATATGCTCGTCGGTGAGCATCTTTGTGGCTTTCAGCCCTTCCTTCGTCATCGGACACTTCACAACGATGTTGCGATGAAGCTTCGCCAGATGCCGGCCCTCCTCGACCATGCCCGCCGCGTCACGGCTTACGGTTTCCGCGCTGACAGGGCCGTCTACTATCGAGCAAATCTTAAGAAGCTGGTCTTCGAACGAATTCCCTTCTTTCGAAATCAGTGTGGGATTCGTGGTAATACCATCGAGAACGCCTGTGCTGGCGGCGTCGCGGATCTCTTCGATGTTTGCAGTATCAAGGAAGAATTTCATGGCTCATCTCCTATCAGATACTTCTATTGTAGCAAGAATGAACGCGGGCTAAAGCCCGCGACTACATTCAGAGCGAAGATTTCCCAAATGTAGTCGCGGGCTTTAGCCCGCGTTCAAGGCGCGTTCAAGGGGCCTGAAGCGGCGCCGATCGAGCGCTTTCGTTTCCAAATTCATCAACAGCGGAGACAGAGTAATACACACCTGGTCGATATCCAGGGTCAAAGAATCCGCTGGTCGGGTTCAGGCGTTCTGTAATCGGCCGGAAGGTTCCGTTGGCGCTCTCGCTGCGAAAAACCCGGTATCCGGCCAGATCTTCTTCCGAATTATCGTTCCAGGAGAGAAACGCTCCCGTGTCGGACGGAACGATATCGAGTCCGGTGGGAACCTGCGGATGAGTCTTGTCTTCAGCAATAACCGTAATCGCCGCCGGCTCGGTGCCTGGAACCGTACCGCCTTGAACATTCCTTAGCGCCGTAACCTGGTATGAGTAACTTCTGCCGGGCTGGTAACGGCTGTCCTCGTATCGTGTATCCGAAACCACCTGCGGTTCGTCCGCGGGATCGATCCGGTTTACCAGGTAGGCGTTCGCCAGCTCCGGATGTACCTGCGGCCTGTCCCACTGCAGCGTGATTCGCCTTTGATCGACAAGAGCGCGAAGAGCGGTAACTCTCCCGGGAACTTCCACAGGTGTGACTGAAGCACTATTCGAAATTCGAGAAAGCTTGCCCCGGCTTGTTTCCAGTTGCACGCTGAAAGAGCGTTCTGGCCCAGGCGCTGAACCGAGCGGAATCTCATAAGACTGCGCTCGTCCCGGAGCATTCACGTTGACGGTACCGATAACAGCATTGTTGCTGAAGATCTGAACTCGCGCGAGATCGTCCGCTGCGGAACCATCGATGTTCTTTGCCGGATTGGTCCACGTCAGAACCAGATTCTGTCCATTCTGGCGAGCGGCGAGATCGCTGACTGGTACCGGAACCCGGATGAATGGTGGAAGCGGGTCGCCCACTTTGCCACAACCCACAAGAAGCAGGAAGAGCACCAAAACGGCGTGGCGCATTTCTCACAAGATGTAGCGGCTGAGGTCCTGGTCCTTGACGATTTCGGCAAGCATCTTCTGCACGTAAGCCGCGTCGATGCGGATGGACTTCTTCTTGAGGTCCGGCCCTTCAAAAGAGATTTCGTCGAGAAGCTTTTCCATGATTGTGTGCAGGCGGCGTGCACCAATGTTTTCGGTGCTCTCGTTCACAGTGGCCGCGAAACGGGCGATCTCCTGCACGGCATCGTCGAGAAAGGTCAGTTTGACTCCTTCGGTTTCAAGTAACGCCACGTATTGCTTGATGAGCGCGTTCTGCGGCTCCGTCAGGATCCTTACGAAATCTTCAACGGTGAGCGAATCCAGTTCGACGCGGATGGGAAAACGGCCCTGCAACTCTGGAATCAAATCGGCTGGCTTGCTGACGTGGAAGGCGCCTGCGGCGATGAACAGGATGTGATCGGTGCGCACCATGCCGTACCGGGTGTTGACGGTGGTCCCTTCGACGATCGGCAGGATGTCGCGCTGGACTCCCTCGCGGCTGACGTCGGGACCATGTCCCGATTCGCGACCGGCGATTTTGTCGATTTCGTCGAGGAAGATGATGCCGCTGTTTTCAACCCGCTCAACGGCAAGGCGTGTGACCTGGTCCATGTCCACGAGCTTCGATTCTTCTTCCTGGATCAGGTAGTCGATGGCTTCGGCGACCTTCATCTTGCGTTTCTTTGTACGCTGTCCGAGAAAGCCCGGAAGGATATCCTTGATGTTGATATCCATCTCCTCGATTCCCTGGTTGCTGATGATCTCAAATGCAGGAAAATTCCGCTCCTTCACTTCGATTTCAACAGTCCGGTCATCGAGTTTGCCGTCTCGAAGCTGGGCGCGCAGTTTCTCCCGCGTGCGATTCCACTGGTCGGAGGCTGCGCGGCTGCTGTCGTCTGCGGAAGCGACCGGCATGGGCGGCAGCAGAAGATCGAGGATTCGCTCTTCAGCGTTGGTGTCGGCCTTATCGGCCACCTCTTCGAGCTTCTCGTTGCGGACCATCTCGATTGAGATCTCGACGAGATCGCGAATCATCGACTCCACGTCGCGGCCGACGTACCCGACTTCAGTAAATTTTGAAGCTTCCACTTTGAGGAAAGGCGAATTGGCGAGCTTTGCAAGACGCCGCGCGATTTCGGTCTTACCCACGCCGGTGGGACCGATCATGATGATGTTCTTGGGCATGATCTCTTCCGCCATCTCGGGCGAGAGCTTCTGGCGGCGGATGCGATTTCTAAGCGCGATGGCCACGGCCCGCTTGGCGCCGGCCTGCCCGATAACGTACTTGTCGAGCTCGCGAACAATCTCGCGCGGGGTCAATTCGTCCAGGTGGGGCGTTTCGTCTACTGTCTCCGATACGTACATACAAGTTCGATTCTAACAGGAATGCATCCGCGGATTACGCGGATTACACGGCTTCTATAATTCTTCAATCGTTATGCTTTCATTGGTATAGATACAAATCTTTCCCGCAATCTGCATGGCTTCCAGCGCAATTTCGCGCGCGCCCAGGTCCGTAAACTTGTTCAGGGCCCGAGCGGCGGCCAGCGCGTAGGCGCCGCCTGAGCCAATACCGGCAAGACCATCGTCCGGCTCGATCAGGTCGCCGTTCCCCGAGATGAGAAACGTATTCTTGTCATCGGCAACGATCATCACGGCTTCCAGGTGTCGCAGCGACCGGTCCGTTCTCCAGTCCTTGGCAAGCTCGACGGCCGCGCGGCTCAGGTTTCCGTGAAACTGTTCGAGCTTCGCTTCGAAGCGTGAGAACAGGGCAAAGGAGTCCGCAGACGAGCCGGCAAACCCGGCGATGATCTTGTCGTTGTAGAGGCGCCGGATCTTCTTGGCGCCGTGCTTGATGACGGTGTCGCCCAGTGTCACCTGGCCGTCGCCCGCAATGGCCACTTTGTTCTTCTTGCGGACGCAAAGAATCGTCGTCGCTTGAATAGAAGGATTCATTCGCCTATTTTGTCGCCGGGGGTGAGAAGAGATTGTCTGAAAGTCCGGAATTATAAGCCGCCGTCTCGGCACGGATCTCCATGATCTTAACACCGTCTTTGTAGCGGCCTACAAAAAGAGGTGTCATCACTCCCTGAAATTTATGCCAGTTGCCATATTGCTCTTCGTTGAGTTTGGTCTCATCAGATCTACGGATCTGCATCTTGACCGGCAGTTTTGTTTCCCGATCGACGTAAAAACGAATGCGATTCTTGGCCGGATCGCGCAATTCCACCACGTCCGTCCGTTTGAAATCGATGATCTCGCTGGAAAGACTTTGAATTGTCGTCTGGGGCTGCTTGACGACGAACCGCAGCACGTAATCGAAGCTTGTCTTGAAATTCGCGAGAAATTCTTCGCCTGCCTTGACCGGCATCGGCTGAGGCTCCTTCTCCTTCGGTTCGATCTTCCAGCCTTCCGTTCCCCGGTTGATCGTGATCGACTTGTTCTTGCCGAACCCGAACTCTGTGCGTTCCATGTCCGGAAACTTGATGTAATCCGCGAAAATGTCCGAGCCGCTCAGTTCGCCCTTCGTGAATGCGAAAAACCGGCCGCCGGTCTGGATCTCTTTCACATCCAGGAATGCCGGGCCTCCGAGCGCCTGAATCATCTGGTCCATAACCGGGTTGGACCGCGACTGCGCCGTGGCAGGCGGGCCGGCAAGCGATAGCGCCGCGGCAATTACGATCGTAGTGATAAGCCAGGATAGTCTACTCATTGAAGTTGGAATTATTATAACGAACGAGCGCTTGTTCGATAAACGATGTGAACAGCGCCTTCGAAAACGGATCTTTCTTCCATTCCCTCTCCGGATGCCATTGTACGCCGATAATGAAGCGTCCAGTCGTATCTTCAATCGCTTCGATTACTCCATCGGGCGCAAAAGCAACCGCCCGCAGATTGCGTCCCGGTGTCTCGACGGCTTGATGGTGATAGCTGTTGACCTCGACTTCAGACCGGCCGGCGAGGCGGGCGATCAGGCTGTCTTCATCCAGGCGGACATGGTGCCGGGCGGGCGGCCGGTCATTCTCTTCATCGTGGATCAACGGCCCGGAAACCAGCGAGGGAATGTCCTGCACCAGCGTACCACCCCGATGAACATTGAGGCTCTGTACACCGAAGCAGATTCCCAGTACGGGCAGGGCCTTTCGGTCGGCGTGCTCGAGGAGCGTGAAGTCTGTGTCATCACGCTCCGGAAAAAGGCGGCCGAGTTTGTCGTGCCGGGCGGCCCCGTAGTGTGCCGGATCGATATCGGTTGGACTGCCCGGCAGGAGAATGCCATGCACACGCTTGATATAGTCGTGCACGATCTCGCAATCGCCTAAACACGGAATCAGGAGAGGCAGGCCGCCCGCCCAGAGCACCGCATCGACGTAGTGGCGGATCTGGCCGATGTACTCAGTCTTTTCGTGATAACGAGTAGGAATTCCGATCCAGGGTTTTGCCATGATTAAACGCTCTGACTATTTCCTCGCGAACGCGATTTGCAAGGTCGTTGCTGGAGAGTCCCTCCGCGGGAATAGGTTTTCCAACAATCACCTCGACCGATCCTCCATGCACGTGGTACGTCGTTGGCACCAGCACCGATCGCGATCCGCGAATCGTCACCGGAACCGCCGCGGCATTCGCTTTCATCGCCAGCATAAAACCCCCGCCCTTGAAGGGTTTGAGGCTGCCATCGCGGCTGGTTCCGCCTTCGGGAAAGATCATCACGGGCGTTCCACCCTTGATCGCGTCCGCCGCCTGGTGAAGTGATTTGACGGCCGCATGAGGATTTTCTCTATCAATCGGCACGTGGCCGGACCGGCGCAGGTGCCATCCAAGAAACGGATAACGGAACAACTGCTTCTTCGCCGCAAACCGGAATTGGAACGGCAGCGCGGCCAGAAGGATCGGGATGTCCATATGACTCTGATGGTTCACGCAAAGCACATAGGGAGCATGCGGCCTGATGTGCTCGACACCCTTCACGCTCAGGCGGACTCGAGAAGTCCAAAGAATCATCCGAGCCCATATCCTGGCGCAGGCATGCTGCATCCGCCCACGGGCGTCCAGCAGCGAACTGGCGACCGAAATCGACGCCATGATGCCTGTGTACAGGAAAATTAATGGCGCTGTGATCAGCAGAGAGCGCGCATAGCTGAGCCTGGTTCCGACGGCCATGGCTTACTGTAGCATGGCGCGTGCCTCGCCAATCAGGTACAGCGAACCGCAAATGAGGACGGGGTAGCCGGCGGGGGCGTGCGCCCGAGCGAAGTGAATCGCATCCGTCACCGAAGGTTCTACGCGCGAGCCGGGAACCAGCTCTTGAAGAGCCGCCGGATCCTTGGCCCGGGTGCTGTTTGGCTTCGTAAAGATGAACTGGCTCGCATGCGGCTCGAGGATCGCGATCATTTCTTCGAACTGCTTATCGGCCATTGCGCCAAAAATGATCCACACGTGCGGGTAAAACTCTTCGAGGAACCGCGCGAGCGCTTTCGCCGCGGCGACGTTGTGGGCGCCATCGAGCAGAAAGTGGCCGATTCTTTCCAACCGGCCCGGCCAGGTTGCGGTATTGACGCCGCGAATAATGTCGTCCTCAGCGAGACCCAGACACTCCGCTGCACGAACCGCAATCGTCACGTTTTCGACCTGGTGACGGCCTGCCAGCCGCGGTCTGAGATTGCGATACCGCCCGATGTCCAGCTCAAAGTAGCCGTCGCCCAAAGACCGGACTTCTTGTTTCAGGTCTGCAGCCCGAACGAGCCTTGCTCCGGCCTTCTCTCGTATCGCGGGCAAATCCGCCGCCGGACCGATGACAACCGGCTCGTCGTCTTTTATGATGCCGGCTTTTTCAGCAGCGATCGCTTCTATGGTTGTCCCGAGGTATTCCTGGTGGTCGAGGCCAATGCTGGTAATGACGGATACCTCCTGCCGGACGATGTTGGTCGCATCGAGCCTTCCCCCAAGCCCCACCTCGAGCACTGCAAACTTCACCCGGTCCCGGAAGTAGAGAAACGCCATCGCCGTCACGATTTCAAAGTAGGTGGGCGGATAGAGCAGGTCCTTCGCCGTGGCGGTGGCGGCCTTCACGTGGTCGAACACATCCTTCAGGTCGCCGTCGGAAATCTCCTTTTCCCCGATCCGAATTCTCTCGTTCAATCGCGTCAGATGCGGCGACGTGTACAACGCTGCTTCCGGCATCATCGCGGAGAGAAGCCTTGCGACAGAGCCTTTGCCATTCGTCCCTGCAATGAGCACAGACCTGAACGCTTTCTGCGGATTTCCAAGCGCGGAGGCCAATGCCGCCATATTGCGCAGGTCATAGCGGATCGATCGATATTCGTTTGTGAGAGAAAACAGATAGGCAAGATCGTCAGGAGACATGTTGGGGAGGAAGCCAGAAGCCAGAAGCCAGAAGCCAGAAGGAGCTAGTTGAGACGAATACACGCAATGTAGCGTTCAAGTAAGCGAGAAATCTCCTCAATGTGGTCGAGCAGTGTTGCATTGTCCAGATACCCCAAGTCGTCGGCAAGGATTAGATAATAGCGCGCTTCCTCTAACGATCCTTGCGCGATATTCATAAGGCGTGCCTTGTCCGGTTTGCCACGTTTTACAAAACCCTCAGCGATATTAGCTGGCACAGAGACAGCAGCCCGCCGCAATTGGGAGGTTAGTCCGAAAATCTCGGTTCTCGGAAATGACGCAGATTCCCGATAAACCGTTAGCACAAACTCGTGTGCCTTCCTCCAAACGATAAGATCTTGGAAAGTTCTTGAGGGCGATCTCGACATTCAAGTACGTGTTCTTCTGGCTTCTGGCTTCTGGCTTCTGGCTTCTGGCTTCTCTTACGACGATACCTCTTCGGTTTCCACCTGAACCTTGTACTTGCAGGATTCCTCGTTGCAGTAACGGATGGGTCCTTCGCGCTTGGTGGTTTTTTCCAACAAGTAGGGAGAACCGCATTGCGGGCACTGTTCGGGAACGGGCTTGTTCCAGACGACGAAATCGCAATCCGGGTATTTCAAGCAGCCGTAAAAGACCTTACCGCGCTTTGAACGGCGCTCGATAAGCTCGCCGCCACAACCCGGCTTGGGACAGGGTACGCCGACAGTCTTGGGCTTGATGTATTTACATTTGGGATAATTGCTGCACGCCGTGAACTCGCCGAATCGTCCGTCCTTCACGACAAGCTTGGCCAGGCCGCATTGCGGGCACGTTTCGTCCAGAACCACGTCGGGTTTCTTTGGAGTTTTAGTTCCTTGCGCGATCTTGCGGGTGGTCTTGCACTCGGGATATCCGGTGCAGGCCAGGAACTGTCCGAAACGCCCGCGCTTGAGTGCCATGGGCTTGCCGCAATTCTCGCAGGGTTCCGGTTCGGCTTCGGCTGCGGCTTCACCTTCCTTGGGCGGCTCCTCGAGCGCGATTTCCTTCGTGTTCTTGCACTCGGGATACGCCGAACACGCGAGGAAACTTCCGAACTGTCCCCACTTCTTGACCATCGGGCTGCCGCACTTCTCGCAGATCTCGTCGGTGGGTAACTCCTGGCGCTTGAGGTTCTCCATGTTCTTGGTGGCCTTCTTCAGGTCCTTCTCGAACTTCTTGTAGAACTCGTCGAGCGCCTCGACCCATGTCATCTTTCCTTCTTCGACCTCGTCCAGTTCCTCCTCCATTCGAGCGGTGTACTGGATATCGAAGATGTCTTCGAAGTGTTTCACGAGCAGGTCCGTCACGACCGTGCCCAGTTCTGTGGGCTTGAACTTCCCCTGATCCTTTGTCACATACTCGCGATCCTGAATGGTCGTGAGAATCGTCGCGTAGGTTGATGGACGGCCGATGCCCTTCTCTTCGAGCGCTTTGACGAGGGATGCTTCGGTGAATCGCGGCGGCGGTTCCGTGAAATGCTGTTTCGGTGTGATATCCAGCAGCCGCAGCTTTTCGCCAACGGTCAGCGGAGGAAGCGCAATGTCGTCCTCTTCATCTCCAGTTGGTTTGGCGTGGATCTCGTCATCGGCGGATTCCTCATAAACTCTCAGGAAGCCGTCGAATTTCATGACGCGCCCGTTTTCCCGGAACAGGTAATCCTTCGCCGAAATCTCAACGGTCGTTTGATCGTAGACCGCAGGGTTCATCTGCGAAGCGACGAATCGAGTCCAGATCAGGCGATAGAGCTTCAGCTCATCCTCGGAGAGAAACGGCTTCAGGTCGTCGGGAGTCCGGCCGACGAAGGTCGGACGAATGGCCTCATGGGCATCCTGGGCGTCCTTTTTGCTCTTATAGAAAACCGGTTTCTCAGGCAGGTAATTCGGGCCGTAAACGTCGGACACATACGACCGCACCATCTGCATCGCCTCGTCGGAAACGCGCGTGGAATCGGTACGCATGTATGAGATCAAACCAACGCGGCCTTCCTCGCCGCCCAGTTCGATTCCTTCGTACAGCTTCTGTGCGACCATCATGGTCTTCTTGACCGTGAAGCGCAGCCGGCGCGCGGCATCCTGTTGAAGTTTGCTGGTCGTGAACGGAGGAACCGGATTTCGCTTCTTCTCCTTGGTGACGACGGAGTCGACGAGGAAGTCCGACTTCCTTACAACGTCGAGAATGTGATCGGCCTCAGCCTGGTTCCGGACTTCCACGTTCTTGCCCTTGAACTTCACCAGCCTGGCACTGAATGGAGGAGGCTCGTGGCCTTCGAGGTTTGCCGTGACCGACCAGTATTCTTCAGGCGTGAAGGCCAGGACCTCACGTTCGCGTTCCACGATCAGCCGAAGCGCGACTGTCTGCACCCGGCCGGCGGAGATGCCGCGGCGCACCTTGTCCCAGAGCAACGGGCTGATCTTGTAGCCCACCAGACGATCGAGGATTCGCCGGGCCTGCTGTGCATCGACGATATGCTGATTGATTCGGCCGGGATGCTCCATCGCGGCGCGAATTGCCTTCGGCGTGATTTCGTTGAAAAGGACGCGAAAGACTTCGGCCTTGTTGCCGTCGAGGATTTCTTTGAGATGCTGGCAGATCGCTTCGCCTTCCCGATCCGGGTCGGCAGCGAGAAAGATACGCCCTGCAGTCTTCGCCGCAGTGCGGAGTTCTTTGATGACTTTTTCTTTCCCGGGTATGAGTTCGTAGACGGGTTCGAAATCGTTATCGAGATCAACTCCCAGCTTGCTCTTGGGCAGATCCTTCACGTGGCCGAGCGAAGCCTTCACGACGAAGTCCTTGCCCAGATATTTATTGATCGTGTTCGCTTTCGCGGGTGATTCGACAATCACCAATGACTTTTTTATCGGCATATCTTTCAGACCGCCATGGTCTATCTAATAAGTCGTGTGCGCCGAAAAAGCAACAACGCCTTTCGTCAGAGCCGCCGAATGTATTTCTTTCCAGGCAGTTGGCGGACATACTCGCTGATCTCCAGACCGAGCAGCGCACTATAGACTTCCGACGTGGGCAATGGCAACTTAGCGAGCAAGGTATCGAGGGAAATCGCTTCCTGAACCGACAAAAGTTTCCATACCCTGGCCTCGGCCCCTTCGAGCTTCGGCTCAGGCGCAGCCTGCATTTGAGCCACCAGCGGCGCAAGAATTTTTTCGCGAATCGGGTGTGGGAGCTCCTCCACGACGTCCTGCCAGCCCGCGACGAGTTTGGCGCCCTGGCGGATCAGAACATGCGGCCCGAAACTGTTGGCCGACGTGATATTCCCGGGCACCGCAAAAATCTCCCGCCCGGATTCCAGCGCTAGCCGGACCGTGATCAGCGACCCGGAATATTCCGCCGCTTCGACCACGGTAACGCCCAGCGACATGCCCGCAATTATTCGATTCCGGATCGGAAAATTTTGTGGCGAAGGCGGCGTGCCCAGCGGGAATTCCGAGATAATCGCGCCATTTTCGATCACGAAGTCGGCGAGTTTGCGATTTTCCTTTGGATAGACGAAGTCGAGTCCGCTTCCGAAAACCGCATACGTGATGCCCGCCCGCAGCGCCCCGCGGTGCGCAGCCGCGTCGAGCCCTCTGGCCAAACCGGACGTGATGGCCAGGCCGCGTGCCGCAAGGTCCTCTGCGAGACGTTCGGCGCAGTTGATGCCATAACCCGTCGGCCGCCTGGTCCCGACGATCGCCAGCTGCGGCAACTCCGGATTCCATTTCTTCCCGCGAATATAGAGGACAATCGGGGGATCGTATATTTCGCGCAGGAGCGGTGGATACGCGGAGCTGAGGATATCCACAACGTCCACGCCAAGCTCCACCGTTTTCGTCCACTCTTCCTCCGCCCGTTGGGCAGACTTCTTCGAGAGCACGTCGTCCGCGACATCCGGCGGAATCCCCAGCGCTTCCAGTTCAGGCCGGCTCGACCCAAACACAGCCTGTGGATCTTTAAAGTGCCGCATTAGCGTGTTCGCGGACCGCAATCCCAGTCCGCTCACCAGAAAGAGTCTCAGCGCCGCTTTGGTACGATTCTCTTCGTTCATAGTTCTCTCCTCCATGTAACATGCAAGGGTTCGACCAAAACGGACAGTTGTGAGAGAATTTGGACCATCCTGCACCGAGGAGACCTATATATGTTTGCCAGGCTGATACTCGCGTTCTTACTTACAGGCAGCGTCGCGTGGGCACAACATGCGGACGACGTCTTTGTCGGGCAGAAGGCGCCGGAGCTCAAGAGTTCCGAGACCTGGATCAACACGGCTCCGCTGAAACTGGAGCAGCTTCGCGGCAAAGTCGTGCTGATCGATTTCTGGGCGTTTGATTGTCCCTATTGCGCGGAAGCCATGCCCCATGTCAAGGAGCTCTACGACAAGTACGCAAAGGATGGGCTCGTGATCATCGGCGTCCACACGCCGCGGCTCGACTACGAAAAGGAAATTCCCAAGATCAAGGAAGCTGTGGCGAAAAAGGGCATCAAGTATCCGGTTGTCGTGGACAACAAGTACGACATCTGGTCGGACTATCTTTGCAACACCTGGCCCAGCCACTTCGTCGTCGACCAGAACGGTGTGATCCAGCTCAGCCATTCGGGAACGGGCCGTTACGAAGATACCGAAGCGGTCGTCAAAAGGCTTTTGACCAAAAAGAATGGGAATTAGCCGGCGCAAGCATGTCGTTGTCTGTGTCCTTTGTGCCTTTTGTGGTTATTCGCTCCTTGCTCAAACGAACTATTCCTTAATTAAAGGAACGGTCTTCACAGCCGAAGGCCAATCTTTTCAGGGCGCGAAGGTCACAGTCATCCGGATGGATATCGATGCAAAGCAGCAGAAGAAAACCCGCAGAGAGGCCGTCAGTGACCGGCTCGGCGAATTTGCATTCCGCCTGGCAGTCGGCCCCGCAAAGTTTCATTTGACTGTTGAAGCGGCTGGATTCCCGAAGCAGGAAAAAGATGTTGAGATTTTAGGCGATGAACGTGCAGATGTTTCGATTGTTCTCAAAAAGTAGCGTTATTCTTCTCCTTCTCGTCTCAATGAGTCTACCGCTCGGGGCGCAGTTGTTCCCCCGCGGGCGGAAGGATACCGGGCCCAAGCCGAAGAACATTCATGGCGCCGTTCAGGATGCCCGCGGCAAAGTGATTGTCGGCGCGCGCGTCTACGTACGGGACATGAAAACGAATGTCGTGCGGACGCTGACAACCGACCAGGAAGGCCTTTACAAGGTTTATGCGCTGCCCCCAACGGCGGACTACGAGGTCTATGCCGAGTTGAAAGGGAAGGCTTCGGAGAAAAAGGTCGTCAGCTCCTTCCTGAACCGCGAAGACAACGTCATCAACTTCCAACTCGATGTCGACGTGGTTGCGGGCGGAGGTCGGGAGGCCGATGACGCCGGGCCGGAATTCAAAACGTACGACCTCGTCGAACTGCACGCCTCTTTTGAAATGCCCGTCGGAGTTCCAGCTCCCGTTCCCTCCGTCCTGTTGCTTCATGGATACGGCGAAGATCGTGCTGTTTGGAATGCTTTTACTCGCGAGTTGCTGAACCGCGGCTGGGCTGTGATGGCCCTGGACCTGCGGGGTCACGGCGAGAGCAAGACAAAGAACCAGAGGCCCATCCAGGCGACACAGGAATGGCGAACCAGCCTCCATGAATTCCCGCTCGATATCGATCCCGCCCTCGACTGGCTCAAGGCTCAACCGCGAATCAACAACAGCAGGATCGTCGTTATTGGAAGCGATGTCGGCGCCAATCTCGCGCTGATCTCGAGCGGCAGGTTTCCGGAAGTTCGTACGGTTGTCGCGATCCAGCCCAAGTTGAGCGAGAGCCTCGCCATGGCCGGCAGCGCCCAGGACTTCAAACCCAAGTCCGCGCTGATCATCGTTGCCGACGAAGCTGAAGGAAACCGGGTGAAGACGGCCGTGGCCAATCCTTCACGCGTTCAGGTCGTTCCCCTTTCCGGCGGCACATCGCAGTGGGTTGCCGACAAGCGCGTCGCGGATGCCGTGTTTCAGTGGCTCAAGGAAACGTACTAAGGGGAGGAAGCCAGAAGCCAAGAAGCCAGAAGCCAGAATGGGATCGTTCACTAGGCTCCATTCTGGCTTCTGGCTTCTGGCTTCTGGCTTCTGGCTTCTGGCTTCTGGCTTCTGGCTTTCACGATCCCATTTTGGCCAATTGGCCACAGGCAGCCGAAATATCGTTGCCGCGGTTTTTCCGCACGAAGGCTGAGATGTTGTGGTCGGCGAGGACTTGCTGAAACCGCTCGACTGCGGCATCCGGCGGCCGCCTGTAACTGAGTTCATCGGCTTCGTTCAAGGGAATCAAGTTGACCTTCGCGCGAAGTCCCTTCAGCAGCTTCACGAGATTCAACGCATCGTCTGTCGAGTCCGTGACTCCTTTGAGCAGAACGTACTCGAAGGTCACGCGCTGCCGATGCTTGAGCGGAAATCGGCGGACTGTGTCGAGCAATTGTTCTATCGGATATTTGCGATTGATCGGCATCAATTCGTTTCGCTTCTCGTTCGTGGCACCCGTAAGCGAAATAGCGAGATTCGGAATCATCGGCTCATCGGCGAGCCGCTCAATTCCCGGCAGGAGCCCGGCGGTGGAAAGCGTGATCCGCGACATGGATATGTTCAATCCGTGCTCATCGTGCAGGATCCGGATTGCCTTCATGACATTGTCGTAGTTGTGCAGGGGTTCCCCCATGCCCATCAGAACGATATTGAAACTGTCGCGCATTTCCCAGGAGAGGTTGTCACGCTGGGCCACGAGCACCTGCGTCACGATTTCGCCCGGGCGCAGGTGCCGGATGAGACCGATCTGGCCCGTCAGGCAGAACTTGCAGTCGAGCGCGCAGCCGATCTGCGATGAAATGCAGATCGTATTGCGGCTTTCTTCGGGAATGAAAACGGTTTCTGCAAACTCGCCGTCGTCGAGACGGACCAGGTAACGGCGGGTTCCGTCCACGGAATCGAATCTTCGGTGAACGGCCGGCAGGTGAATGTTCCATTCTTCGGCAAGCGAAGCGCGAAACGCCTTTGGCAAATCGGTCATCAGCTCGAAGCTATCGAACCAGCGCTGATAGACAGATTTGTAGATCTGCGTCGCCCGGAAAGGCGGACTGAGGATTTCGGCCAGCTCGTGCCGTTCATAATCGAAGAAAACTCGCATTGGATCAGCCGGCGGCTCTTAATCGGAGACTTTTTGCGCTTGTTCCTGCGGGATGAGGGACTCGAGATACGCTATGACACGCGGGTCGGTCCAGCGCTCGCGCCAGGTGTGCTTTACGACGTAGCCATTGGCATCGATGAGGAACGTTTCCGGCCAGCCTGTCACCTTATAGATGCCTTTAGCGACCTGCACCCCTCCGGGATCCAGGGCTGTTGGAATCGTGAGGTTGTACTTTTTGTAGAACTGTTTGATGGGGTCCCAATCAAGATCCACGCTGACTGCGAGCATCTGGAACTTTCGATCCTTCAATCTGTTCTTCAACACTTCCATTTCGGGCATTTCCTCGATGCAAGGCTCACACCATGTTGCCCAGAAATTCAGGAATACCACTTTGCCGCGATAATCGCTCAGCTTTACCTCTTTGCCGTTCTCATCTTTGAGCGAGAAATCCGGTGCCTGCGAGCCGATGTTGACGACGCCGGATTTGCCAGTTCCTGTTGCTTCCCTGTACACAAAATAACCCGCAAGGGAACCCACGATCAGAAAGAAGATGATCGGCTTTATTCGCATGCCGCTATTGTATCAAAAGGATACGCGTAGCTGGATACCCTTTCCGCCCGGAGTGGGCAAGACGCTAATGCTTGCGAATAAAATCAAGAACCGCACGATTAAAGACCTCCGGCTTTTCCCAGTACGAAGAATGTCCAGCTTCGGGAACGATTAAGGACTCAGAATTCTTGATCCGGGCCTTGAAGAGGGGCACCAGCGGAGGCGGCGCGTACATGTCGGCGTCTCCGGTGAGCAGAAGCGTCGGCACTTTTATGGTTTCGAGCAGAGAAAATGTCATCCTGTTCCGAAACGTCTGCGCAGGTGCCGGCGGTCCTTCCGGCCGGCTCAGGCGTTGAAGTTCTACCCAACGGCGTGTTCCCTCGGCATTGGCTGCGCGGTACGACGGGCCCAGTTCGCGGATCTCGGGGGGCAAAGCGTCGAACTGTGGTGGCCGGAGCCGGCGGCCGAGTTCCAGATAGTCTTCGTCCTGAACCCCAACGATGCTGTTGGCAATCACCACGCTTCGAAGCCGCTGCGGAAAGGACAGCGCGTAGTCCAGGGACACGAATCCTCCGGCGGCTGTGCCGACCAGATGGAAGCGGTCAACGTTCAGATAATTCATCAAGCCCTGGAGGTCGTCTGCCGCAGTGCCCGGCGGCGAACCTGCAGGATCGCTTACAGAGCGGCCCCAGCCTCGCCGGTCGTACGCGATGAATCGGTAACCGGCAGCCGTGAACACCGGAATTTGGTTGTCCCAGTTCCGGCTGCTTCCTGTCGCGGCGTGCATGAATACAACGGGGATGCCACTTCCCCCGGTGTCGCGAAACCAGATGCGCACACCGGGAAGATCGGCATACGTCTCGCGTGCAGGCGCCGGGGGCCGGTTCGATGTTTGAGGCGACGCAAAACCCAACGTCAATACCGCTACAGTCACAAGACTTAATTTTATCCTCAGGTCCATATATCCCTTCTTTTCACGGAAGCACTTTGGCGTAACAGAGGACGTCACAGATCTCGCTCGGCGCGAGATTCGGAAATTCCGAGTGACAGCGAAGGATGCCTTCACGAATGAATCCGCACTTCTCGAGAACCCGCCAGGAGGCACAATGTTCGGTATGGCAGAGCGCATACAGACGCCGGACGCCGACGGAGCGGGCAACCTCTACCATGGCTTGAAGCGCCTCGGTCGCGTAACCGTGCCCCCACGAATCTTTGGCGAGTGCATACCCGGTCACCGCTCGATAAGGCGTTTCGAAGGAAAGCCCGGTAGACCCCAGCAGCGCGCCGGTCTCACGCGAGCACACGAGGTATGGTCCCGCCGGCCAGTGGTGCCATTCTGCATCGCTGAACCTAATGAACTTGCGCGTATCCGCCGGCGACTGATGACGGGGCCAGCCGAGGAATCGCGTGACGTCCGGGTCGCTCGAGTATCGGGCAAACATCGTCTTGACGTCCTTAACTGCCGGGCGGCGCAGCACCAGCCTGGCTGTCTCGAGTCTCTCTGAGGCCTTCACCAGCCGTTACCAGATCTCGGTGACGTTGAAAACGAATCCGGGAAGGACAGGATCGCCGCTGATGGTGGTGGGGTTCTCCAGGGTCTCGAATCGTTGACCGGGACGGTAGATGTACACGTGCTTCTCATAAGGATCGATTAGCCATCCAAGTCGTGCGCCGTTGGCGATGTATTCGGTCATTTTGGCGTGTAGTTCCGCCAGTGTGTTGCTGGGCGACATCAACTCCAGGGCAAAATCGGGATAGGTATGCGCGAATTTTTCTCTCTCTTCTTTAGGAATAGCCTCCCAACGCTCACGAGGCATCCAGGAAGCATCCGGCGCACGGACGGCACCGTTGGGCAGGGTGTAGCCGGCGGTAGGTCCGAGCGCTATTCCTGTTCCATCCTTTAAAGCCCAGTCCGCAAGGCGGTAAATGATTTTGGTCTCGCGCCAACCGCTCTCGATTCCAGCAGGAGCCATGATGACCAACTCTTTCTGGGCCGTGAGTTCCATGCTGATTTCGCGATTGTCGCTACAAAGGCGGAAGAATTGTTCCGGAGTTAAGCCGACTGATTTGAGACTCAGGACCAGTCTGCCGGTCGCAACCTCTTCTTTCGTCAACGGCAAGCGCGCCATTGTTCAACCTCCTGCCCATGATTGTATCGCACGCGATCTTCCCAGTCCCCTATCCTGTCCGATGTATCGGAGATAGTGCGAAGCATGGCGATAATGGTGTCCGTTCTCGCAAGTGGAAGCCGGGGCAATGCGACGTTTGTGCGGACGGAACGCGTTCGGCTGCTCATCGATGCGGGATTGAGCCGCAGGGAAATCGCAAAGCGGTTGGAAGCCATTGGAGAAGATCCGGACGGAATCGACGCTGTGCTGGTCACACACGAGCATAACGACCACGCATCCGGAGTAAGAACGCTGGTCAAGGAGCTGCCGCTGACTGCTTACCTGACGTGGGGAACCGGCCGGGCGCTTCAGGCCAGCGAATTCGAGCTGAACGGATCCCGTATTACGACGATCATACCGGGAGTCGCTTTCACAATTGGTGATGCCGATATCGTTCCGTTTCGCGTCCCCCATGATGCCGCAGAGCCGGTCGCTTTCAGCATCACCAGCGGCGGCGTGAAAATCACGCAGCTTACCGACGTTGGTTATATGCCCGATCACGTCGCGGCCCGGCTTTCCGGATCGCACATGCTGATCCTGGAATCCAACCATGACCTCGAGATGCTTCGCGTTGGTCCGTATCCCTGGAACTTGAAGCAGCGGCTGATGGGCCGGCACGGACATCTGTCGAACTACGCGGTCGGGCGTTTCATCCGGGAACAATACGACGGCATGGCCGAGCACGTTGTGCTCGCACACCTGAGCTCAAAAAACAATCATCCGGAGCTTGCGCGGCAGGAAGCGGCGCGCGCTCTGCGGGATCGGGGCCTCTCGCCGGCCCTTTTGAAACTGACGTCACAGGACCAGCCGACCGATCCGGTTCAGTTATAGTTACAAGATGATACCGCGCTACACACGTCCGCGAATGGGCCGGATCTGGGAAGACCAGAACAAATACCAGCGCTGGCTTGACGTCGAGCTTGCCGTCACGGAGACGCTGGCACAGGAAGGGATCATCCCCAGGGACGCCGCGGCTGAAATCAAAACCAGGGCCGCATTTTCGGTCGATCGAATCAATGAAATAGAAGCGGAAGTGAAACACGACGTGATCGCCTTTACTCAATCGGTGGCGGAATATGTCGGGCCGGCGTCGCGTTATTTTCATTTCGGCCTTACGTCGTCGGACGTCCTCGACACGGCCATGGCTCTTCAGGTGGCTGAAGCCTCCACCATCATTCTCGAAGACATTCAACGGCTGCTCGATGTTCTGAAGAAACGCGCGCATGAATTCAAGACAACCGTGATCGTCGGCCGGACTCACGGGATTCATGCGGAACCAACGACATTTGGATTGAAGCTGGCGCTGCTCTACGACGAAGTTGGACGCCAGCAGGGACGATTCAAGGAAGCAGTCGAAACCATGCGCGTCGGAAAGCTCTCCGGCGCGGTCGGCACTTTCGCGCATCTTTCTCCCGATACCGAGGAGAAAGTGATGCGCAAGCTGAACCTGAAACCGGCGCCGGCCGCCTCGCAAGTCATTCAGCGCGATCGTCATGCGCACTACATTTCATCGCTTGCCCTGATCGCCACAACGCTCGAGAAGATCGCGGTCGAAATAAGACACCTGCAGCGGACGGAAGTGCGGGAGGCCGAGGAATACTTTTCGGCCGGGCAAAAGGGCTCGTCCGCAATGCCGCACAAACGCAACCCGATCACATCCGAGCAGATAGCGGGGTTGGCGCGTGTGCTTCGCAGCAATGCAATGGCGGCCATGGAGAACGTCGCACTCTGGCATGAGCGGGACATTTCGCATTCGTCTGTGGAGCGCATCATCTTCCCGGATTCGACTATCCTGACTGATTACCTGCTCGACAAAACGGCAACGCTCATCGAAAGGCTCGTCGTGTATCCGGATCGGATGAAGGAGAATCTCGAACTGACTCACGGGCTGATCTATTCTGGCGAGTTGCTGCTGGAACTCGTCGCCAGGGGTGTCACGCGCGAGGATGCGTACCGCTGGGTTCAACGGAATGCGATGCGCGTCTGGGACGAGGGCGGAACTTTCAAGGAGAAGGTCCTGAACGACGCCGACATCAAGCAGAAACTGACGGCGGCTGATGTCGACAAGGTTTTTGATTCGAGCCGGCTGCTGGCGAACGTGGATCGAATCTTCCAGAGGGTCTTTTAACCACGACGACACAAGGACATGGAGAAATGTTACGATCAGCCATGAAAGCGACTGTCATTGTTTCATTGAAACCCACGGTTCTCGATCCTCAGGGCATGACGATCCATCGAAGCCTCGCTTCACTCGGCCTGACGAATATCAGTGATGTGCGGCAGGGCAAGATCTTCGACGTGAGCATCAAGGATGGAGCCTCGCGCCAGGAGGTGGAACGGCTCGCGAAAGAAGTTTTGACGAATCCTGTGATCGAGGAATATCGAATCATCTGGGAGTGACAGGGCGTGGGGGGACCGGCCATTGCCCAATCAAAAAGGCCGCGAAGCGGTGTACCGAAATGGGCTGGCCGGTGGGCCCGACGCTAAGGAGATGCCATGAAATTCGGTGTTGTTATATTTCCGGGATCGAACTGCGAACACGATTGCTATTACGTGGTCGAGTCCGTGATCGGACAGCCTGTCGAATTCATCTGGCATCAGGACACATCTGTGAAGGGGTTCGATGCCGTGATTCTGCCCGGCGGATTTGCCTATGGCGATTACCTGCGGACCGGTGCACTGGCGAAGTTCTCGCCTGTGATGAAGGCCATCGGAGATTTCGCGAAGCAGGGCGGCCTGGTTTTCGGCATCTGCAACGGTTTTCAGATCCTGGCAGAAGCGGGATTATTGCCTGGGGCTCTGCTGCGCAATGTCGGACTGAAATATGTGTGCAAGTTCCTGCACCTGCGCACTGAGACCACGGACACGCCCTATTCGAATATCTTGAAAAAGAACCAGCTGCTTCGAATTCCTGTCGGCCATGGCGATGGAAACTACTTCGCGGATCCGGAAACACTGAAACGTATCGAAGACAACGGCCAGGTGGTTTTCCGTTACGCGACGGCGAGTGGCGAAATCACGCCTGAAGCGAATCCCAACGGTTCACTCCACAACATTGCCGGAATTGTAAACGAACAGCGCAACGTGCTCGGAATGATGCCGCATCCCGACCGCTCCAGCGAAAGCCTTCTGGGCAGCGCCGACGGTAAATTGATTTTTGAATCGATGGTTAACGCATTGGTCCGCGCCGGCTAAAGCCGGCGCGGCCGGAAGGGCTTCAATGGTCTCAGAAGAACTTCTAACGCAGCACAACCTGACCGAAAGCGAGTACCAGAAGATCGTCGACATCCTGAAGCGCCAGCCGACCCTGACGGAACTTGGAATCTTCAGCGTCATGTGGAGCGAGCACTGCAGCTACAAAAGCTCGCGCGTTCATCTGCGGCGCCTTCCCACCCGCGGGCCCGCGGTGCTTCAGGGTCCAGGCGAAAACGCAGGCATCATTGACATTGGCGATGGTCTGGCCGTCGCTTTCAAGATTGAATCGCACAATCATCCTTCGTTCATCGAGCCTTTTCAGGGCGCGGCAACCGGAGTGGGCGGTATTCTGCGGGATATCTTCACGATGGGTGCGCGGCCGATCGCTGCGATGAACAGCTTGCGATTCGGTCCGCTCCACAAACAGCAGAACAAACGAATACTCGAAGGCGTTGTAGGCGGCATTGCATTCTACGGAAATTGTTTTGGTGTGCCGACCGTCGGGGGCGAAATCTACTTCGCGGATTGCTATTCGCAGAACCCGCTGGTGAATGCTTTCGCCCTGGGGATTTTTGAAAAGGACAAGATCTTCTACGGGCGCGCACACGGTGTGGGCAATCCCGTCATCTATGTGGGCGCGAAGACCGGCCGTGACGGTATTCACGGCGCGACCATGGCATCGGCCGGTTTCGGCGAGGATGCCGGGGCCAAGCGGCCAAATGTTCAGATCGGCGACCCGTTCATGGAAAAGCTGCTGCTCGAGGCCTGCCTCGAAGCCATGCAAAAGGGGTTGATCGTCGGCATCCAGGACATGGGAGCCGCCGGCCTGACCTGCTCGAGCTGCGAAATGGGGGCACGAGCCGGGACGGGTGTCGAGCTGGAGCTCGATGATGTGCCGCAGCGCGAATCCGAAATGACGGCCTACGAGATCATGC
>Ga0066710_100000778_pt1 | contig 21121 bp, 22 predicted proteins | sample GraSoiAngelo_159_FD_79666 | JGI IMG/M metagenome (GOLD analysis project Ga0066710, IMG submission 79666) | Grasslands soil microbial communities from the Angelo Coastal Reserve, California, USA - 14_1009_16_40cm | ecosystem: Environmental > Terrestrial > Soil > Grasslands | place: USA...
GCGGTCGAGAACCTGAACGTCGACCTGAAGATGGCCCTCCTGCTCCGCGACGTCGTCGGCCTGTCGTACACGGAGATCGCGGACTCGCTCGAGATCACGCTCGCGACGGTCAAGTGGCGGATCTACAAGGCGCGCGAGGAAGTGCAGCTTGCGCTCGCCCGCGAGGGCATCAGCTTCGGCGGCGGCGAGGTCATCGAGGTACCCGCCGCTCCGCCCGTCTAGCGAAAGAACTCCTCCGGGTGCCGCTCGACGTAGCGGCGCACGGATTCGTCCGGCAGCCGCTGCTCCTCGAGCGCGAACCAGCGGTCGTCGAGGCGCGTGAGGGCCTGCTCGTTCGGCTCCGGATAACTCCGGTTGCGAGGGAGAGGCCGCCTCCTCGGAAAGAGCCGCACCGCCCGCGCCAGGACGTCGGCGTAGCCGTCGGCGCCGACGAGCCGCGCACCGGCGGCGGCCTCTGCCGCGAAGGCGGGCGTGTCGTTGACAAAGAGCTGCGACAGGCCGCCGTTGTTGATCTCGTCGTCAGCGATCCGCAGCGTGAAAACAGCACGCTGGCCGGGCGTCAGCTGCGAGAGGAACGCCCATTGTCTGTCGAAGGACTCCGGCCACGCGTCGACGAGGCGCTGGAAGATCGCCTCGGTCGAGAGGCCGTGCGGCCCGCGCAGGTCGCTGCGGCGCGGACTCGCGCCGTGGCGCCGCAGCCATCGCTCGAGCCGGCGTGTCCGCGACGGGGTCGGGTCGGCCCGGAGCGCGTTGACCTGTCCGAGCAGGTCCTCCTGGAGCTGCGCGCGAAGCTGGCGCACGTTGATCGCGGCGATCGTCTCGCGCTGGAGGAGCTCGGGCTCGGGCAGGAGCCCGATCAGATGATCGGCGAGGGGCTGCGGAAGCCTTGGGAGCGAGGGCGCGCTCCGCTTTTGCGAGCCGCACGCCCCGACGGCGAAGAGGATCGCGACGAGGAGAAAGGCGCCCCTCACTCGCCGCGCGCGAGCCGGCGAGCGAGCGCCTTCGGCAGCCCGGCCTCCTTCATCTCCCGCTGCGTTCCCGCGACGTCGTACTCGACGCGCCGGAACGACGCGTGTCGCCCGGTGAGGTCGAGCAGCAGCCACGCGGCGTGCGGGTCGCCGTCGCGCGGCTGCCCGACCGAGCCGGGATTGAGCAGCCAGCGGCCGGCGAGCTCGAGATCGGTCCCTGCCGGCGCGAGGCCGCCGCCGATGCCCTTGCCGTCCTCGTCACGGAGGGCGAGCGCGACGTGGCTGTGGCCGACGAGCAGCACGGGCGCCGTCGTCGCGCGGAGACTGAGCCACGCGACCTGCTCGCTGAGCACGTAGTCCCACACCGGGTCGCGCGGGCTGCCGTGGAAGAGCTCGACGCCTTCGCGCTGGGCCTGCGGCTCGAGTCGCGCGAGGAACGCGGACGCTTCGGGGATCAGCACGGATCGCGTCCAGCGTGCGGCCTCGGCCGCGTCGCCGGCGAAGTCCTCGATGTCGATGTCGCCGCGCACGACGAGGTCGTGGTTCCCGGCGAGGCACAGCGTCGTACGCGCGTCGACGACTGCGCAGCACTCGTTCGGGCGCGGCCCGTAGCCGACGACGTCGCCGAGGCACCAGATCGTGTCGGCGTGCTCCGCGTCGATCGCCGCCAGCACGGCCTCGAGCGCGCGCAGATTTGCGTGAATGTCGGAGATGACTGCGACTCGCATGGCGCGCGGCGCAACGTACCTCGTCGTTGCCGGCGTCGGCCTCTGGCTCGCGTCTCTGCTCTGGCGGACGAGCGTGCCGCACCTCGTCACGCCGAAACTCGACGTGGATTCGGTGTTCGGCAGGGGGCTCGTCCGGCGCACGGCTTCGTACGAGCGGTTTCTCCGCACGGACTGGGTGTTGCTCGTGGTCGTGCAGCTCGCGACGCTGCTCGTCGTCCTCCGGCGCTCGCGGCGGCTGCGGCTCGGGCTCGGGCCTGCCTCCACCGGGCTCGTCCTCGCGGCGGTCGCCGTGACCGCGACGTGGCTCGCGTCGTTGCCGTTCGGTCTTGCGGCTCTCTGGTGGCGGCGGCGCCACGGCGTCGTCCACGAGAGCTACGGCGCGTTTCTCGCCGGCCGCGCGATCTCGCTGGCCGGCACGGCCACCGCGGCGTTCGTCGCCGTCGGGATCGCGTTCGGGCTCGCTGGGGTGCTCGGCCGGCGCTGGTGGCTCGCCGCCGCACCGGCCGCAACGCTCGCAGTGCTCGCGTTCACGTTCGCGGCGGGCCTGCTGGCCGGAGGAATGTCCGCACCGGCGCCGCTCAGGATGGAGGAGCGGCGGCTCGCCACGCACGAGCACGTCGCGCCGCCGCGGCTGCTCGTCGTGGATGCGCCCGGCGGCAGCCGCGCCGGCAACGCCGAAGCCGTCGGCGTGGACGGCGCGCGGCGGATTGTCCTCTGGCGCACGCTCCTGCGGCGTCCGTTTGCGCCGTCCGAGGTGCGGTTCGTCGTCGCGCACGAGCTGGCGCACCATGCGCGACGGCACCTCTGGAAGGGCTTGGCCTGGTTCGGGCTCCTGTCGATCCCGGTCGCGTGGTTGGTCGGCCGCGCGGCCGGGGATCTCCGTGCGGCGCACGCGGTTCCCGCCGCGCTCGTGACCCTCGCAGCCGCGCAGCTCGCGCTGTGGCCGCTGACGAACGCGATCTCGCGGCGCTACGAGGCCGAGGCCGACTGGATCGCGCTGCGGACGACCCGTGATCGGGCCGCCGCCCGAAGGCTCTTCGTCGCGTTCGCGCGCGCGGGCCTGCAGCAGCCCGACCCGCCTGCCTGGGACTACGTCTTCCTCGAGGACCACCCGACGCTCCTCCAGCGCGTCGAACAGGCACTCAGCTCTCGCCGGGCGCCTCCGGCAGGTTCCTGATCCCCTCGCGGGTCTCCCACTTCGACCACGCGTCCTCCATTGCGTCGATCAGCTCCCGCATGAAGCGGTGCGACACGTTCACGCGCGAGACCAGGACGCCGGGGATCTCGCCGCCCTCGGCCTCGTGCTCGATCCGGAGGAAGTCGAGCGTGAACTCGTACTGGGAGAAGCTGACGTGCCCGAAGTTGGCGTAACCGCCGGCCATCTGCGGATCGAGGTGGATGTTCAGCTGGCGCTCCTGCGGGCCGTCCGCTTCCACGGCTCCACGATACTACGGTCGTGAATACGCGGATCCGGCTCCGCCAGGCGGAGGTCATGTTGGCGGCGACGGTCGTCGCGCTCGCGGGGGGCACGGTCGGCTTCCGCCTGATCCTGCACGAGTCGTGGTTCCAGTCGCTCTACCGGGCCGTGATCACGGCGTCCTTGACCGGACTCGACACGATTCCGCGCAACGACGCGGCCCGTGCCCTCTCGATCGTGATGGTGCTGTGCGGGATCACGATCTTCGGCTATATCGGGGCCGTTATCGTCGAGTCGATCACCGGCGGCGTCGTGACGGGCGCGATCGCGGAGCGGAGGAGGCGGAGGACGATCGAAGGGCTCGAGAACCACTTCATCATCTGCGGGTTCGGCCGCGTCGGGCAGCGCGTGGCCAACGAATTCCGCGGTGCGGACGTCGCCTTCGTCGTGCTCGACCACAGCCACGACGCAATCGAGGCCGCGCGCGAGCACAACGTGCTCTTCATCGAGGGCAACGGCACCGAGGACGAGGATCTCGCGCGGGCGGGTCTCGAGCGTGCGCAAGGCCTCGTGGCGGCGTCCGACTCGGATGCGGACAACCTCTACATCGCGCTGTCGGCGCGCTCCTCGCATCCCGACCTGACGATCGTCGCGCGCGCATCCGACGAGGACGCGGAAAAGAAGCTGCTGCTGGCCGGCGCCGATCGCGTCGTGCTCCCGTACGCGACCGCCGGGAGAGTCCTTGCGAATCTCGTGCTCAGGCCGCACGTGACGACGTTCATCGACACGGTGACGACGTCGACCGGGCCCGATCTCCAGCTCGCCGAGATCGAGGTCAGGAGCTCCTGCGGCGTGGCCGGGCGCTCGATCCGCGACCTACGCATCCGGCACGAGACGGGGGCGATCATCGTCGCGGTGCGGAAGCCGGACGGGACGTTCGACACGACGCCTGAGCCGGAGGCGATCATCGAGGTCGGCGACGTCTTGATCGGCGTGGGAACGTCGTCGGAGCTGGCGCGGCTCGAGGAGATGTTCGCTCCGCGGGAGGCAGTTGCCCGCTAACGCAGTCGACAGGCTGGCCGAGGAGCTGGGCGCCGTCGCCGGAATGAAGCTTGAGCTCGAGCGCCCGAGCGATCCGGCGCACGGAGACTTCGCGACGAACGCCGCGCTGCGCGCCGCCGCGTCGCAGCGCCGTCCGCCGCGCGAGCTCGCCGAGGAGCTCGCTGCGCACGCGCGGTCGCTGGGGGCGGTGGAACGGGCGGAGGCCGCCGGGCCGGGCTTCGTCAACTTCTTCCTCGCCGACGCGTGGTTCGCCGAAGCGCTCGCGGAGATGCTCGCCGCCGGGCGCGACTACGGAGCGGGGTTCGCGGTCCGGCCCGAGAAGGTGCAGGTCGAGATGGTCTCCGCGAATCCCACGGGCCCGCTCACCGTTGCATCCGCGCGCAACGCCGCATACGGCGACGCGGTCGCGCGCCTGCTCGAGTTCGTCGGACACGATGTCGAACGGGAGTACTACTGGAACGACGCGGGCCGGCAGATGGACCTGTTCCGCGCATCGGTCGACGCCGTCCGCCGCGGCGAGCCGCCGCCGGCGGACGGCTATCAGGGCGACTACGTCGCGCTGCTCGCTGCGCAGGCAGGCGACCCGGTGCCGGCGATGCTCGAGCAGATCCGCAAGACGCTGCATCGGTTCCGAGTCGACTTCGACAGCTACACGCGCGAGGCCGATCTCGCCGACGAGGTCGCGCCCGCGATGGCCCGCATCGACACCTACGAATCCGAGGGGACTCTGTGGGCGCGGACGACCGCGCAGGGCGATGACAAGGACCGGCCGCTGCTGCGCTCGTCCGACGGGAGCTTCCTCTACTTCGCATCCGACGTCGCCTACCTCGCGCGGAAGCTCGAGCGTCACGACCGCGCGATCTACGTCCTCGGCGCGGATCACCACGGGTATGTCGCGCGGCTGAAGGCGGCGGCGCAGATGCTCGGCTACGACCCGCAGCGCGTCGAGGTTCTGATCTACCAGCTCGTCCACCTGACGCGCGGCGGTGCGCAGACGAAGATGTCGAAGCGGCGCGGCGACGTCGTGTTCCTCGACGAGTTCATCGACGAGATCGGCGTCGACGCGGCGCGTTGGTTCCTGTCCGACCGTAGTCCCGAGCAGACGATCGAGATCGACGTCGACCTCGCCGCCGAGAAGAGCCAGAAGAATCCGGTCTACTACGTCCAGTACGCGCACGCGCGGATTGCGGGAATCCTGCGAAATGCGCGCGACGCAGAGATGTCGGCCGAGCCGCGCGGGTCGCTCGCGCCGGAGGAGCGGGAGCTCGTCAAGCGGCTCGCCGAGTTCCCGGCGCTTGTCGCGGAGGCGGCGGACCGGCGTGGGCCGCACGCCGTGCCGCTGTACGCGATCCGCGTCGCGGACGACTTCCACCGCTTCTACCACGATCACCGCGTTCTCGAGAGCGACGAGCAGGCCTTCCGGCTCGGGCTCGTGAAGGCGACGCAGAACGTGATCTGGCGGGCACTCGACCTGATCGGGGTCGAGGCGCCCGAGTCGATGTAGGGGGTTACGCGGCCCGGCGCGCGGCCGCGACGAGGTCGGGCCGGAGGGAGGCCCGCTCGTCGCGGCACGAATCGCAGCGGAGGGAGGCGGTGAAGTGGAGGCCGGGGGTCAGGCGGCCACCGCAGGAGAGGCAGAAGGCGGGAATCGGAGTCACCCCAGGAGGATGCCAACCGGAGCCGCGAAACGGCATACGGCCCGCCTGCATCTTGGGGGTGGGGAAACCCCTTCATCTTGGGGTGGGGAAAGCCCCACTCCGGTGGAGAGCTCGTCCCACTCCCGGCACCCACGGACAGTGATTGGGTAAGACGCGCGCGCGTCAACTTAAGACTTAGGATCAGGCCTCGTGGCGCCCCCGGATCGCAACATCGCGCTCGAGCTCGTGCGCGTCACGGAGGCCGGCGCGATGGCGGCCGGCCGCTGGATCGGCCGCGGCGAGAAGGAGTCGGCCGACCAGGCCGCAGTCGACGCGATGCGCGCCGTGCTCGACAGCGTCCAGATGCGCGGCGTCGTCGTCATCGGCGAAGGCGAGAAGGACGAGGCCCCCATGCTCTACAACGGCGAGGAGGTCGGCTCCGGCCAGGGGGCCGAGGTCGACGTCGCCGTCGACCCGCTCGAGGGCACGCGGCTGACGGCACTCGGCCAACCGAACGCGATCGCCGTGCTCGCGGTCGCCGAGCGCGGAACGATGTTCTTTCCGGGCGCCGCGGTCTACATGGAGAAGATCGCGACCGGACCCGACGCGATCGGAGCAATCGACATCACCGCAACGCCGACAGAGAACGTCAGAAGCGTCGCCGCAGCCCTGAAGAAGACGCCGCGCGACGTGCAGGTCGTGGTGCTCGAGCGCGACCGGCACAACGACCTGATCGCCGAGCTGCGCGCCGCAGGCGCCCGTGTCCACCTGATCCGCGACGGCGACGTCGCGCCCGCAATCGCGGCGGCGCAACCTGGAACGGGCGTCGACCTGCTCTACGGAATCGGCGGAACTCCCGAGGGCGTGATCTCGGCCGCTGCGCTCAAGTGCGTCGGCGGCGGCATCCAGGGACGCCTCTGGCCGCGGGACGACGACGAGCGTCAGCAGCTACTCGACGCGGGACTCGACCCCGCGCGCGTCCTCCTCACCGACGACCTCGTTGCGGGGGAGGACGTCTTCGTCGCAGCGACCGGCGTCACGACCGGAGCGCTCCTGCGTGGCGTCCAGTACACGCCCGACGGCGCGATCACCGACTCGATCGTCATGCGATCACGCTCGGGAACCGTGCGCCGGGTCCAGGCCCAGCACAGCTTCGAGAAGCTGTCGCAGCTCTCCGGCCTCGAATATCGATAGTTGTCGCGGGGAACCTAGGTTCCCCGTGCTACTAGGTTCCCCCGGCGACGAAGTCGCGTTCCATTTCCGGTGCGTAGACGCCCGTCCGCGCCGCGCTGTTCATCTTTGCGCGGTGGTAGAAGGCGCGCTGGCCGGCCTCGACCTGGTCGGATTGGCCCGCCCACGCCTTGAGCGACGGCGCCTGCAGGGCGCGGCCGTACGAGAACGAGAGCTCCCACGGGTGCGGGCCGCGTACGTTCATCGCGTTCAGGTGCGCCGTCGCATCCTCGTCCGATTGGCCGCCGGACAGGAAGACGATCCCTGGCACGGCCGCGGGCACGTGGCGCCGGAAGCACCTCAGCGTGGAATCCGCCACCTCGTCGGCGCTGGCGCGGTGCGGCGCGTCGTAGCCGGAGAGCACCATGTTCGGCTTCAGCAGGATTCCCTCGAGCTCGACCTTTTGGTCGAAGAGCTCGGTGAAGACGGCGCCGAGGACGCGGCTCGTCACGATGAAGCTCCGCTCGATCGTGTGCGTGCCGTCCTGCAGGACTTCCGGCTCGACGATCGGCACGAGGCCGGCCTCCTGGCAGAGCCCGGCGTAGCGCGCCAGCGCGTGCGCGTTCGTCCACTCGCAGTACTGGCTCGGCAGGTCGTCGGTGATCGAGAACACCGCGCGCCACTTCGCGAATCGCGCGCCGAGCTCGCGGTACTCGTTCAGCCGCTCGCGCAGGCCGTCGAGCCCCTCGGTGATCGTCTCGCCAGGCGCGTTGGCCAGCGGCTTCGCGCCCTTGTCCACCTTGATCCCGGGGATGATGCCGCGGGACTCGAGCAGCTTCGGGAACGGGGTGCCGTCGGCGGACGTCTGGCGGATCGTCTCGTCGAAGAGGATGACGCCGCTGATGTACTCCTCGGCGCCCTCCGTCGTGAAGAGCATGTCGCGGTAGGCGCGCCGGCTCTCCTCGGTGGACTCGATCCCGATCGAGTCGAACCGCTTCTTGATCGTCCCGTCGCTCTCGTCGGCAGCGAGGATCCCCTTGCCCTCGGCGACGAGCGCCTCGGCCGTCGCCTCGAGCTGAGCCAGGTCGGTCATTTCCATTCCTCCTCTTTTGTAAGGAACGGATTATCCCACTGGCCGACTGCTGGCCGTGGGCGTAAGATCGCCGCCGAGGGGCACCGCTGCGGCGGGGGCCCCTCATCTCTGGAACCGTTGCAGCAGAGGACGCCGGTGCCGGGAAAAACTTGCGCGCTAGAATCCCGGCTGCGCGGACGTAGCTCAGTTGGTAGAGCATCAGCTTCCCAAGCTGAGGGTCGCGGGTTCGAACCCCGTCGTCCGCTCTACGATCGCCGTCCCTCGAACGAGGGACTTTCGCGGAGCGCCTGATGCGATCCGACGTGCAGAGGTAGCCGGCCCAAGATGCCGAAGAGGCGGGCCGCAGACCCGCCTCTCCGTTGCTCGACGCCGCGCGCCGCCACGCGGCGGAGCCTTTCACTCGAGCCGCCGCCGCATCGGCGGCCGGGTGGTCTTGGTCTTCTTCTCAGAGCCCCACCGCAGGGGGGCTCCGTGATGTCCGCAGCATCGACCGGGTCACCCCGGTTGACCAATCGTCAAAAGGGTGGTTCACCGCCGCGGTTCACTCGATCGAGTGCTCGCCGCCCGCGCCTGGGCGGCCGATGATCCCTTCGAACAGCAAGGTGGGCCGCAGACCTCACGCTGTTTCGGAGAGCCGGTGGACGGGGGGCCGCAGCCACGTCTACCGGCTCTTCGTTTTTCTCCGCCCTTGCAAGTCGTTGCTCTTGCTACACTGCGGCAACGGACGGCACAGGGTCGTCCCGTGAGATTCTGCTTCTCGTTCCTCCTCTGGTGGCTTCGAGTCTCGGATTCTCGACACCAGAACAAGGAGTCGAACAACTTTATGACGCAAGTTTCCTTTCACGCCCTCGGCGTGAGCCAGGATGTCGTGCACGCCCTCGAGGCGCGCGGCATCGAAACCCCCTTCCGGATCCAGTCGCTCGTGATCCCGGACGCCCTCGCGGGCCTCGACGTATTGGCCAAGTCGCCGACAGGCTCGGGCAAGACGCTCGCGTTCGCCCTGCCGATCGTCGACCGCCTGACGGCCGGCGCCGCCGCCGCACTCGTGCTCGTCCCCACGCGGGAGCTCTGCTCCCAGGTCGCGGCCGAGTTCGAGGCGCTGGCGGCCGCCCGCGGCCTGAAGGTCGCCGCCGTCTACGGCGGTGCGCCGCTCGGGGCGCAGGCGAAGCGCGCCAAGGGCGCGCACATCCTGATCGCGACGCCGGGACGGCTGCAGGACCTGATCGAGCGCAAGCTGGTCAAGGTCGACGGCGTCCGGATCCTCGTCCTCGACGAGGCGGACCGGATGCTGGATATGGGCTTCAAGCCGCAGGTGGAGCGCATCATCCGGCGGATTCCGCGCGACCGGCAGACGATGCTCTTCTCGGCGACGCTCGACGGCGAGGTGGGCGACCTCGCGCGCGCCTACACGACGAACGCGACGCGTTACGAGGGCAGTCTCCCGGCCGAGGCGACGGCGGGCGACGTCGACCACAAGTTCGTGGCCGTCACGGCCGACGGTAAGGTCGAGACCCTCGTCGAGGAGCTGAAGGCCGACCGCGACCTCGCGCTCGTCTTCGTCCGCACCAAGCGTGGCGCCGACAGGCTCGTCCAGAAGCTCGCGCGTCACGACGTGCACGCGGTCGCGATGCACGGCGACATGACGCAGGGCGCCCGCGAGAGCGCGCTCGAGAAGTTCCGCTCCGGCAAGGTCAAGACGCTCGTCGCCACGGACGTGGCTGCACGCGGCCTCGACCTCGACGACATCACGCACGTGATCAACTTCGATCCGCCGGAGGACGACAAGGGCTACGTCCACCGCGTCGGCAGAACGGGCCGAGCAGGCCGCAGCGGCCGCGGAATCACGCTCGTCCTCCCGGAGCAGCAGGCCGAGGTCAGCCGCGTCGCGGCGCGTCTCGGGCATCGCGAGTCGTTCGAGCGCGAGGGCATGCACTCGGCGCCGTCGAAGCTCGTCTACACGAGCCGACGCGGCCGCCGCTCGCGCTGGTAATGCGCTAGGACCAGGCGTCGGCGAGCTTGCGGCGCGTCTCGCCGAGGTGCTCCGGGAGCACCTTCACGTCCGCGAGGACCGGCATGAAGTTCACATCGCCGGACCAGCGGGGGACGACGTGCAGGTGGACGTGGTCGACGACTCCGGCGCCCGCCACGCGGCCGAGGTTCCACCCGAGGTTGAACCCGTCCGGGTGCATCGACCGGCTCAGCGCCGCGATCCCGGCCGCCGCCAGCCGGTGGATCTCGAGCGCCTCCGCGTCGTCGAGCTCGCCGAAGTCGACGCCGTGTCGGCGCGGCGCGACGAGCAGGTGCCCCGATGCGTACGGGAACTTGTTCAGGACGACGAACGCCGTCTCGCCGCGGTGGACGACGAGCAGCTCCTCCTCGTCGTCGCCGATCGCCGCCGCGCAGAGGAAGCAACCGTCCTGCTCGTCCGCGGACTGGATGTACTCGAGGCGCCAGGGCGCCCAGAGCTGCTTCGTCAAAAGAAGCGCTTGTAGCGGAAGAACCCGAGCAGGATGAGGAGCGTCGCGAACATCCCGCCGATCACTCCCCACCAGGCCTCCCTCGTCGCGAAGCCGGGGAAGTCCACGTTCATTCCGAAGATGCCGGTGATCAGCGTCAGAGGGAGCAGGATGACGCTGAAGACCGTCAGCACCCGCAGCACGTCGTTCTGGCGGTGCGCGATCACGGACTCGTTCGTGTCCTCGAGCGCCTCGACGACTTCCTTGTAGTTGTCGAGCTGGTCCCAGATCCGCTCGGCCGCGTCGACGATGTCGTCGAAGTAGAGCTCGAGCTCCTCGGGCAGGAAGCGCTCGACCGCGCGCTCGAGCGTTCGCAGCGTCGCCCGCTCCGGGCGGATGATCTTGCGGTAGCTGATGATCTCCTGCTTGACGTCGGAGATGTCGCGGACGACCTCCTCCGAGCGGCCCTCGAAGACGTCCTCCTCGAGCGAGCGCAGCTTGTGGCCGATCTTGTCGAGGATCGGGAAGCAGTAGTCGAAGAGGTCGTCGAGGATCTCGTAGAGCAGCCGACCCGAGCCCTTCGAGAAGATCCGGCGGCGCAGCTCCTCGTCCTCGGACGCACGGGCGAAGAGCCGCGTGACCGGGAGGAGCTCGACGTTCGGCAGCGTGACGAGGTAGTCCGGCCCGAGGAAGATGTCGAGCTCACCGGCGTTCAGTCGACGGGCCCGCTTGTCGTAGACCGGGAAGTGGAGGACGACGAAGAGGTAGCCCTCGTCGGCGTAGTCGTCGACCTTGGGCCGCTCGCGCGAGGACATCACGTCCTCGACGTCGAGCGGGTGCCAGCCGAAGCGCTGCGCGAGCTCCTGTGCCTCCTCGTGGGTCGGGTCGTCGAGGTGGATCCAGGTCAGGCCCTCGGCGGAGAGCTCGGACGCGCGACGGTCAGCCGGACGCGCGACCCCGCCCGTGGCGTCCCGGGTCCGTCTCCGCTGGATGCGCGGCAAGCTGGGCATCGGTACTGAGGGGGTCCTCGTGGAGCGTCGGCATCAGAGTTCGAAGTCTACCCCGGAGAACCTGCCGCCAAGCCAGTTGTGGCCTGGCCCCGCGGTAACACGGTCACCCAGGGCACCGGGCGGCCTCGCGCGATTCACAATTGCCCAAACGCGGTACGAAGGGCCTCGAGGGCGACCTTCCCCTCGACGAAAAGGAGAACGAAATGCTGTGGATTCTCGCGCTCGCCCTGCTGATCATCGCCATCGCCGGCGGTATCGCGATCAGCAAGTTCCTCTTCCTCGTACTGGTGCTCGTGGTCGTGTTCGCGCTTCTCGCGGGTTTCAGCGGCCGCACGATCTGACGCACCCTTCCTACCGCGTGGCCGACGCCTTCGCTACGAGCATCGCGGCGTCGGCCTCGCGGATCAACTCCTCGGGCGCGGTGTCCGGACGCTCGGCGAGCGCGATGCCGATGCTCGCGCGGACCGGAACGCGCTCGAGCGCGTGCTCGATCCGGCTCGCGATTCGCTCGGCTTCCTCCCGTCCGGTGACGCCGTCGCACAGGACGACGAATTCGTCGCCCCCGTAGCGCGCTGCGGTGTCGCTCGCGCGGATGGCCCGCTGGAGCGCGCCGCCGACGTCGATGAGCAGCTGGTCGCCGGCGTGGTGGCCGAGCGTGTCGTTCACCTGCTTGAACCGATCGAGGTCGATGAAGAGCAGCGCGACCGGCTTTTGCGTCCGGTCGACGCGCGCGAGCGCGATCTCCAACCGGTCGAGGAGCAGCGTCCGGTTCGGCAAGCCCGTGAGCGCGTCGTGCAGCGCGCGGTGCGTCAGGATCTCGGCCTGCCGGCGCAGCCGGAAGAGGTCGACGAAGACCTGGACCTTCGAGCGGAGGATCTCCGGCTCGTACGGCCTGAGGAGATAGTCGACGGCACCGGCGGAGTAGCCGCGCGCGATCTCCGCCCGCTCGGCGGCGCCGGTGAGAAAGATGATCGGCACGTGGCGGAGCGACTCGTCGGCCTTCATGCGTCGTGCGGTCTCTAACCCGTCCATCCCCGGCATCGCGACGTCGAGCAGCACGACGGCGAACTCCTCGGCGGCGGAGAGCCGCAGCGCCTCTTCGCCGGAGCGCGCGGCGACGACGTTCTGCCCCAGCGGTTCGAGGATCGCCCGGAGCAGAGCGAGGCTGCCCGCGTCGTCGTCCACGACGAGCACGCTGACGGGACCGGTCAACGGCGCGGCCAGCGACGGCAGCGGAGCGGCGGAAGTCTCGACAGGCATCCCTCGGAGTCCGTTCTACCCGTTGAACGTCGTGTAAAGCGGAATGGATGCGGGGCCCTGGCGAGGCCGGGGCGGAGGGCCGGCTCCCGGCGCATTCGACGCGGCGGGCCCCATGGCCATGGCGACCCTGGTGGCGCGTCGTCAGCCGAGGAGGTATCGGTTGCGGAGTGCCGCAGTCGGTTGCGGCGGGAGGGCGTCGGCGTCGAGCAGTTCCTCGACGGTCATGGAGAGAAGGTGGACTGGTCTGCGAGCAGCTTCCGGTAGCGGGTGCACCCGTCGGCGACGTCGGTGTTGCCGGCGGGGTGGACGACGACATAGTGGCCCCAGCTCCACTTGCCGCTTGAGTTCTGGAGCCTCGTCGACCAGGGACTCGATCGTCCGCCTCCCAGCAGTGCATTGCCTCGGGCTCCTGCCTCGACGGAGCCGCAGCCATGTCAGCGGTCTCGGAGGAAGTCGAGCACGCGGCGGGTCAGCAAGGCAGCTGCATCCGCGTCGTAGGACGGGACGCTCGAGTCGGCGAAGTAGTGCTGGTCACCTGGGTAGAGGAACAGCTCCGCATGCTCGGCCGACTCGACGAGCGCGCGGGCAGCATCGAGGTCGCCCTCGTTGACGAAGATCGGGTCGGCGTCCATCGCGTGGATCGGTCCGGCGGCCGGCTCAGCATGGGCCGCTGGCCGGCCTGCGCGGCGACCGCTTGGTGAAGGAGGTCTGCCGCGGGTGGCGCGTGTCGCCGGGATCAGCCGCCAGGCGCTCCACCGAGAGCCGCGACCGAGGACGGTGCCGCAGCGGCGGCGGCCGCCGGCGGACCCGGTTGAGGCAGCGACCGTCGCCGAAGCGCTCGCCAATCAGACCGACGGCTACCGGATGATCTGCGCCTTCGTCCGGCGCAGGCTCGGGATCGCGGTCAACCGCAAGCGGGTGCTGCGGGTGATTCGCGAGCGGAAGCTGATCCAGCGCCGGCGGCCGCTGGAGCGGCGCAAGCGGCCCGGCTTCTTCCGGGCCGAGCGGCCGCGGCAGCTCTGGCGGCTCGACATGTCGAGCGTCTGGGTCGCCGAGCACGGCTGGACGTGCCTGGTGGCGATCATCGACTGCTGCACCCGCGAGATCGTCGCCTGGCAGCTCGAGCTGCGCTGCCGCGCCGACGAAGCGATCGCGCTGATGGAACGCGCCGCCGCAAAAGCACAACATCGAGCAGGGTGAGCTCACGCTCGGAACCGACAACGGCTCCGCCTTCACCGCCCGCCGCTTTCGTGCCACGCTCGTCGAGCTCGGCATCCGCCACCGACGGGCGGTTACCGCGACCCCGAGAGCCAGGCCTTCATCGAGAGGTGGTTCGGGAAGCTGAAAGAACGGGAGGTGTGGGCGGCCGCGGATGTTTTGCCTGCCGCGCTCCCGGGAAGGCGCTGCCGCGTACACGCGGTTGTGGCGAATCCGGAGTCCTAGCCGAAGGAGGAGCCTCGTGAGAGCCGCTGGGGTCTGCAGCCTGATGTGCGGCGTCTTGCCGCGGGTCAACCTCAGCCTGCGCGGTCGCGGTTGCGGCCACGCATGGCTCGCTCGACTGACCTCTTCGCGAGACCGGTATCTGCACGACCGCGCCACTCGAGCAAGGGAGTCAGCATGGCGGAGACAGGAGAGCGGTATCAGCCGCTCACACGCGACGAGCTCGAGGAAGTTGCCGGCGAGCATCTGCCGGAGCGGGCCGCGATGTCGCTGATCAACGCGAACGTGGCGATTCCGGTGAACGCCGCCATCGCCGCGAACGTGCTCTCGGACGGGTCCGTTGCGGCCGCGGACGCACAGCAGCAGACGGGCGACATCACGCAGTCGAACCTGTAGGCGAACGCGGTGGGAGGCGGCGGACCCGCCTCCCACCGCACCGCCACGAGACCGCCGGAGCACTGATCGCGAGCAGAGGAGACATCGAGCCTCGGTCGGAGCCCGCCGAGCCGACCCCGGCCGTGGCGCCTCAGCTCGCGCCGGGGCTGGAGCTGATCGGCGAGTACGAGGACTCGGGGTTCAAGGAGACGCCGTACCTCGCGAGGCGAGCCGACGGCCAGGTCCTTCAGCTTCCGCGCCTGCTCTATGTCCTCGCCGAGCAGATCGACGGCCGGCGCGACTACGACGAGATCGCCGCACGTGTCACGCGGGCGTTCGGGCGCGGCTTGACGGGTAACGGCGCTCGGTACCTCGCGGAGGAGAAGCTGGTTCCACTCGGCATCGTCGCAGTGCGCGGCGGGACCGGCCCAGCGTTGCAGAAGGTCGATCCGCTCCTTGCGCTCAGGCTCCGCGTGGGCGTGGTCCCGGAGACGGTCGTCAACCGAGCGACGCGCGTGTTCCGACCCCTCTTCCTACCGGCTGTCGTCGTCGGCGTTCTCTCGGCGCTCGTCGCGCTCGACGGCTGGCTCTTCCTCGTGCACGGTGTTGCGACGGGAGCGCGGCAGGTTCTCTACGACCCCCTGCTCGTCCTGCTCCTGCTTGGCCTCATCGTCCTCTCTGCCGCCTTTCACGAGTGCGGGCACGCGACGGCCTGTGCCTACGGGGGTGCCCGGCCGGGCGGCATCGGCGCCGGGATCTACATCGTCTGGCCCGCCTTCTACACCGATGTCACGGATGCCTACCGGCTCGGCAGAGGCGGCCGGCTGCGCACCGACCTCGGCGGCGTCTACTTCAACGTGATCTTCATCCTCGCCACTGCAGTGGCCTACTTCGCGACCGGGTTCGAGCCGTTGCTGCTCCTCATCCTGATTCAGCACCTCGAGATCATGCACCAGTTCCTTCCGTTCATCCGCCTTGACGGCTACTACATCGTCAGCGACCTCACCGGCGTCCCGGACATGTTCGCGCGCATCCGCCCGACGCTCGCCAGCCTGTTGCCGTGGCGCCGAGCCGACAAGCGCGTGCGCGAGTTGAAACCCGCTGCCCGCGCAGCAGTCACGGTCTATGTCTTCGCGACGGTCCCGACGCTCCTCTTCGCGTTCGGGATCATGGTCGTCAATGCACCGCGCATCTTCGCCACGGCGTACGACTCCGTCCTCCTCCACTACGACCGGATTGGACGCGAGGACGCACTTCACGCAGGCATTAGCGCGCTGCAGATGGCGATCTTGATTCTGCCCGCCGCCGGCCTGGCCGTCAGCGGCCTCCGCGGCGGCAAGCGCGCCCTCCTCGGTTCCTGGCGACGGACCGACGGCCGCCCCGCGGCACGCGCGCTCCTCGTCGTCGGCACGGCTGCGACGACTGCTCTCCTCGCGTGGCTCTGGTGGCCGAACGGCGAATATCGCCCGATCCAGCCCGGCGAGCGGGGGACGCTTCAGGGCGCCATCAAGCAACTGCGCTCGCTCGCGGGCGGGCGACCAGCGCTGACGCCGACGCGCCAGCGACAGTTGCACGGCGCGCCGCGGCGGCACGAGCTCGAGCCGCATCTTCAGCATCCGGGGACTCGGGCACCAGGCGCGCCGCCGCAGCAACGGCCGCAGCCGACGCCCAGCGCCCCGGCGGCCGGAGGCGATACCGTGACCACGGGACGATCCGCCTCGACTTCGCCGGTCGGTCCGGCTCCAGGCGTGGCTCCGGGAGTGGCGCCGACGATCGGCACGCCCCCGTCGCCGACGCTCCCGGGCGAGACCTTTCCGGCGACGGTCGGCACGACGGTCTCAACGAACACGACGCAGGTCTCGACGCCGTCCGCAACGGTCTCGACTCCGGTCGCGACAGTCTCGACTCCGGTCGCGACAGTCTCGACCCCGTCCGCGACCGTCCCGACGCCGACCGTCACCCCGCCGACTCCGACGGTCGGCGTGACCACCGGCGTCACCGTGACGGTCCCTGCGAAGCCGTAGCTCTCGCCGCGAAGCGCCGATCGCTCGCCGGCTTTGTCTCGCCTAACTATGCCGCTGTCGCAACTTCCGAGAGTACGCCGAATCCTCGGTCTAAAGACGCGACGCCGTATCGGCGGCGGCTGCGATGTACCGCAGCTCGCGATACGCGGCCGACCGCAGGGCTTCAAGCCGGGCGATGAGCAGCGCGTGTGCACCGTCGTCCCTTGCTCGTAGCTCCTCGAGCGCCGTCGCATAGATCTCCGCCAGGTCCTCGAGTCTGGCCTGGCGCTCGCTCGGAGCGTGCGTGAAGGCTGATTCGAACTCGACTCGCTCGCTCGGCAGCGGCACGTGCCCAGCGACCCCTTTTCTCGGCGGTGCTTCTTTCCCCGTAACGAGATCTCGGCATGCTGGGGTACGAGCGTCGCCAACCAGTCACTGCCTACACGGGAATCGCAACACCTCGCAGCGCGGGGACAAGCTCGTCTGGGACGCGCTCTGCCCGACGGCCATCACGGCGCCGGCGGGGAGCCCCGCGCTCACCTTGTCGCTCGAGCCGGAGCCCGAGACGAGAGGGGACGAAGTGGAGGAAGCCGCGGATCCGCCCGTCGGCGTCGCGGGCGACGATTACGACGCTGTCTGCCTCGTACCCGCTGCCGAGGCTGTCCATCGCCATCGAGAAGCCGCGCTCCAGCGAGCCGCCGCGCCAGAGCCGCGACACCTGCTCGAGCTCGGCGACCGCCGCCTCGTCGACGTCGCTCAGGTTGATCGCCGTCGCCGTGTACCCGGCTGCTCGGAGCCGGCTTACGGACTGGCGCACCTTTCGGCTCCCTCGGCCTTCGAGCGAGACGCAAGCGCCCGTCGCGTCGCCTGCGTCACCGTCGGAAGGGAACGCCTCGGCCGGCGCGCGTGGCCGCGCGTGGTTCCGATCTCCGTCGAACCGGATCATGCCCCGATGTCCTGGTCGCCGCGGAGGACGCGGTCGGCGTGCTCGGCTGGACGCTCAGAGTCGACGTACCGATCCTCTTCCTCCACTGCTCCCACTGAGCCCGAGCCTGCTCGCCGTCGCGCTCGAGGCCTTGTTTCGATCAATTCCGGCCACCAGTCGACAGGGTTCTCCCAGCTCGCGAAGTCGTCGGTGCGGACGACCGGAGCGCCGAGCTCCTCTGCAAGCCGGTTTGCGAGGCTGCTCTTGCCGGCGCCACCCGGACCGTCGATCGCGACGATGCAAGTCGCGACGCCCGCGGGGGCGCGCGACGACCGGATCGCCTCCACGAGGGCGCGCAGCTGTTCAGTCATCTCCGCAACCGTGGACATGTGCGAATGATCGCCCATGTGGTTGCAACTGCGGGATGCGCCCGGCTGGAATCGAACCAGCGGCCTTGCGCTCCGGAGGCGCACGCTCTATCCCCTGAGCTACGGGCGCTTGCCGGGGTAGTGTAGCCCGGGTGGATCTGGACGCCCGGATCGTCACGCTGCGGCTTGCCGAGACGTTCGTGATCGCGCGCGAGTCGGCCGACACCGCGGACGTCGTCCAGGTCGAGTTGCGCCACGACGGGATCAGCGGCTTCGGCGAGGCCGCGCCGATCGAGCGGTACGGCGAGTCGGCGGAGAGCGCGCTCGAGTTCGTCGGCAACGCGGGCGAGCTGATCGGGGACGATCCCTGGGCGCTCGAGGAGATCGGCGCGCGTCTCGCCACGCTCCCCGGCGAGTACGCGGCGAAGAGCGCGGTCGACGCGGCACTGCACGATCTCTGCGGCAGGCTCGCGGGCGAGCCGGTCTGGCGGCTGCTCGGCCTGCGCCGCGTGGGGCCTCCGACCTCGTGGACGATCTGGCTCGGCGATCCCGACGACATGGCGCGGCGCGCCGAGAAGGTCCGCGAGCGGTTCCGCCGGCTGAAGCTGAAGCTCGGCGCGCGCGACGGGCTGGACGTCGAGCGCGTGCAGGCCGTGCGCGGCGTCGTCGACGTGCCGCTCCAGGTCGACGTGAACGAGTACTGGACGCTCGACGAGGCGCTCGACAACGTGCCCCGGCTCGGAGCGCTCGGCGTCGAGTACGTCGAGCAGCCGCTTCCGGCCGGCGACCAGGGAGGAGCGACACTGAAGGCCGCGTCGCCCGTTCCGATCTACGTGGACGAGGACTGCCACACGCTCGCCGACCTCCCGCGCTGCGCCGGGCGGGCACACGGGATCAACATCAAGCTCGCGAAATCGGGCGGGATCCGCGAGGCCGTACGCATGACGCACGCCGCCCGCGCACTCGGACTCGGCGTGATGCTCGGATGCATGATCGAGTCCGGGCTCGGCATCGCGGCCGCCGCGCACATTGCGAGCCTCTGCGACCACGTCGATCTCGACGGCAACCTGCTGATCGCGGAGGACCCGTGGCCGGGCGTCGAGTTCCGCGACGGCGTGCAGCTCCCCTCCGACGCGCCCGGACTGGGTGTCAGACAAGCGATACTTAATCCTCGCTGAGGAGTACTCGCACGACCCCCACTACGGCAAGACGATGTGGGGGGTCATGCGATACCGGCGCGAGTCGGTCGTCGCGATCCTCGACTCGAAGCGCGCGGGAGAGACGGAGCTCGGCGTGCCGATCGTCGCGACGGTCAACGACGCGCTCTGCTTCAACCCGAACACGGCGCTCGTCGGCGTCGTCACGCAGGGCGGCCACTTCCCCGGCGACTGGCAGGCGCTTCTCAAGTCGGCCGCTGCGAAGGGCCTCGACATCGAGAACGGCCTCCATTACCGGCTACGTGAGGTGCCGGGGCTCGTCGAGACCGCCCAGAAGCACGGCGTCGAGCTGATCGACCTGCGCGAGCCGCCCGCAGGCGTGTCGACCGCGACCGGCGCCAACCTGAGCGTGCCGGCGACGATCGTGCTCACCGTCGGCACCGACTGCGCGATCGGGAAGATGACCGCGACGTGCGAGCTCGATCTCGAGGCGCGCGGCCGGGGCCTGAAATCCGTCTTCGTCCCGACCGGGCAGACGGGAATCGCGATCGCCGGCTGGGGGATCGCCGTCGACGCCGTCGTCTCGGACTTCATCGCCGGCGCCGCCGAGCGGCTCGTGGTCGAGGGCCACGAGCGCGGCGGCGAGCTCCTCTGGGTCGAGGGGCAGGGGTCGATCCTGCACCCCGTCTATTCCGGCGTGACGCTGGGCCTGATCCACGGCAGCGCACCGCACCTCTACGTCCTCTGCCACGAGGTCGGCCGCGACGAGGTCGAAGGCGCGGGCGGCGGGCCGCATCCGCTTCCGCCGCTCGCCGAGTGGGTCGAGCTGCACGAGCGGATGTCGCTTCGCGCGCGGCCGGCCAAGGTGGCCGCGATCGCGATGAACACACGCTTTGTGGACGAGGAGGCCGCCCGGGCGGCGATCGAGGAGGCCGAGCGGGAAACGGGCCTCCCGGCGGACGATCCCGTCCGGTTCGGCGCGGCAAAGCTGGTCGACGCCGTGCTCGCACTCGGACAGGACTACGCCTCGCCGCACCCGAATTGCCCAGACGGGGCTTCAGCGAGTCGGCTAAATTGCCGATCCGATCGGGGGAAAGCGGCCAAGGGAGACAACCTGTGAAGAGATTCCTCGGGATCATGGCTTCGGCCTGCGCGGCGCTCGCCTGCGCCGGTGCCGCGGCCGCGCTGCCCATCGTCGGGGCTGCGGAAGACCGGACGAAATACGCCGACGACGGCGGCACCGGGCTGTTCAACGCGATGAAGGGCCTCGGCCTGTCATCGAACCGGATCAGCGTCTACTGGAACTACCAGCAGCCGACGACGATCCAGGAGGAGTCGTTCCTCAGCCACGTCGTCGATGGATCGCAGCGCGCAGGCTTCCAGCTCGTGTTTGCGATCTATGCCGACCCGCGCATTCCCGGCGGCGTCACGGCCGTCGGACAGAACCCCGATGCGTTCTGCAACTACGCCGCGCTGATCGCGGCCACGTACCCGTCCGTGACGAAGATCATCGTCGGCAATGAGCCGAACCAGAAGCGGTTCTGGCAGCCGCAGCCGCATTCCGGCACCGCGTTCGAGCCGGTGCAGGCGAAGTGCTACGACGCGCTGAAGGCCGTCAACCCGAAGATTGACGTGATCGGCGTCGGGCTCTCGCCGCGCGGCAACGACCAGCCGACCCAGGTGAACAACGCGTCCTCGTCGCCGGTGCGGTTCATCTACGACCTAGCCACCGCGTACCGCCTCAGCGGCCGGACGAAGCCGCTCTTCGACGAGTTCGCGTTCCACTGCTACCCGAACGTGAACACGGATCCCGTCTCGAAGGGCTACCAGTGGCCGAATATCGGCTGCGTCAACCTCGACCGGCTCAAGCAGGCGCTCTGGGACGGCTTCAACGGCACGGGTCAGCCGACGCCGCCGGAGGGTGGCTTCGGGAGCGGCTCGACGCTCGTCATCGACGAGACCGGCTGGCAGGCGAACGTCACCGGCAAGGCCGGTTACAGCGGCGCCGAGAACGTGCCGACGATCAACGACCCGACGCAGGCGGGGTATTAC
>Ga0066710_100000779_pt1 | contig 21100 bp, 23 predicted proteins | sample GraSoiAngelo_159_FD_79666 | JGI IMG/M metagenome (GOLD analysis project Ga0066710, IMG submission 79666) | Grasslands soil microbial communities from the Angelo Coastal Reserve, California, USA - 14_1009_16_40cm | ecosystem: Environmental > Terrestrial > Soil > Grasslands | place: USA...
ACCGCGCCTGGCACTGCGGCTTCGCCAGCGGAAAAGCGCAGTCGCAAAAAAGCGAAGACTGAACTAGCAGCAAGTCCCGCCCCTTCGACGTCGCCAGGCAAATTCTCGCTCGGTGATTTATTCAAACCGAAAACTTCCGCGCCAGCCGGTGGAGCGGCCGCTAGTCCAGCGCCCGCAACGCGCGCCGCGACGGAAGCAGCGACAAACGCCCCCGCAACGGGCGGGGGCCACGGTCTCGTATGGGTTAACACGGAGTCGCATATTTACCACAGGGAAGGCTCGCGTTTTTACGGCACGACGAAGAAGGGCAAATACATGACCGAACAGGAAGCAATCAAGGAGGGCGACAGAGCTGCGAAGAAGGGAGATTAAGCCACACAGCGCCTGCCTTAGAAGCTGCCAGACACTTTAGCAATCGTGAAATCTGCGGCGAGTGTATCTCGCCGCAGATTTTATTCGTTCGGCGTGCCTGCTTGTGCGATTCCTCATCGCGTTAGGCAAGCCGTTAGGGAAACCAGGCACTCACTGCCAAGCAAACAAGCAGGCAGTTACGGTTTTTTCGCAGGCGCTTTCGCGGCTTTCTCAGCTTTCACTTCCACCTCTGTAGCGCTCATCGTGTAAGTGATGGTCACCTTTGCGCCGACTTTCAGATCGCCCGTGACTTTCGTGCTCGAATCGCGCGCGATCTCCCAGCGGTCCTTTCCCTTCTGGACTGCGATCATGCTATCGTTCATTTCTAAAACCGGGCCCGTCACTTGGTAGGTCTTGGAACCGGCTGCCAGAGTCACGCTGGCGCTGCTAAAGGCGAGGCTTCCCGCTGCAACTACGCTGAACAAAGTTTTCAATTTCATGGTGAAGTAGATTAAATAGAGCCAGCGCATTTTTCGCAAGTCTTTTGCCGGAAAATCGATGCCAAGAGCACAAGACGGCAGGTCGAGCGAATTGCTTGGCTGCGAGCAGACAAAGGCTTAGGATCCCCAAAACTTATAATTACCATATGGATGAACTAATTAATCTCATTGTGCAAAAAACCGGCATCAGCCAGGAAAACGCTCGGAAAGCAGCCCAAACCGCTATTGATTTTCTGAAGACGAAGTTGCCCGCGCCCGTTGCTGGTCAGGTCGATGCGGTGCTGGCTGGAGATATGAGTGGTGTCGCTGGTCAGGCCGGAGAGATGCTCAATGGGAAGTTAGGCGGTGCGCGTTCGGCGGACAAAAATAGAGTTTCACTGCTGGTACCAGGCCGCATTCGCTCTTGCGATACGCTGTGATCCGTGGCGGGGACACGCGGTATAGATAGGCAAGCCGAGAGGCCGCGGTGAGCGGGAGCGCGCGCGTCAAGGCCGCCTCACTGATTGTTCCACATCAAACATCGCCGCGTCCGCGGCTTCCTCCTCACGCCGTAGCGAAAAATCGCAAAGGCGGCTTCTCACGAAAAGGTTTTCGTCAGAGTTTTCGAACGGTTGCGTGATGCCGTAGAACCTGTTCGACGAGGGATAGCGGTTTCAAATGCCTTCGTTAGGCCGGCGCCAATTTTCCCCAAATCAAGAGCAGAATGATCGCGCCGATGATCGACAGGATGAAACCCGCCGGATGAAACGCGGAACCTGGTGCCGGTTTGGAAAACAGGCGTCCGATCAGTCCGCCGACGATCGAGCCACCGATACCAAGTAGAGTGGTCATTATGAAACCGATATGCTGTACGCCCGGCATGACAGCGCGTGCAACCAACCCGACGACGAAACCGATAATGATCGACCAAATGATGTGTAACATAGTTTTATTTGGGTTATGCCCCGGAGGCTAACATATGGGTCAAGGCGAAGGCGATCCTTTTTCACGCACAAGATCGATAACTACTTTTTCGCCTTCGTATCCGTGCTCTCAGCCCTCAACTCTTCCTCCGATCCCGAATCACCGATCCGGCTGCAAGCGGCACGGATTCGCCGTGGCGAATCACCGCGCTGGCCGCGCCTGCGCTCCCTGGCGCGCCATCGCAAAAAGTCACAAAGTCAGAGGGATGAAGGAAGAATTAAGAGGTTGCTTTCGATCGCTTCAGAATTGTAACGAAAATGGCGATCAGCTCATCACATTCCTGCCGAAGAGCCGAGAGCTTTTCTGGCGGGACGATCTTTCCGTCGACGAGCAGTTCAAGCCAGTAAGCTGTCTCTTAAAGCTCGCGGAGCGAATCGCCGCACTTTGCGATAAACTCTGCCTTGCTGCGTCCGCGATACGCCTCGCAATAGTTTGCTCCGACTGACGTGCCCGAACGCAGCAATTGTTTCCCAATAACCTGTGCTTCTGTCGTTTTCGGTATTACTGAAAACATTTCGACGATGCGCAGCGCAAAATGTTTCGTCCGATCCCGCAAATCTTTTTCTTCATTCTGCATTCTTCGTTCTTACTTCAGTCTGTTTCGTCTTCATTTTCGATGATTAACATCGCCGCTCTCATAATCGACGCGCAGAAGCAACAGTTTCGAGCTTGAGAAATATTCGAAACGGCTATGAATCTGCGCCCGCGCGATGTAACGAACATGCTGTTGCGCGTGTTGCAAAGCTTTGGGGGACATCGTCGCCAACTCGTCTAATACTGCTCTCACGTCAGCAGTAAAACGGCGACGATACTTGATTGGGTGCTCGTTACATCACAAACTACAATATTCCAATGCGAACTCTTGGAGGCAAAAAGAATGGCTACGCGCCACGCAAAGGTAGTTGGCAGCTGCCAAAGTCGTCGCAGCATCTTTCTTCCCTTACACATGTAGAGTTCTGACTACAATCCGCACGATCAATCAGGCATTCATCGCCTGTCGCGGTTCGACCTGTTGTTGGACGCGATGTACCATGGTCACGGCTGCGATTAGGATGAGCGCCGCAACGACCTGGTGCGGGTAGAGGCTCGCGTGAAAGAAGCCCCACGTGATGCACACCGCGGCGAGCGTCTGCATCATCTCGAAATAGCCCGCCGTCGATGCGCGCGTGAGGCGAAGCCCTTCAAAATAAATCAAGAGCGGAATTCCTCCTGAGACCGAAGCGAGGAGAACCAGCAAGACGATCGCCTTGGCGGGGTGCGCCTGCGCTGCCGCCGGCCAGAGCGCCGCACCATGAAGTTTGCCGTAGGCGAGAAGGATCAGTGTCATACAGGTGAGCCCGACGACGATACGCAGACTTGAGGCGAGCCGAAGCGACATGCCAATCATGACGCCGCGACCTGCAACGGTCGAGAGACCCCAGAAGAGCGCGCAAATGAGTGCGTACCCGGTGCCCTTGCTCAGCCCGGCGCGCTCAAACGAGACGCCGATCAGCGCTGGATGCGCAACCGAAACGAAAATCCCTGCAAGGATCGCGACGCTCGCGTAAGGAAAGAAGCGAGTGGCAAGGCGGTCGCCGAAGATCAGGAATGCAGCCATCGTCGAAATAACAGGCTGAATATTCAGAATGACGTTCACGACGGTCGGATTGCCGTTTTTCAACGCGAGTGTGAAGAAGATGGTACCGACAGCTGAGCCGGCGAAACCGGAGAAGAGCAGGTATCCCCAGGTGCGCGCGCGGATTCTAGGAATCTCGTCCAAACGCGAGATCAGAATCGGCAGAAACATGATCAGGATGAGCACGTGCTCCCAAAAGACGATTACTTTGGCGTCAAACAGCGCATTGAGCGGGATGCGCCACGCGCTCTCGGTACCCCAAAGTGCGGCGCCGAGGCCGACCAGCCATGGACCGTACGTCGCGGCGCTTAAGCTGCGCTTCTCCATTCCGAAGCGTGTACCGCCGGCGACATGTCGCGTCAATGTCGCCTGCGACTTAAACCAGGCTCCACAGCCAAGATGGCTGTGCCCGGACGCGGCAAGTGGAAAGAAAATCAAAGAAGCATTGACGCCACAACAAATGGTATGCTAATTAGCTTGTTCACACTATGCGTTGCCCCAAGTGCGGGTCTCGTGATGACAAAGTCATCGATTCCCGTCAGTCGCGGGATAGTTCGAGTATTCGCCGTCGACGCGAATGTCTGAAATGCAAATATCGCTTTACCACTTACGAGGAAATCGAGCGCTCGGACCTGCGCGTGGTGAAACGTGACAGAACACATGAGCCGTTCGATCGGCGCAAACTCGCCGGCAGCATCGCGAAAGCTTTTGAAAAACGCTCGACCAGTCTTCTCACCCTGGAGGATATGGTGGACGAAATCGTGCACGAACTGGAAACGGGCGGGCGCGAAGTCTCGTCTTCAGCCATCGGCGCCAGGGTGCTCGAGAAATTACGCGGGATCGATGAGGTGGCATATCTGCGTTATGCCTCCGTGCACCAACGCTTTCAGGATGTCGATCAATTTGTGGATGCCATTCATACACTTGGCCGCCGAATAAAAACCAATGCGCTTCAGCGGGAACTGTTTCCGCCTGAGACAACGCCAGGCGGGTCGGCTTCCGTCCCTGCTCGATCGCGCGATATCGCAATCAACAAAAATCATGGTCGCGTTTAAGGAAGAATTTCCATATCTCCGCACGGACTCGGGGCAACTGTTCGAGTTCAATCGCGATTGGCTGCACGCTGCGATCACGCGGGCAGCAGATGAAGCCGGCTATCCAAGCTGGTGGCTGACCGATCACGTTACCGAGAGTATTGCGTTTTACCTGCGCCTGCGGAATGACGAAAACGTGGTCGCATTCAGCCAGCTATCGCAGACTGTGCGGTACGTCCTGAAAGTGATCGGTTACAAGGAGATTGTGCCGCATTTTACGCCTTCGCCGCCGCCCATTTCCATCTCGTTGCTCGAGATCGCTCATCAAGCGGGCACTGGATACGAGCTCGCGTTTTTTGATCTTTTGGAAAAACGAATTAACACGCTGATTGAAACGGGCGTGGACAATCTGCAGCTTTACTCGCTGCATTCTTGCGTGAAAAATCTTCGCGGCGTGAAAACATGGACGCGCGCCTGCGACGCCCTGCGTGAGGAAATTGTCTGCTTCGTGCGCGAAAAACTAACGGCGAATGAGAGTCTCAGGTTGCTTAATTGTTCCTTGCGCTAAGGCTCGCTCGTTCCGAAGTTCTGGTCTCCCTTGCCGCGGCATGGCCGTGGCGGAGCGGGTAAAATATCATGACTGTTTTCCAAAAAATCATCGCGCGACAAATTCCGGCGGAAATCGTTTGGGAAGACGATGACGCAATCGCTTTTCACGACGTTAATCCGCAAGCGCCCATCCATGTGCTGATCGTGCCGAAAAGGGTGGTGCCGCGTCTCGCGGACGCGATCGAAAGCGATCGCGCGTTACTCGGGAAATTACTTCTTGTCGCCGGCGATCTCGCTAAGAAGCTCGATCTTTCCAGTGGTTATCGCGTTGTGATCAACAGCGGACCCGACGCAGGTGAAAGCGTGCCGCATTTGCATGTGCATCTGCTTGGCAAACGCGCACTCGCCTGGCCACCGGGTTAAGCCCGAGATTTACCCAGCAACTTGAGCGGAAAAAGAACTCGCAACGCGCACCGGAGCGTCTCCTACTGGTGACGAATAAACGCCCAGTCAATTCCGACGATTCGCTTGTCCGCAAAGCGTTTCAGTGATTTGGGAAAAATCAGATAAGTCGCGACTTTTCTTTGTTTGAAACTTGCAATTCCAAAATCTGTCCCGCTTTCGCTCTTTTGAACCGTCATTACCCGATTGTTTTTTATCCGCGATTGAAAATGACGGTCGGCGGCGGGTTTTTGCCAAAGCGTGTAAACTTCCGGTTCACCACATTTTTCGACCACCTGCGCAAACCGCGCCGTTTTAACCTTGAGCAGTTTCATTAGTAGGGACGCGACCGCCGGGTGCGCCGGGGACGGCCAAAACAAAGTCCGCCAGAGAACTACGGCAAGGAGGATCAGACTACCGTTGCTGCATTCCTGCCCTGGCGGGGTTTGTAAGTCCTCAATCCATAGCCCCTGACGGAAAGCGAATTTTCGCGCAACCTCGACATCATGCAATCGCGTTTTGCGAAAAAAATCGAGGGATTGACAAGCCATGGCGCTCCTGTTTGCATTGGCGCCGTGAAATGGCTGGCGCTTCTTTTGTTCGTTGTTCTTCAGTGCTCGTGCACCACGCTCGTTAATCGCCGCGATCTCTATAGCCCGGAACCCGCGCCCGATTCGCTGGAGGCGATGCGCCAGATGACGACGGTAACGACTACGACCACCACGATGCGCCGCGACGAGATCCCGCCTGGCCCGTACTAAAGAGCATCTTCTCGCAGTGGGATCACGCTACGACTGCGTTGCAGCGCCGCGCGCCAAACGATGCCTATCCAAAGGGCAGGTTGGCCTTGATGCGGGCGACATCCGTACGGTCGACGAGCGCCGCCTTACCCAGGTGGCGTCTGCGTTTTGCATTCTTGGATGAAAGCAAATGCCTGCGCGAAGAATGGGCTCTCAAAACTTTGCCGCGCGCAGTGATCTTGAAGCGTTTTGCCACTGACTTACGTGTCTTGCTGCGCGCAATCGATTTCGGCATAGGGCGAGAAAGATAGCGTTAGTTGCGAGGCTGACAACTGTCTTTCCTGTTTCGTCGGCTCTGCATGGCAGGCAGCAACGCGGCTACAATAAATCCTCGCATCGGTTTTCTTTCTGCGAACATTCTTGTGCCATGGAGAACACCCCGACCGAGAAACCGCAAGTGGTGATTGTTGGAGCGGGATTTGGTGGACTCGAGGCAGCGAAGAAGCTCGCCTGTGAAAATGTGCGCGTCACCGTGATCGACCGTACGAATTACCATCTTTTTCAGCCGCTACTCTATCAAGTGGCCACAGCCGCGCTTTCGCCAGCGGACATTGCAGCGCCCGTGCGTGCTGTGTTGAGCAAATGGAAGAACGTGGAGGTAATCCTTGCCGAGGTGCAATCGGTGGATGTCGATGCTAAAAAAATAAAAACGACCGATACGGAAATCGGTTATGATTTCCTGATCCTTGCCACTGGCGCGCGGCACTCCTATTTCGGACATAACGAATGGGAGAAATTGGCGCCCGGACTTAAAAGTCTCGAGGACGCAATCGAGCTGCGGCGCCGCCTCCTCCTGGCATTCGAATACGCGGAAAAAGTCACAGACGAAGCGGCGCGCAAAGCGGCGATGACATTCGTCATCATTGGTGGTGGACCGACCGGAGTGGAAATGGCCGGCGCGATTGCGGAGATCGCGCGCTATACATTGGCCAAAGATTTTCGCCATATCGATCCATCCGAGGCGCGCGTGATTCTCATCGAAGGCGATCCGCGCTTGCTAGCTGCATTTCCGGAAGATCTGTCCGCGAGCGCGTTGAAACAGCTTGTCGATCTCGGCGTGGAAGTGCGCACGGGCACGCGCGCGACCAATCTCACCGAGGGCGGAGTGCAGGCAGGCAACGAATTTATTCCCTGCCGTGTCAAAATCTGGGCAGCAGGCAACAATGCCTCATTCGTGGGAAAAACGCTCGGCACACCGGTTGATTGGGTCGGCCGTGTCATGGTTAACGGCGACCTTACTATTCCGAGGCATCCTGAAGTCCAGGTGATTGGGGATCTTGCGAATTTTTCGCATCAGACTGGACAGCCTTTGCCGGGAGTTTCACCGGTAGCCATGCAGCAGGGGCGTCACGCCGCCCGCAATATTTTGGCGATGATTAAGGGACGCAGACCGCAGCACTTCCGATATTGGGACAAAGGCAGCATGGCGACGATTGGACGGAACAAAGCGGTCGCGGATCTGAATCTCGTGCATCTGAGCGGGCTTCCCGCGTGGCTCGTCTGGTTGTTTGTGCACATAATTTTTCTGGTTGGCTTTCGCAACCGTTTCGCAGTGCTTTTTCAATGGGCCTGGGCCTATTTTACATTTAACAAGGGCGCGCGATTGATTACGCGCAATTTTCAGGCGGAACAGAGACCACCAGCGTGAAAGAATTAACGATTTAGCGATTTAGTGATTTAACGATTGACCGTGAACACACTCAACCGAGCTAAATGCGCAACGTGCATCATGCTGAACAATCCAAAAGACAAGGTCCGCATTTGAAGTCGCCCTTGACGGCGATAGAACCACCGACAACGCGCCGGCCATCGAAAATCCCATGCCATGAGCGCTGCTGCGCGCGAGTTTCCACAGATTACGGTGCGCAATTTGCAGCGCGCGGTGGCGGTGGACCTTGTTGGACTTGAAAAGTTCGCGGCCAGGGCCGTGCAGCGTTGTATGCAATTGCGCAGACACAAACTGACGCAATTAGCAAAGCTGCGCGAGATTTTTGTGCTGCTCATTTCCGATCGGCGAATGGCTGCATTGCATCGACAATTTCTCGATCAACCGGGGCCGACGGACGTGCTGACGTTCCAACACGGCGAAATTTTTATCAGCGCCCAGACTGCGCGACGGCACGCTCGCGCCTTCGGGAATTCGCTCACGCGCGAACTTCAATTGTACATCGTGCATGGCCTTTTGCATTTGCACGGTTTCGATGATCGAAAGCGCACTGACGCACGCAAAATGGAGAGGACGCAGGAAAAGATTCTTCGCTGTGCGCTGTAGAGGTAGCTGTGTTCGGCTGCCAACGTTGTCGCCGGGATCGGTGATCCTGGCAGAACGAATCAGCCCCGAAACCGTCAGCACCGATGCCGGCTACAACACGAGAGCAGGTTTGAACTGCGAGCCGTGTATGTTAGCCTTTTTGAATATGTGTACGGAGCCACTTTGCCCGGAGGTGGCGATGGATAAAGGCGAAGCGATCACTACGTTCCCTATTTGGAAAAATGCGGGACCTTCGACAGTTGATAAGCCCACCATCGAGAAAGAGACCCGTTCGGAAGAAGATCTTGATCTTCCATGGCAAGTTGTAGTGCACAACGACCCAGTAAATCTGATGAGCTACGTGACCATGGTTTTCCAGCGGGTCTTCGGCTATCCGCGCGAGAGAGCAGAAAGACATATGCTGGAAGTGCATCACAACGGGCGTTCCATTCTTTGGAGTGGCATGCGGGAACGCGCCGAGCTTTATGTGCAACAGCTGCACGGTTATCTCCTGCTCGCCACACTCGAAAAAGCCGGTTGATATGGAGATTTGCCGACGCAACGACTACATCGAGATCTCAGAACTGGACCCGTTTCTTGCCGAACTCCTTCGGCAAATTCCGGCGAGCGCCAATCCAGAAGGCTTAGAGGCCGCCGAACAACGCCTCTTCAGCTCGCCAACAAATGGGAAAGAACCGGAGATTTGCGCAGAATGGAAACTTTATGTCGAACCTGAGTTACGGCGGCTCTTTCAGACAGCGACGGAAACGGTCGCGGCGGACCTGGAGCAACTAAACGGCAACGAAAAAAATTTGGGTAATCGCACGTTATGCATTCCCTCGAAGCACGCCGATGCCTGGCTGAATGCGCTTAATCAGGCGCGGCTGGTCATTGCGGCCAAATATAACTTCACCGATGGCGAGTTGGGCGAACACTTTCGTTCACCGATCGAATCGCGCCGAGACCTGAGCTTATTCCAGGTAAACTTCTACGGTTTTCTGCAAGAATTTATCCTGCGCGAATTGGATGGTTGGGAGAAGGGCCCCGGGATTTAGGCCTCCTTCCGTGCCCGCACCATCGACATAAGCCGTTCCTTGATTGCGGCAGAAGCCTTCGCCGGACGCAGACTCAGGGCAAATGCTTCGTGCAAGCCATAACATTCCGTGATGCACTTTTCGGCCTTTTTACCGAATTTTTTTCGTGCTCTCTCGAATTCCTCAAGCTCTTCCGGGTCGAGTGCCCCAATGACATAGAGCCGTGATTGGTTTTGGAATTCTTCAAAGTTCATCTCTCAACTCCTTCAAGCCGTCATAGATTTTTTTAAGCCCTAATTCCAGCCTGGTTTTGACCGTGCCTAATGGTGTATTCGTTTTGGCGGCGATTTCGCGCTGGCTCATGCCTCGAAAAAATGCAAGATCGATAGCCTGCTGTTGGGCTGGTGGAAGTCCGCTGATTACTTTGCGTATAAGAACGCGCGTGTCACTTAACACGATTGCTTCTTCGGTGGCGTTATGCACCCAGGCATCGGGTTGCTGTTCGACTTCGTTTTGCAGGCGCTCCTCTGCGCGAGCGTAAGCTTGCTTCTTGCGCAAGCCATCGATCGCCCGCCGCCGTGCCAGTGTAACCATCCAGCCGAGGGGTTTGCCCTTTTGGGCAGAGAAATTTTTAGCCTGATTCCAGATCTCCATAAAAATTTCCTGTAAGAGATCATCAGCCTCAGCTTCGTTGTGGACCACACGCAGAATAAGCGCTTTCAAAATGCCATTGTATCGATCATAGAGCTGAGAAAGGGCGTCAGCATCGCTGGCTTGGATTGCCTGCATTAACTCCAGATCACTTGGCGCTCCCGGTTCGAGTTGTGGAGGAGTAGAGAACTGCGGCCTTTTCGGTTTTGGGGCGCCCGCTCGCCTCTTTGTTTTCAGTTTGACCGCGCGCGCTCGCTTCTCTGGTTTCGGTTTTACAGCGCGCAATCGTTTCTTTGTTTTGAGGTGCATGCGACAAATCAGGATGGATCGTCCAAGGGAAAATCACGAAGGGGCGAGGAGTAAAGAAAGGACCAGGCGCGGACTCACCATTGGTCTCTTAATGTGCGCAGGCGATTTCGTCCACCGGTTTCCAAACGCATCCTGCGGACCGCGAATGAAGAGCCCGAAGCATTCGATTCCGCCTCGCCTGAATCTTGACCCGCCTACCGCAATCATAATACACTCAGGCAAAAGAACGCGGATTGTTCCCGAAAGCTTTCGGGGTCGCTGGCCGTCAGAATAGGAAACCAGAGACTGCGCGGCCCCGCGTTTTCACGAACAGCACGAAGGAAAATCATATGAAACTAATTAGATCATTAATCGGCATCGCTGCTTTAAACCTCATCACATCGACGTTCGCCCAGCAAACAGCATCCCCTGCATCGGAGGAAAAACCATCCACTACCATCGAAGAAACTCCGGCGGCTACGCCCGAGGCGAAGACCACTGCGACACCCGCAGAGCAACCAGCCACTCAGAAAAAAGAAAAGCCAGCAGTGCCTGCGCCCGGGAAACCTGCCTCGACCGCCGCTGCGGCACCCGCAAAAAAAACCAGTGTGGAAGCGACGTTGAAAGAGCTGGAGAACAAGTGGGAGGCTGCGATTGCTGCGCATGATGCTTCTTTTCTGCAATCTGCAGTGGCGTCCGATTTTGTCGGCATTTATTCGAACGGCAAATTCATCAATAAGTCCGGCTTAATCTGTGCGGAAATTAAGAGCGACACGAATACTTATGCGTCCACCAAGAACGAGAAACTTAGTGTGCGCGTATTTAAACCGAACGTCGCAGTCGTTACCGGCAACGCGCGAGAAAAGGGAACGGCCAAAGATGGAAAGGCATTCGATAGGACTTACGCTTTCACTGACACCTGGATGGAACGTAATGGCCAATGGCAATGCATCGCCAGCCAGGGGATGCTGCTCAGCCAACGATGACAAATCGGTGCTGCAACCGCAGCCCCAAAAAATTGAGGCTGCCCTCGGCACTATCACCGGGACACCGTAGTTTGCTGTTCAGGCAGCGCGCACTCCCGGCGCCGACGCTGCGGTTTGTGTTCAACGTGGCGGGCCATTCAGACTGAATTGCAAGCGAGCTCGGTCACCTTGGCGAAATCGGATGATTGCGCGGTGCGAATTGTGCGGCAAAGGTTAGCCGCATGGCGACAAATGGGGGCGAAACAACTATCGATCCGCTATGGTACAAGGACGCGGTCATCTACGAGCTGCACGTCAAGACCTTCTGCGACAGCGACGGCGACGGGATGGGCGACTTCCGCGGCCTGATCCAGAAGCTGGATTATCTGCAGGAGCTCGGCGTTACCGCCATCTGGCTTCTGCCGTTTTATCCGTCGCCGCTCCGCGACGACGGGTACGACATCGCGGATTATTTCGACGTCAATCCGAACTTCGGCACGCTCGATGATTTTCGCGCATTTCTTGATGCGGCGCATCAGCGGAATCTGCGCGTCATCACCGAACTCGTGATCAATCACACATCCGATCAAAATCCGTGGTTCCAAAAGTCGCGCCGAGCCGTAGCTGCGGAAGCTGGGGCCGCCGGGGTCATCGATCCCGGCTACAAAGACTTTTATGTATGGAGCGACACGCCAGAAAAATTCAAGGATGCGCGGATCATCTTTAAAGATTTCGAGACATCGAACTGGGCGTGGGACCCGGTCGCAAAAGCTTACTATTGGCATCGCTTTTATTCGCATCAGCCGGACTTGAATTTCGCCAACCCGGCCGTTCACGAGGCGGTCGAGAAGGTGTGCGATTTTTGGTTGGCGCTCGGCGTCGACGGATTACGTCTCGACGCCATCCCATACCTTTACGAACGGGAGGACACCAGCTGCGAGAATCTGCCGGAGACGCATGACTATCTCCGTACGCTGCGCGCTCATGTCGATGCAAAATTTCCAAATCGAATGCTGCTCGCGGAGGCCAATCAATGGCCGGAGGATGCGGCGGCTTACTTTGGCAAAGGCGACGAATCGCACATGAACTTTCACTTCCCACTCATGCCGCGCATGTTCATGGCGCTGCAGATGGAGGATCGATTTCCGATCATCGATATCCTCGAGCAGACTCCGCCGATTCCCGATAATTGTCAGTGGGCGATGTTCCTGCGCAATCATGACGAGCTCACGCTCGAAATGGTGACTGACGAGGAGCGCGATTACATGTATCGAGTTTATGCTACCGATCCGCACGCGCGCATTAATCTTGGCATCCGGCGGCGGCTTGCGCCGTTGCTTGCAAACAGTCGCCGCAAAATCGAGCTGCTGAACACGCTGCTGTTCTCGATGCCCGGCACACCCATCATCTACTACGGAGATGAGATCGGCATGGGGGACAATTTCTATCTTGGCGATCGCAACGGCTGCCGCACGCCGATGCAGTGGAGTCCAGACCGCAATGCTGGATTTTCAAGGGCCAATCCGCAACAGCTTTATCTGCCGATTACGATTGACCCGGAATATCACTACGAAGCTGTCAACGTTGAAAACCAGCAGAAAAATCTTTCGTCGTTGCTCTGGTGGATGCGCCGGGTCATCGCCATGCGGAGAAATTTCAAGGCGTTCTCTCGCGGCTCTCTTGAATTTCTCTATCCGGACAATGCGAAAGTTCTGGCGTTCCTTCGCCGCTTGGAAAACGAGACTATCGTGGTTGTGGTAAATCTTTCGCGGTTCGCGCAGTCGGCGGAGTTGGATCTCTCGCGCTTCGCTGGCTGCGTGCCGATGGAAGTTTTTAGCCGCAATCTATTTCGGCCGATCAAGAAATCGCGCTATGTCATCACTCTGGGTCCGCATGCCTATTACTGGTTCGCCCTGCAAGCGCCAGTTGACAGTCGCCGCGCGATGAAGAAACGCGTGGTGCCGACGATCAAAGCGCCAGCCGAGCTGGATATTCTGTTTAGCAATAGCCAGCGGGAACAGCTCGAGCGCGAAATTTTGCCAAATTTCGTCCGCAACTGCCGGTGGTTTGGTTCCAAGGCGCGGACGTTCCGCGATCTCAAGGTGGTCGAACAGCTTGCCATCTCACCGGAAGCCGACGGCGCGCGACTCTGGTTCGTTGAGATAAACTATCTGGATGCTCCTGCGGAAACGTATGCCATTCCGGTAAAGATTGCCTCCGGTGAAGCTGCACGCTCCGTTTCCCAAGGCGCGCCGCACGCGATCATCGCGCATTTCGCAGGCAGGGAGGGAGCCGTCCTGTTTGATGCAATTTGGGATGCAACATTTCGATCGCAACTGTTCGAGGCGATTGTGCAACGCCAAACCATCAAAGGCCGGGCGAGCGATCTTGTCGGCCTCGCCTGCGAGACACTGGAAGCAGATCATCCTGTTGTCTCTGGTAAATCGCAGGTTTTGGGTGCGGAACAGAGCAACTCTTCAATGCTCTTCGATAACAATTTCTTCCTTAAGCTCTATCGCAAACTCGAGAACGGGGTGAACCCGGATGTCGAAATAAACCGGTTCCTCACGGAGCATACCGATTTTCCAAACGTGCCGGCTTTCGTCGGAGCACTCGAATATCGCCGGCCAAAGGCTGAACCCGCCGTTGTTTGTCTGTTGCAACGCGCTGCCACAAACGAGCGCGATGGCTGGACGCTGACTCTCGACGCGGTAGGCCGCTATTACGAACGGGTGCTTGGCCGTAAAGCTGATCTCCAGGATGAAACAGCGCCGCCCGGTGTACTTCTCGATGAATTGATCGGCGGGGTTTACCCTGACAAAGCGAAGCTGCTCGGGCAACGCACGGGCGAACTGCATCTTGCACTCGCCTCGAGCATGGAAAATCCCGCCTTCGCGCCAGAGCCGTTCAACGCTATGGCACAGCGCTCCGTTTACCAAACAATGCGCGCATCGTTGCGGCGCGGGTTTACCCTTCTCGAAAAGAAATTGCCGGATCTCTCAGCAGCATTTCGAAACGAAGCGAAGGAAGTGCTCGATGCAGAACAAGAAATACTCGCGCGCGAAAAACGGCTGCTCGATCGCCGAACCAATGCCGCTAAGATCCGAATTCACGGCGACTATCATCTCGGGCAGTTGCTCTATACCGGAAAAGATTTTGTCATTCTCGACTTTGAAGGCGAACCGGCGCGAGCGCTGAGCGAACGCAAACTGAAACGCTCCGTGCTGCGCGACGTTGCCGGCATGATGCGTTCGTTTCAATACGCCGCTTATAGCGCCCTCTGGCAGCCGGCCATGCGCAGCGAAGATGTGCCTTTTCTGGAGCGCTGGGCCGATCTCTGGTATCGCCAGATGAGCAGCGTTTTTCTGCAAAGCTATTTAAAGACGACCACCGGCGCGATCTTCATCCCGAAGAACAGTGACGACCTTCAGATCATGCTCGAAGCTTACTTGCTCGACAAAGCCGTTTACGAAATCGGCTACGAGCTAAACAACCGTCCCGACTGGGTCGTCATTCCCGTCCGTGGCATCAAACACATTTTGAGAGCGGCCTGACATCTCCGCCACAGATTAACACGAATGAAACACGGATAAGAATTCTGCTCCTTTAATCTGTGAAAATCTGTGTCAATCTGTGGCTACAAGAAAAACAGTATTGGAGAATCATGATGAACAAGTATCTCGACAAAATCGACAATGACATCGCAGAGAAGCATCTTTTAAAGCATCCGTTTTATCTTGCGTGGACGCACGGAGGGCTGAGCAGGGAGGCACTGGCTGATTACGCGCGGCAGTACTATTACCATGTCGCGGCGTTTCCGACCTATCTTTCGGCCGTGCACGCGAACTGCGATAATCAAACAACTCGGAAACAATTGCTTTCCAATTTAATTGATGAGGAAGCCGGTTCGCCGAATCATCCCGAGCTTTGGCTGAAATTCGCTGAAGGCCTTGGCGTTTCCAATGTCGATACACGGAGCACAGAGAAAACGCCGGAGACGAAAAACCTGATCGATACCTTCCGATCAGTTTGTGGCGACGGATCTGTAGCGGAAGGCCTCGCTGCTCTTTACGCCTACGAGAGTCAATTTCCGGCAATTTGCGAATCCAAGATCGACGGACTGAAGAAATATTACGGCTTTACTAATCCCGAGCATTACCGCTATTTCACCGTCCACATCGTAGCCGATCGTGAACATTCTGCGGCCGAGCGCAGCATGCTCGGAGCGTACGTCGACAATCACAGCTTCGAGTCCGTAAGGGCTTCAGTAAATCGTGTTCTCAACGCACTGTGGGAGATGCTCTCCGGCGTTTGCCGTCGTCACGCGATCGCGTGATTTTTTCCGCCTCGCGGAGGATCGCGCTAACGCGGTCGCAAGACGAGAAATGAACGCATCCGATGCCGGCAAACCGACAGGACTTGCGGCTGGCTGGGATCGAGCGAGGCGGCGATTTTGTTGTAATCCGAGACCGATGTGACCGGTTGCTGATTGATTTCCTCGATCACGTCGCCTTTTTGCAGTTCGGCCGCGCCGCTATCAGGATCAACACTGGTGACTACGACTCCTTGAACGTTACTTGGCAGATTGAGTTGCTGCGCCAACGCGGACGTTAGCTCGCCGACATGAATTGACCCTAACGCACTATTTGATTCACCTTGACCGCTCGGCCCGCCTGGTATCTGCGGCTGAGTTGGTGTCTGCGGCTGGCCTGGCTGAGGTGAGCGCCCGCTGGTTTGACGGTCAATTGGCTGCTCTTTGATCTGCGCCGTAACCTTGAGCGGTTTGCCATTGCGAACGACTTCCAGCTCGACGTTTTTATTCAATTCGATCTGCGCCACCAGGCTTCTCAGCGCGTTAATATTTTTTACGTCGTGGCCATCAAACTTGCGGATCACATCGCCTTTTTGCATTTTCGCCTGCGCTGCAGGCGACCCTGGGACAACTTCGTCGACGGCGACGCCTTCGCTCTCTGTCCCGCTCTGATCGGCCTGGAGCGCGCGCGACAGAATTCCAAGATAGCCGCGAATGATCCGACCGTGCTTCAACAAGCTCTCGAGAGCGGTCCGCACGGTGTTTGATGGAATGGCGAAACCAATTCCCTGCGAACCGCCTGTCCGCGAGATGATGGCTGTATTAATACCGATGACTTCCCCGCGCAAATTGATCAATGGCCCGCCGCTATTCCCCGGATTGATCGCCGCATTAGTCTGCAGCAGATCACCGAAAAAATCGGTGCGATTCGGTCGCCCCTTCGAACTGATGATTCCATCGGTGACCGTTTCCTCAAATCCAAATGGATTACCAATGGCCAGAACAAAATCCCCAGCCTGCACCGTGTCCGAGTCGGCCAATTTTAGCGGCTTGACGCCGGGATCGTCGATCTTGAGCACGGCCAGATCGACCTGCGAATCCGCGCCCACTAACCGCGCTTTTTTCGTCCGGCCATCGCTCAATTGCACTTCAATTTCGTCCACTTGATCGACCACATGATTGTTTGTGATGATATGGCCTTCATTGGTCACGATTACGCCGGACCCAAGCGCATTTTGCACCAGGGCTTCGTCGTTTGGGTTCCGAAACCGTCGCTGATTCGGAAAGAAGAACTCGAATGGATCGACCCCGGATTCCCGTTGGATACCGATTTTTTTCGACGTTTTTACTGCGACAACGGACGGGATCACGCTGCTAACGAGCGTGCGCCGCTCCCGGTTTAGCGCCTCGAGCGACGCGACTTGCTTTGAATCCACGCTTGGCGTTGAAGCAAGCGTGTACTTTTCCGGCGTTCGGATCGAAAGCAGATTCAACCCTCCGTGTTTGAGGCGGTAGTTGTAGAGCAGGGAAATTCCCGCACTTACGAGCAGCACGAAAAGCAGAAACTTTGCGAAATTCTTCATCAGCTGACGTTAGAAAAAGTGCGTCCCTGTTGTTCGACAATTAAACGCCGGAAACGTTGATTCTCAGGCAATTCCAGCCGTGGATCAGCCTCGAAGATCGAGATGGCCGCGGCTCGTGCACGCCGCATCAAATGCGCGTCCGTCTTCAAATTGCCGATCTTAAGCACTGGTAGGCCGCTTTGCGCCGTGCCAAGCAAATCGCCCGGACCGCGCAACTCCCAGTCTGCCTCGGCTACCTCAAAGCCGCTAATTGTTTTCTCCAACACGGCGAGTTTTGCCGAAGTCTCCTTGGACTGGTCGGATGTTAGCAAAATGCAATATGATTTGTGTTCCCCACGGCCGATTCGCCCACGAAGCTGATGGAGCTGCGCCAGCCCAAAACGTTCGGCGTTTTCGATCAGCATCACGGTCGCATTCGGAATATCGACACCCACTTCAATCACGATAGTGCTGATCAATGCCTTGGTCGCCCCGCGGCGAAATCGTTCCATGATCTCCTGTTTCTCCGGCGCCGGAATACGGCCATGCAGTAATTCACAAGGATACGGATGCAACCGTTCTCGCCACAACTCGTACTCTGCCGATGCTGCTTTCACGTCCAATTTCTCACTCTCATCGATCAGCGGATAAATTACATAGAGTTGCCGGCCCGCTTCCAATTGTGTTCGCAAAAAGCTGAGAACCTCGCCAAGTTTCGACTGATCGCGCACGGCGGTGACTATTTTCCCCCGGTTGCGCGGCATCTCATCGATAACCGAAACATCCAGGTCGCCGTAAACAGTCATGGTCAGCGTGCGCGGGATCGGTGTAGCTGTCATCACCAGCACGTCAGGTGCTGGTTCGCGCGCCGTCAATCGGGCCCGCTGAGCGACACCGAACTTGTGCTGCTCATCAATTACAACGAGACCAAGATTTGAGAATGAAAACGTGTCGTAAAGAAGCGCATGCGTGCCGACAATGACTTGTGGTTCACGAGGCGAGAGCGTGTGGTCCGGGGAGCACAGGCTGCCAGCCTGTTGTTCGCGGCAGCTTGCCGCGAACCCCTCAGATTTGTAGCTCCCGGGATACCAAACCCACCGATAATCTTCACCTTCTTTCGCTATGCGAGCATCCCAAGGATTACGTGTGATGTATTTAAATTTTTCCTGCAAATCGCTCTCCGATCGGATCAGACGATCAAATGATTCTGTTTCCCAAACAGGATCGCTCCTGTTCTCGATCTTATTGATTCGATTCGCGGTAAACGACTTGATGCTGTGCAGGATCTTGGAAAGGGAGAAAAATACCGGTTTGTTACCGCTATCTTGACGCTCGATCATTGGCTCGATGAGAAGATGGACGTGGTCCGGCATGACACAGGCCGCGTATAATTCGTATCGGCGGGTTTTCCATCGCAATAACGACTCCAACACGATATCACGCCCTTCCTTAGATAATTGCCGATGATTCCGTGTCGCGAACGTGATTGCGTATTTCGCCCATGGACGCTCGAAATGCGGAATGTTGCGGCGGTGATAAACGGTTTCGGCGACACCAGGTTTCTGGCGAGCACCGGCTGCTGGCCTGTCCTCCGCAGCACCCTGCTGCGGAGGTTCCGTTATTCCCGATGGAGATTTCCCCTCCGTTTTGTTATCGAGCGCCCAGGTGTCCGGCAAGCTGCCGGACACAACAGGCTGGCAGCCTGTGCTCCCCAGAGTTGTTTCGCTTTGCGTAAAGAGCGGTAACGGCGCGTTGTCCTCCTGGCGCGCTGCCGTGCGCAGAGCCATGCGGACACCGAGCGGTTCGAGCCAGCGCCGCAACACTGCATAATGTTGTTCAGCCAGAATTTGCGTCGGTGCCATGAAGGCGGCCTGATATCCCGCTTCGATCGCAAGAAGCATCGCCGCAATCGCGACGACCGTTTTACCGGATCCCACATCGCCCTGAAGCAAACGGTTCATACGATGACGCGCCGCGAGATCGCGCCTGATTTCCGCAACTACTTTCGACTGCGCGCCAGTCAACTCGAACGGTAACGCACTCAGAAATTTGTCGAGCAGCGCGCCAGTTCCGCAGTGCGCCCGGCCAACGCGGATCGATGCCTCGGAGCGTCGCGATGCGATCAGCATTTGCATCGCAAAGAATTCGGAAAGAACCAAATGCTCGCGGGCGGCGTCGCGCGCTTCCCAGCTTTCTGGAAAATGAATTGCACGAACGGCATGACGTCTTTCCGCCCGAACAAGATCGCTCGGGGCCAAGGTTTCCAGCGGCTCATCGGAAGTTGCATTCAGTAGCTGGTAAATAATGCTGCGCAACACGCGCTGCGAAAGACCTTCCGTAGCGGGATAAATCGGCGTGATGCGCCGAAAATGGATTGAAATCTCCTCGTCATTCTCGATTACTTCAAACTCCGGGTGATCCATGCAGATCCTCTTGCCACGCAAACGAGGTTTGCCAAAGACGACGATGCGCTGTCCAGTCGCGATCATTTTCTGCACGTAATGCAAGTTGAACCAGCGGCACACCAGCGGTTCGCTTAACGCGTTCGGGCTCGACTCCTCCAGCGTTGCTTCAAAGATTTTTTTCCATCCGCCAAATCTCCGTATTGACGTTTTGACGACCTCGCCACAAAGACAAATCGGGACGTCGCTTTCCTCGCGTGGAAAATGCGGAAACTCATGTCGATCTTCGTGACGACGAGGGAAATGCGTGAGCAAATTTTCCACTGTCTCGATGCCCAGCCGTTGCAGCGCAAGCAAACGCGGCCGCGGGATCCAATCGAGTTCACTGAGCGACCGCAAGATCCTCTCGGGAAGCGATTGAGAAGAAGGTGGTGATCGGTGATCTGTGATCGGTAATCGGCTAGACGACTTCATGCTGTTCACCGTTCACTGATCATTGATCCACAAGCGGGCATTCGGCCTGTCGCAACGCCTGAATCTGCATGCCCAGAATGGTTTCGCCTTCGTATTTTTCTGCTCGAATGCGAAACGCGATGTCCCACGGCGCAGGCGGCAGCTTCACGCCTGCCGCGTCGAAGTAAATCGCGCGTCGATGATAGTTGTGCTGGCGAAGACGCAAAATCAGATGCTTGTCATTCACGAGCCGCGGCGGTGCAACGGTTTGCACGTCACGCGCAAAAAAAAGCGGCGCGGGATTTCCATTGCCGAATGGTTGAAGCATCTCGTACCACTGAAGGAAATCACAATTGAGGTCGGAAAACATCAGTTCGTGATCAAGGCGCAAACAAGGCTGCAGAGCTTCATCCGCCAAGAGCCCACCTGCCACGCCACGAAACGCCTCCGAGAAAGCATCGATATCTTTTTCGAGAATCGTTAGGCCTGCCGCCATCTCGTGCCCGCCATACTTTCCCAAACTGCCGCTGCAACGGTTCAACGCTTCGACCAAATTCAAACCTTCGATACTGCGGCCGCTTCCTTTTCCAACACCGTTTTCCTCGAACCCGATCACGATCGCTGGCCGATGGTATTTGCGCGAAATTCGCGAGGCGACAATTCCCAGCACGCCCGGATGCCATCCTCGCGCACTTACGACGATTGCTGCATCGCGCATCGGATCGAACTCTCGGGCGATTTGCTCGTCTGCGGCGAGGAAAATTTCCTTTTCGACTTCCTGTCGCTCGCGGTTCTGTTTGTCAAGCAACTCGGCGAGCGACACAGCCTCGGCTTCGTCCTGTGTTAGCAGAAGTTGCAGCGATCTTTGTGCATTACTCAGGCGCCCGGATGCATTGAGCCGGGGACCGAGCCGGAAGCCAATGTGCTCC
>Ga0066710_100000780_pt1 | contig 21090 bp, 20 predicted proteins | sample GraSoiAngelo_159_FD_79666 | JGI IMG/M metagenome (GOLD analysis project Ga0066710, IMG submission 79666) | Grasslands soil microbial communities from the Angelo Coastal Reserve, California, USA - 14_1009_16_40cm | ecosystem: Environmental > Terrestrial > Soil > Grasslands | place: USA...
ACGACCGAGGCGCGGCCGTCGGCCGCGATCGTCAGCGGAGCGCGGAGCGTCTGGCGACGGGTGTCGCCGTCGATCGCGTCGACGCCGACGACGCGGCCGCCCGAGACGACGACGTCGGTGACGCGCGTGTGCTCGCGGAAGTCGACCGGCAGCGAGCGGACGCGGTCGACCAGGATTGCGTCGAGGGCTTCGCGCGTGATCGCCATCGCGTGCTCGCGATAGGGACGCCAGGCGCCGATCGGCCGGTAGGTGCCGACGAGCGTCCGGCCGTTGGGCGCGGTGATGCGCATGCCCTTCAAGGCGCTGGCGACGGCGTCGACGGCCTTGAGCGCGCCGAGCCGGTCGAGCAGCCGCGGCGCCTCGGGGCTCAGGTACTCTCCGCAGATCTTCGGCCGCGGAAATCGCGCGCGATCGAGCAGGCGCACGGAGAGCCCGTGCTCGGCCAGGAGAATGGCCGTGGCCGCGCCCGCGGGGCCGGCGCCGACGACGATGACGTCGGTCGTCACGACAGGACCGCCAGCAGGCGCCCGAGCACGGGGTACTCGCGGATCGTCAATCGCCGCGCGCCGGCCTTCTCGGCGAGCGCCCGCAGCTCGTCCCGCGAATAGGCGCGTCGGACCGAGAGCGGGCCGTCGTGGCGCGAGATCGGGTGGCACCCGAGCAGACGCGTCGCGAGCCAGACGAGGCCGAGTGAGAGACGGCGACGGAGGAGATCGTTCACGACCACGGCGATCCGGGCGGCCGCCGCCATCTCGCGCAGGCCCACCGCGGCCTGCGCCGGCTCGAGGTGGTGCAGCGTGAGGGCGCTGGTGACGATGTCGGCGCCCCGCTCGCGGCAAGGCAGCGCGGCCGCGTCGCCGCGGACCAGCACGATCTCGGGATACGTCGCCACGGTCTCGCGCGCGAGCCGAAGCGTGGTCGGATCGCGATCGACGACCACCACGCGAACGGCACGCCCGCTACGGCGCGCCCACTCGGCGACCCGCACCGCGAACGCCGCCGTACCACCGCCGACGTCGATGACGCGAAGCGGCCGATCACGCGGCACGTCGGCCGCCAGGCGACGGATCGCGCGCAGCGAGAGCGCGTACCCGCCGAACCAGCTGTTGAGCCGGTCGATGTCCGCCAGCGACGCCGCGAGCTCCGGCGCCGCGACGGCGCCGTCGAGAACCTCGTGCGCGCCCTCGGCCCGCTTCATGAGTCTGTGCTGCTCACCACCGCAGCAGCGCTCCCTCAGCGGCGAAGCCAGGGCCGAGGCCGATCATGACGCCCCAGTCGCCGGGAACCGGAGACTCCTGACGGAGTGTTTCGTCCAGTACGAAGAGGATCGTGGCCGATGACATGTTGCCGAAGCGCCGAAGCACGGCGCGCGAGTGGCCGACCTGCTCCTCGCTGAGCTCGAGCAGCGTCCTGGCGCGGTCGATCACTCGTCGTCCCGCCGAGTGGAGGAGCCAGTACCGGATGTCGTCTCGCTTGAGCCCCTGCGCCGCCATCAGGATCGCCGCCATCTCACCCATCATGATCGCGCCGATGCGACGCACGTCCTTGGAGAGCACGACGCGCGGCCGGCCGCCCGGATACTCGAATCCCATCGCGTCGAGGTGCTCGGGACGAAAGAGTGTCCGCTGGGCGACGAGCGCGGGCCCCGGTCCATCCGTCGTCACGGTGAGGGCGCCGGCGCCGTCGGCGAAGATGGCGTGCGCCACTGCGCTCTCGAGCCGGTCGTCGAGGAAGTAGGCGGCCGAGCAGATCTCGACCGCGACGACCAGTGCTCGGCGCCCGGGAAAGGCGGTGACGTAGTTCGACGCCTGCTGGAGCGCCACCATCGCCGACGCGCAGCCGGTGTCGCCGACGTGAACGCGCTGGACGTCGGCGCGGCAGCCGAGCCGGCCGATCAGGCGGGCGTCGAGACTGGGCGTCAGCCGTCCGGTGCAGGTCGTCGTCGCGACGAAGTCCACGTCGACCGCGGTCCAGCCGGCGCGTGCGAGCGCGCGCCGCGCCGCCGCTTCGCCGAGCTCGAGCGCGCCCTCGCGAAAGCGGTCGCCGAGCTCGTCGACCGATTCGTTCGGCCGGAAGGTCGCCGGATCGATCCACAGATAGCGGCCCTCGATGTCGCTGCGGCGAAAGAATCCGCTCCGCTCCTCGTCTCGGTAGCCCGCGAGCGTCAGAAGCTCGGACTGCGTGAAGCGGTGGGGCGGCGTCGCGGTGGCGACAGCCGCGATCTTCGGGAGCGGCATTCCCTCCTCCTGTCGCGGCGTGTGGGAGTAAGATGTGGGCACTCCGAGCATACTGCGGGGGTCCAGCGCATGCCACTGTTCAGCTTCGAGGGGAAGAGCCCGAAGATCCATCCGACCGCGTTCATCGCGCCGACCGCCGTGATCATCGGCGACGTGACGATCGAAGAGCGCGCCTCCGTCTGGTACAACGCCGTGCTCCGCGGCGACTTCAATCCGATCGTCGTGCACCGCGGCGCCAACGTGCAGGACTGCGCGGTCGTCCACGTCACGCCGCGCGGCGGCACTGAGATCGGCGCCGGCTCGACCGTCGGCCACAATTGCACGATCCACGCCGCGTCGCTCGGCGAGGAATGCTTGATCGGCAACGGCGCGACGGTGCTCGACGGCGCGCGCATCGGCGCCCGGGCGATGGTGGCCGCCGGCGCGCTCGTGACGCCCGAGACCGAGATCCCCGAGGGGACGCTGGCCCTGGGCGCGCCGGCGAAGGTGCGCGGTCCGCTCGCGGGCACGCCGGCCGAGCGCTGGGTGCGCGCCAATCCCGAAGGCTACCAGGCGCTCGCGCAGCGCCACAAGGCCTCGGTCCAGCCCTGCTGAAGCCATGGCGGCGCTGGGGCGCCGACGCGCGGGTGAAGATCGCCGCACAGATGGAGTACCGGAACTACTCGCCGGCCTGAGCGCGATCCAAGGAGAGCTTCGTGACGATCGACCTCGAGAAGCTCATGGACCTGCAACGGGCGTTTCTGCCCGGGCTGATCGGGATGCGCTACACCGAAGCCTCGAAGGACCGCCTGGTGGCGGAGCTGACGATCCGCGACGATCTCCGAACGGTGGGCGGCGCGCTCCATGGCGGCACGATCATGGCGCTCGCCGACACCGTCGGAGCCACCGCGACGTTTCTCAATCTGCCGCCAGGCGCATCCACCACGACGCTCGAGTCCAAGACCAACTTCTTCGCCGCCGGGCGCGACGGCGTCGTGCGCGCCGAAGCCACACCGCTTCACCGCGGCCGGACCACGATGGTGTGGCAGACGCGCGTGACCGACGCGTCGGGCCGGCTGCTGGCGCAGACCATCCAGACCCAGATGGTGATCGCGGCCCGCTGATCCGCGCTCGCCGCCTGCCGGTTGACAGGCGCGCCCGTGCCCTGGTAGCGTCCGCCGCGTCGGGCCGGGTCCGGCGGCATGCACGCCCGCCCCAAGCGAGCTCGACGTCCCGTCCTGTCCCTGTTCGGTTCAGTCCCGGCGAACGCCCAAAGTCTCGGGAGGTGCCAGATGGCGACAGGGGTCCGGCGTCACCAAACGTTCGTTTTTGCCGTCGCGCTGACGGCCGTGGTCGGGTGTCTGGCCGTCCTCGCCGCCGCGCAGTCGGCCGAGACCCCGCGCCGCGGCGGCGTCCTCCTGGCGGCCATCGGCGCTGACGCGCCGAGCCTCGACCCGCACCAGGAGCAAACCTTCGCCACGCTCCAACCGGTCTCCCCGCTGTACAGCACGCTCTTGCAGATCGATCCGTACAGCTATCCGAGCATCATCGGCGACGTGGCCAGCGAGTGGAAGATCTCGCCCGACGGGCTCCTCTACACGTTCAAGATTCGCCCGGGCATCCGCTTCCACGACAGCTCGCCGCTGACGTCCGCCGACGTCAAGGCCAGCTATGACAAGATCCTCTTTCCGCCGGAGGGCGTACGCAGCATCCGAAAACACCACTATTCGGCGGTGGAGAGCGTCGAGGCGCCGGATACGAGCACCGTCCTGTTCAAGCTCAAGTTCCCGTCGGCCTCGCTCCTCACGAATCTCGCCTCGCCGTGGAACGTGATCTTCCCGAAAAAATACCTCGACAAGGACCCGAACCATTTCAAGAGCAACGTCATGGGCTCCGGCCCCTTCCGGTTCAAGAGCTATACGCGCGGATCGTCGTTCGAAGGCGAGCGCAACCCCGACTATTTCGTCAAGGACCGGCCGCATCTCAACGGCTACAAGTACTTCATCAGCACCGAGACCTCCGTGCGCGCCGCGGCGGTCCGCTCGGGCCGCGCCTACGTCGAGTTCCGGGACTTGCCGATGGCCGAGGTCGAGGCGATCCGGAAGCAGCTGGGCGACAAGGTCATGGTCCAGCAGACTCCCTTCGTCATCCACTTCGACATCGCGATCAACAACACCGCGAAGCCGTTCAGTGATATTCGCGTGCGGAAAGCCCTCAACCTCGGCATCGATCGCTACACGGCGGGCAGGGTCCTGTATCCGCTCACGGGTCTGCGGGACGTCGGGGCGTTCACCCGTCCGGGCACGGAGTGGGCGATGGCGCCGGCCGAGCTCGAGAAGTTCGCGGGCTTCGGGCGCGACGCCGAGAAGAACCGCGCCGAGGCCAGGCGGCTCCTGGCCGAGGCGGGCTACCCGAACGGCTTCAAGGTGGTGCTGAAGAATCGCAACATCAAGCTCCCCTACCAGGACTGGGCGGTGTACGTGATCCAGGAATGGCGCAAGATCGGAGTCGAGGCCGAGCATCGGCCGCTCGAGACGGCGGCCTGGTACGCGGACGGACGGGACCAGGGGAGCTTCGAGGTGGTGGTGTTTCCGACCGGCCACTTCGTCGACGATCCCGACGCGTTGCTCGCGCCGTTCATCACCGGGTCCTCTCAGAACTGGGGCCGCTTCTCCAACCCCGGGATCGACGATCTGTACGACCGTCAGGCACGGACGCTCGACCCGGTGGAGCGCCGGAAGCTCGTGATCGACCTCCAGAAGATCGTGCTGGAGCAGGCGTACCACATCCCGGGTCTCTGGTGGTCGAGGAACGTGGTGCACTGGGCCAAGATGAAGAACTGGGTGGCTCCGCCCAGTCACTTCACCAATCAGAAACTCCAAGACGTGTGGCTGTCGGAGGATTGAGATGCGACGCCATCGGACGATTATCGCCGTCGTTGGGCTCTGTGTACTGATCGGCTCGCTGGTCGTGGTGGCGCCGGCCGCGGTCCAGGCGGAGACGCCGCGCCGCGGCGGCGTCCTGCTCGCCGCCATCGCGGCCGACGCGCCGAGCCTCGATCCGCATCAGGAGCAGACCTTCGCCACCATCGAGCTGGTGGCGCCGCTCTACAGCACGCTGATCCAGATCGACCCGCTCAGCTATCCGAAGATCATCGGCGACGCGGCGACCGAGTGGAAAATCGCGCCAGACGGGCTCACCTACACGTTCAAGCTCCGGCAAGGAATCCGGTTCCACGACGGCTCGACCTTGACGTCGGCCGACGTCAAGGCCACCTACGACAAGATCGTCTTCCCACCCTCGGGAGTCCGGAGCATTCGGAAGAATGCCTACAGCGCGATCGCGAGCATCGAGGCGCCGGACCCGACCACCGTCGTGTTCTTGCTCAAGTTCCCGTCGGCCTCGCTGCTCGGCAACCTGGCCTCACCGTGGAATGTCATCTTTCCAAAGAAGTACCTGGACCGCGACCCCAACTACTTCAAGTCGAACGTCGTGGGCTCGGGCCCGTTCAAATTCAAGAGCTATACGCGCGGCTCGACGTTCGAGGGCGAGCGGAACCCCGACTACTTCGTCAAGGACCGTCCATACCTCGACGGCTACAAGTTCTTCATTAGCACCGAGACGTCCGTGCGGGCGGCCGCGCTGCGTTCCGGGCGCGCCTGGATCGAGTTCCGCACCATGCCTTTGGCCGAGGTGGAAGCGATCCGAAAACAGCTCGGGGACAAGGTCGTCGTGCAGGACACGGCCGCGACCGGCCAGTTCGGGATCGCGATGAACCAGACCACGAAGCCGTTCGCGGACATTCGCGTCCGCAAGGCTCTCACCCTGGGCCTCGACCGGTATACCGCGAGCAGGGTGCTCTACCCGATCGCGAGCCTGAAGGACGTCGGCGGACTGATGCGCCCGGGTACCGAGTTCGCGACGCCGGAGTCCGAGCTTCTGAAACTGCCGGGGTTCGGGAGGGATTCGGAAAAGAACCGGGCCGAGGCGAAGCGCCTTCTCGCCGAGGCGGGCTACCCCAACGGCTTCAAAGTCGTCCTGAAGAACCGCAACGTGCGAGTTCCGTACATCGACTTCGGCGTGTTCGTCGTCCAGGAGTGGCGCAAGATCGGGATCGAGGCCGAGCACCGGCCGCTCGAAACCGCGGCCTGGTTCGCGGATGGGCGGGACACGGGAAGCTTCGAGGTGATCATCAACGGGGTCTTCAACTACATGGACGACCCCGATCTGTTTCTCGAGCGGTACACCACGGGGGACACCAACAACTGGGGGCGCTTCTCCGATCCCCGGATCGACGACCTCTTCGCGCGCCAGACGCGGGCCCTGGACCCTGCCGAGCGCAAGCGGCTCGTGAACGAGATGGAGAAGATCGTCCTCGAGAACGCGTACCACATCCCGGGTCTCTGGTGGGCGCGGAGCGTGGTGCACTGGGCCAAGGTGAAGAACTATGTGGCCCCGCCCAATCACTACTCGAATCAAAAGCTCCAGGACGTCTGGCTGTCGGAAGACTGAGGGCCACCGTCCGCGGCGCCACCTGACATCTCGCCTTACAAGCGACACTGGTTGACAGGTGCGGTTTCGCGCGGTACCGTCCGCCACTATCGGTAGCAGAAAACAATCGAGCGTCCCAGCGCTCGGGAGGTCACGGATGGCGGCAGGCGCCCGGCGGTCCTTTGCGCTGTCCATCTTCGTTGCGCTCGCGGTCGTGGTCGGGCTGGCGGTCACGGCCGTCCACGCCGCCGATACTCCCCGTCGCGGCGGCATTCTCCTGGCGGTCATCGGCGCCGATCCGCCGAGCCTCGATCCGCATCAGGAGAGCACCTTCGCCACGCTCCAGCTCGTGGCTCCGCTCTACAGCACGATGCTGCAGACGGACCCCTACGACTATCCCAAGGTCATCGGAGACGCCGCCAGCGAGTGGAAGATCTCGCCCGACGCCCTGACGTATACGTTCAAGATCCGCCAGGGGATCAAGTTTCACGACGGGTCGCCGCTGACGGCGGCCGACGTCAAGGCCACGTACGACAAGCTCCTCTTTCCGCCCGCAGGGACGCGCAGCGTGCGGAAGAACAGCTACTCGGCCGTCACGAGCGTCGAGGCCCCGGACGCGGGCACCGTCGTCTTCAAGCTCAAGTTCCCGTCGGCCTCGCTGCTCCTGAACCTGGCTTCGCCTTGGAACGTGATCTATCCGAAGAAGTACCTGGACAAGGATCCCAACTACTTCATGAAGCACGTGATGGGCTCCGGTCCCTTCAAATTCAAGAGCTACACGCCGGGCGCGAGCTTCGAGGGCGAGCGCAACCCCGACTACTTCGTCAAGGACCGGCCGTACCTCAATGGCTACAAGTTCTTCATCAGCACCGAGACGTCGGTCCGGGCGGCCGCGATCCGCTCCGGGCGCGCGTACATCGAGTTCCGCGACCTGCCCAACGCGGAGGTCGAGGCGATCAAGAAGCAGCTCGGCGACAAGGTGGCCGTCCAGCACACGCCCATGACCGGTCAGTGGGGGATCGCCATCAACAACATGGCGAAGCCGTTCACCGACGAGCGCGTGCGCAAGGCGCTCACGCTCGGACTCGATCGCTACACGATGGGCAGGGTGCTGTTCCCGCTCGCGAGCCTGAAGGACGTCGGCGCGCTACTGCGACCGGGCACGGAGTTCTCGCTCCCGGAGGCCGATCTTCAGAAACTTCCGGGGTTCGGGAAGGACATCGAGAAGAACCGGGCCGAGGCCAAGCGGCTGCTGGCCGAGGCGGGCTATCCCAACGGCTTCAAGGTCGTGCTCAAGAACCGAAACGTGAAGCTGCCGTACCAGGACTTCGCCGTGTTCGCGGTTCAGGAATGGCGGAAGATCGGCATCGAGGCCGAGCAACGTCCGCTCGAGACCGCGGCCTGGTTCGCGGACGGACGCGACACCGGGAACTTCGAGCTGATCGTCGCGCCGACCGTGGAGGCCAGTGACGATCCCGATACCTTCCTGCGGCGCTACACCACCGGGGATCCCCAGAACTGGGGCCGCTTCAGCGACCCCGGCGTCGACGACCTGTTCTCACGGCAATCGCGCGCGCTCGACCCCGCGGAGCGACGGAAAGCGATCCTTCAGCTCCAGAAGACGGTGCTGGAGCACGCGTACTACATGCCCGGCCTCTGGTGGACGCGGAACGTCGTCCACTGGACCAAAGTGAAGAACTACGTGGCCCCGCCGAACCACTACGCCAACCAGAAGCTCCAGGACGTCTGGCTGTCGGAAGACTGATCCAGAGCGCGGAGAGCTGGCGATGGGCACGTATGTCGCGAAACGGCTTCTGCTGATCGTTCCGACTCTGATTGGCGCCGCGGCGCTGGTGTTCGTGATCATGCGGGTCATTCCGGGCGACGTGGCGCTCTTGATCTTCGGCGGAGAAGCGGGCGGCCAGATCGATGCCAAGCAGCTCGCGGACATGCGCCAGCGCCTCGGGCTCGATCAGCCGCTGCTGGTGCAGTTCGGCACGTGGCTCTGGGGAATCCTCCGCTTCGACTTCGGTAACTCGCTCTGGACGGGCCGGCCCGTCATCGAGGAGCTGCTCATCCGGCTGCCGCTCTCCCTCGAGCTGGCCATCGCCGCGACGATCGTCTCCGTCCTGATCGCGATTCCCCTGGGCATGCTCGCCGCGATCCGCCAGGACACCTGGGTGGACTACCTCGTGCGCGTGGTCAGCATCGGTGGCCTGGCGATCCCGTCGTTCTGGGTCGGCATCCTCTGCATCCTCATGCTCGTGATCTTCTTCGGCTGGGGCCCGCCGCTCGAGTTCACGCCGCCGTGGATCGATCCGTGGGCGAACTTCCAGATGATGATCTGGCCCGTGGTCACGGTCGGATATCGCTACGCGGCCGTCACCACGCGGATGACGCGCTCCACCCTGCTCGAGGTGCTGCGCGAGGACTACATCCGCACGGCGTGGGCGAAGGGGCTGCGCGAGCGCGCCGTCGTCGTCCGTCACGCCCTGAAGAACTCGATGCTCCCGGTGATCACCCTGGTCGGAACGGAGTTCGCCTTCCTCATCGGCGGGCTGGTCGTCACCGAGACCGTGTTCACCTTGAACGGCGTCGGGCGCTTCGTGGTCGACGCGGTCGCCCACCGGGACTACCCGGTGGTACAGGCGCTGATCTTCCTCATCGCGTTCGGCTTCGTCGTCGTCAACTTGCTCGTCGACCTGACCTACGCGTGGTTCGATCCACGCATCCGCTACCGCTGACGTCCATGGCGACGAACATCGAGCTGGCTCACGCGAGCGCGTCGGCCACGCTGGCGCCGAGGCGGAGCTTCGCCGAGGTCGCGGCCAGGTTCGTCCGCACCAAGCCGCTCGGCGCCGCCGGGGCCGTGATCATTCTCGGCATGCTGTTCCTGGCCGTGTTCGCGCAGATGCTGGCACCGTACGATCCATACGTCGGCGACTACGGGCTCCAGTTCGCGCGGCCGAGCGCCGAGCACTGGTTCGGGACCGACGAGTTCGGCCGCGATGTCCTGAGCCGGATCATGTACGGCGCGCGCATCGCGTTGTTCGTCGGCTTCTTCGCGTCGTTCATCGGCTGCACGATCGGGGCCCTGCTCGGCGTCGTGAGCGCGTACTGGGGCGGCCGGGTCGATCTCCTGCTCGAGCGGCTGATGGATATCTTGCTGGCGTTCCCGCAGCTGATCCTCGCCCTGGCCATCGCGTCGATCCTGGGCCCGGCGGTTCAGAACGTCGTGATCGCGATCTCGATCCCCGTCATCCCGCGCGTCGCGCGCGTGGTGCGGGCGGCCGCCCTATCGGTGAAGGAGAACGTCTACGTCGAGGCCGTGCAGGCGCTGGGCGCCTCGCGGCGCCGCGTGATCCTGCAGCACATCATTCCGAACGTCACGGCGCCGTACATCATCATGCTGACCGCGCAGCTCGGCGCCGCGATTCTGGCCGAGGCCGCGCTGTCCTACCTGGGGCTCGGGGCGGCGGAGCCGACGCCGTCGTGGGGGCTGATGCTGTCGGGATCCGCGCCGTCGTATGCCGAGAAGGCGCCGTGGATCGCGCTCTTCCCGGGCATCGCGATCAGCCTCGGCGTGTTCGGCTTCAACCTCTTCGGCGATTCCCTCCGGGACGCGCTCGATCCGAAGCTCCGGAAGGGCTGAGGCCCGTCAGCGGCCCTCGAACCGCGGGGGCCGCTTCTCCTTGAACGCCTTCACGCCCTCGGCGTGGTCCGCCGTCTGCCGCACGATCGACATGTGCGACGAGACGAGGTCGAGGTGCGTTCGCAGATCCAGCCGGAGGCTCTGGTAGACGAGCCGCTTGATCATCCGGATCGGGATCTGGGGCCCGTCGGCGATCTGGCGCGCCATCGCGTAGGTGGCTTCCTTCAGCTGGGCATCCGGCACGACGCGCTGGACGATGCCGAGCCGGTGAGCTTCCGGCGCCTCGATGAAGTCGGCGGTCCACAGGAGCTCGAGCGCTTTGGCGGCGCCCACGAGACGCGGCAGGAAATACGTGTCGCCATCGCCCGGCACGAGACCCACCCGGACGTAGCCCGTCGAGAAGCGGGCCGACTCGGCGGCCACACGCATGTCGCACATGACGCACATGCCCATGCCGGCGCCGACCGCCAGACCGTTGACCATCGCGATGACCGGCTTGTCCACCGTCTCGAGCGTCTTCGGCACGCGGTGCACGCCCTCCCAGAGGCTGTTCTTGCCGTCGAGCGCGGTCGGCTCGCCCTCGCGCATGCGCCCGACGTCGCCGCCCGAGCAGAACGCGCGTCCGGAGCCGGTGACGACGATCACGTTGACGCTCTCGTCGGCCTGCGCCGAGCTCAGCGCTTTCGCCCACGCGTCGATCATGTCGCGGGTGAACGCGTTCAGCTTGTCCGGCCGATTCAAGGTGATCGTCGCGATCTTGTCCTTCACCTCGTAGAGCAGGTCACTCATGGGTCATGCTCCTCGTAAATCTACGGGTAAGCGCTGGCGCTAGTCCTTGGGCAGCCCGAGGACGCGCTCGGCGAGGATGTTGCGGAGAATCTCGGAGGTCCCGGCGCGGATCCCGCTTCCTCGCGCCAGCAGCTCGTAGAACTCCCACTGGCCGTCGTCGGGCGCCCACGTCGAGCCGTGGGCGATCTGCGAGTACGGGCCGATGACCTCGGTCGCGACGTGCGCAAGCTCCTGATCGAGCTGGCTCCAGAAGAGCTTCGAGGTCGACCCCTCGGGCCCCGGCGCGCCGCCGCGCAGGATCTTCGTGAGGCTCCGATAGCCATTGAGCTGGAGCGCCTGCTCGCCGATCCAGAGGGCGGCCAGCTTCTGCCGGAGGATCGGATCGCCGCCCTTCCGCTCCTCCTGCACGAGGCGCACGAGACGGTGCAGCGCGTTCCGCAGCGAGATGTGCCGGATGAAGGTCAGGATATCGCGCTCGTACGCCAGCGTGGTGATCGCGACGCTCCAACCTTCATGGAGCTTTCCTACCAGGTTTTCGACCGGAACTCTCACGTTGTCGAAGAAGACCTCGTTGAACTCGGCCTCGCCGGTGATCTGGCGCAGCGGCCGCACCGTGATGCCCGGCGTCTTCATGTCGACGAGCAGAAAGCTGATGCCCTTGTGCTTGGCGGCGGCGGGGTCGGTGCGCACCAGCAGGAAGCACCAGTCGGCGACGTGGGCCATGCTGGTCCAGACCTTCTGGCCGTTGACGACGAAGTGATCGCCGTCGCGCACGCCGCGCGTCTGGAGGTTCGCGAGATCGGAGCCCGCGTTCGGCTCCGAGAATCCCTGGCACCAGAGCTCGTCGGCCGCGAGGATCTTCGCCAGATGACGCTGCTGCTGGGCCGGGGTGCCGTGCTTCATGAGCGTGGGGCCGAGCATCGACACGCCGCCGCGGTTGACGAGCTGCGGTGACTCCGCGCGCGCCATCTCCTGGTAGAGGATGACCATCTCGACGATCGTCGCGCCGCGGCCGCCGAACTCGCGCGGCCAGTCGAGCCCGACGTAGCCCGCCTCGCACATCTGCTTCTGCCAGGCGCGGAGCTTGCGGACCTCGTCGCGACCGGCGCGCGAGGCCGCAAACGCGCGGCCACGCAGATCGTCGGGCAGGTTGGCCTCGAGCCAGCCCCGGACTTCCTTGCGAAACGCTTCTTCCCGGTCGGTGAAGTCGAAGTTCATTGGGAGAAGGGGGCTCCGCCCCCCTCTCGACTCCCCTGCGTACACGCGCGGCGCCGGCTCATTGCATCACGACGCCGCCGTCGACGTTCAGGGCCTGGCCGGTGATGTTGCGCGCCTCGTCGGACGCGATGAAGACGGCGGCCCAGCCGATGTCCTCGGGGGTCTGCTCGCGCTTCATCGGCGTGATGTCGGCCACGCGCTTGTCGAAGACCTGACGCGCCGTCATGCCCTTGAAGGCCGGGTTCGTCTCCGCCAGGTGGGCGGCGAGCTTTTGCCAGAAGTCGGTCCAGAGGACGCCCGGGCAGATCGCGTTCACGGTCACGCCGTGGGGGGCCAGCTCCTTGGCGATGATACGCGTGAGCGTGATCACCCCCATCTTGGCCACGCTGTAGGGCGGCATCGTCGGCGCCGAGATGGGGCCGGCGATCGAGGCGATGTTCACGATGCGACCGGCCTTGCGCTCGATGAAATGCGGCGTGATCGCCTTGCACGTGAGGAAGACCGACTTCGTGTTGACGGCGAACGTGCGGTCCCAGTCCTCCTCGGTGTTGTTCGTGAACGGCATCCCGGGAGGGCCGGCGGCACCCGCATTGTTGACGAGAATGTCGATCTTGCCGAACGACTCGCGCGTGCGATCGACCATCGTCTTCACGTCGGCAGCGCTGGTCACGTCGGTCTTCATGGCGATGACCTTGCGGCCGAGTCCCTTGACCTCGCCGGCGACCTTCTCCGCGTTCAGCACCTGGATGTCGGGGATCGCGATGTCGGCGCCCTCGCGCGCCAGCGCCAGCACGATGCCACGGCCGATCCCGCTACCTCCGCCCGTCACGACCGCGACCTTACCGGCGAGCCGCATGGAGACCCCCTCGATCTATAATCGGTGCCCCGGAGGGACCCATGACAGCACACCAGCTCAGAAGCCGCAACTGGTTCGGGCGCAACGACCTCGATGGCTTCGTCCATCGCTCCTGGCTCAAGGCCGAAGGATTCAGCGACGCCGTCTTCGACGGCCGCCCGGTCGTGGGGATCGCCAACTCGTGGTCCGAGCTCACGAACTGCAACGCCCACCTGCGCCAGGTCGCCGACGCCGTCAAGCGCGGGGTGTGGAGCGCGGGCGGCTTTCCGGTCGAGTTCCCGACCATCTCGCTGGGCGAAGTGCTGATGAAGCCCACGACGATGCTCTTCCGCAACTTGATGGCGATGGACGTCGAGGAATGTTTGCGCGCCTATCCGCTCGACGCCGCCGTGCTCCTGTCCGGCTGCGACAAGACGACGCCTGCGATGCTGATGGGCGCCGCGTCCGCTGATATCCCGGCCGTCATGGTCACCGGCGGACCGATGCTGAGCGGCAAGTGGCGCGCCGAGGAGCTCGGCTCGGGCACCGACGCCTGGCGTCTCTGGGCCGAGCGGCGCGCGGGGCGGCTCACCGACGAAGAGCTCTGCGAGGCGGAGTCGTGCATGTCGCGCTCGAGCGGCCATTGCATGGTGATGGGCACCGCGTCCACGATGGCGTCGGTCGTCGAGGCGCTGGGCATGACCCTGCCCGGCAACGCCGCGATCCCGGCATCCGACTCCCGGCGGCTCGCAATGGCCGAGATGGCCGGGCGGCGCGCCGTCGAGATGGCGCTCGCGGGCGGGCCCAGGCCCTCGCAGATCCTCACGGCACAGGCCTTCGACAACGCGATCCGCGCCGACATGGCGATCGGCGGCTCGACCAACGCGATCATCCACCTGGTCGCGATCGCCGGGCGCGTCGGGGTCCCGCTACCGCTCCAGCGCTTCGACGAGCTGTCGAAGACCACGCCGTTCCTGGTCAACCTGCGACCGTCCGGAAAGTACCTGATGGAGGACTTCTTCTACGCGGGCGGCCTGCCGGCGGTGCTCAAGCAGCTCCTGCCGCTCCTGCACGGCGGCGCGCTCACGGTGAACGGCCGATCGATCGCCGACAACGTCAGCGACGCGAAGTGCTACAACGAGGACGTCATCCGCCCGCTCACGATGCCGCTGGCCGGAGAGGGCGGCACCGTGATCCTGTTCGGAAATCTCTGTCCCGACGGCGCGGTGCTGAAGCAATCGGCCGCCTCGCCGCACCTGCTGACGCATCGCGGTCGCGCCGTCGTCTTCGAGGATCACGCGGATCTCCACAAGCGGATCGACGACGAGAGCGTCGCGATCGACGAGAACTCGGTGCTCGTGCTCAAGCAGGTCGGCCCGCGGGGCGCGCCCGGGATGCCCGAGTGGGGCGCGGCGCCGATCCCGGCGCGACTGCTGAAGCGAGGCGTGACGGACATGGTGCGCATCTCCGACGCCCGGATGAGCGGGACGTCGTACGGCACCGTCGTGCTCCACGTGGCCCCGGAGTCGGCCATCGGCGGCCCGCTGGCGCTCGTGCGCGACGGCGACGAGATCGAGCTCGATGTGCCGCGCCGCCGGCTCACCCTCAAGGTCGGCGACGAAGAGCTGGCGCGCCGCCGGGCCGCCTGGAAGGCCCGGCCGCCCCATTTCACCCGCGGCTACGGCAGGCTCTTCCTCGACCACGTGCTTCAGGCCAACGAGGGGTGCGATTTCGACTATCTGAAAGGCCGCACAGCCGTCAGATTCGAGGACACCGCGGGCCCCTCGCACAGCTAGAGCCGCGAGCCCGGAAGAAAACCACCGGGCTGGCGGTCCAAAACTTACCGGCTTTTTAAGGACTTGCCCGGGAGAGGTCTGTATACTTTCGTAGTTTCACATACTTACGGCTCGCGATTTCATGGCACCGTCCGTGCTTAAACGAATGCCATGAAGACAACGTGGACCCTGCTGAAGGAAAGCGAGTTCTGGAGGAGCAGCAAGTTCTGGCTCACCGTCGCGGCGATCGTCCTCCCGTTCGGCTGGGTGCTCTTCGCCCTCAAGTTCGAGCCGGTTCGGGTACGCGCCCGCTACTTCCGCCGGAACTTCTGAAGCACGACTCGTAGCGACCCGCCCGCGGCTCGCAGAGCGCGGGACGCCTCGGCAGCATCCCACCCGTTCCGAGCGATCACGATCGCAACCCGCACTCGACGTCCCGACTCCTCGAACGCCTCAAGCGCCCGTCCTCTCGAGACTCCGGCCAGCTCCGCGATCAATCGCAACGCTCGCTCCCGCAGCTTCGCCGACCGCGGCTGAAGATCGACCATCCGATTTCCGTGAATTCGGCCGAGCCCCGTCATGGCGGCGGTCGTCAAGGTGTTCAGGACGAGCTTGGTGGCCGTGCCGGCTTTCAGCCGGGTCGATCCGGCGAGCACCTCGGGCCCCGTCGTCGGAATGATTCGAACGTTGGCGAACGCCTTTCCAGGCCCCGTCGCGTTGCAGCTGATCAGGACGGTTCTCGCGCCGCGCCTCCGCGCGGTGGCGAGCGCCGTGCGCACGAAGGGCGTGACGCCGCTGGCCGAGATACCGACGACGATGTCGCCCCGCCGGACGCGCGCGCGCACCGCGCGACGGGCCGCGGTCTCGTCGTCCTCAGCGCCTTCGCGCGAGCGGAAGACGGCGCCGCGCCCACCGGCCATGATCGCCTGCACGAGCCGACGCGGCGTCCCGAACGTCGGCGGGCACTCGGCGGCCTCGAGCACGCCCAGGCGCCCGCTGGTGCCGGCGCCCACGAAGAAGAGACGGCCGCCGGCGCGGAGCGCCGCGACGATCAGGTTCACGGCCGTCGCGATCTCGGCCCGCACGCGCCCCACCGCGCGCACCGCGCGGCGGTCCTCGCGATTCATCAGCGCGGCGATCTCGCGGGGGCGCAGGAGGTCGAGCGCGCGGCTTTTCGGGTTCGCGCGCTCGGTGGCGAGGCGCGCATAGCGGATTCGCGAGGCCATTCCGCCCGCATGCTACTACTATCGAAACCGTGCCCCTCGTCGAATCCGGCCTCGAGGTGCTCGTCCGTCGCCGGCCGGCCCTCCTCCGGGGCCAGCGCCTCGCGCTGCTCACGCATCAAGCGTCGATCGACTCACGTTACGAGCACGCGGTCACGCTCGTGGGCGATCTGCGGGCGGTCAAGGTCCGACGGCTCCTAGCGCCGGAGCACGGACTGTGGGGCGCGCCCCAGGACCACATCTGGATCGACGGCACGCGCGACCCGGTGTCGGGCCTGCCCGTATGGAGCCTCTACGGCGCGCGGCGCGAGCCGACCGCCGCGATGCTCCGCGGAATCGATACGGTCGTCGTGGACCTGCAGGACGTCGGCTCCCGCTACTACACGTTCGTCTGGACCATGGCGCTCGCCATGCGCGCGTGCGCGCGGAACGGCGCTCGTGTCGTCGTCCTTGATCGGCCCAATCCGCTCGGCGGCGCGCTCGTCGAGGGCAACGTGGCGGATCCGACGTTTGCATCCTTCGTCGGCCTCTACCCCCTGGCCATCCGTCACGGCATGACCATCGGTGAGCTCGCGGGTTACCTCAACGAGCGGCACGGCATCGGCTGCCGACTCACCGTCGTTCCGATGCGCGGCTGGCGGCGCGCGATGCTCTGGGAGGACACCGGGCTCCCCTGGGTGCCGCCCTCGCCGAACATGCCCACGCTCGACACCGCCCGCGTCTATCCCGGCGGCTGCCTGATCGAAGGAACCAACTTGTCGGAGGGCCGTGGAACGACCCGGCCGTTCGAGTGGATCGGCGCACCTTATCTGGACGCTCACCGCTACACCGCGGCGCTCGAGCGCCTGCGGTTACCCGGCGTACGCTTCCGTCCCGCACGCTTTCAGCCGACGTTCCAGAAGTGGGCTGGGCGGCTCTGTGACGGCGTTCAGATCCACGTGACGGACGCGCGCCGCTTCAAGCCGTTCCTCACCGGGCTGGCCGAGATCGCCGTGGCACGCCGGCTGGCGCCCCGCGAATTCGCCTGGCGCCGGCCGCCCTACGAGTTCGAGAAGCGGCGCATGCCGATCGACATCCTGTGCGGAACTGACGCGATCCGGCTGGCGATCGAGAGGGGGACACCGCTTCCGGCGATCGAGCGCGCGTGGCAGCGCGGGCTCGACCACTGGAAGCGGCTGCGTGCCCGGTACCTGCTCTACTAGCTTCCGAAGACCCTCGAGAAGAAGTCCGTGATCGCGTGGCCGCTGTACTTCGCGCCTTCGACGATCGTGTTGCCGACGCCCTTGAACGTTTCCTCGAAGCCCGGACCGAGCTTTCCGTCGCCGATCTTTCGGGCGCCGGCTTCGACCCGGTCCGTTGCGGCCTTGACCTTCGTATCGTCCGCCGCGCGCGCCGGCAGAGCCGAGCCCGTGACCACTGCGGCCGCGAGAATGAACGCAAGAAGCTTCATCACAACGCCCTCCTTCCAGTCCAGTGTACCCATGGCCTCGGACGAGGGTCGACTCGCTATCCGTTGTAACCGCGCGAGTGCATGCAGCTCGAGTAGGCGGCCCGGTACTTCTCGTCGTTCTTCTTGTTCTCGTTGAGGCCGTAGAGCGTCCCGCCGCCCGCCCCCACGACCCCGCCGATCGCCGCGCCCTTGCCCGCGCCTTTTCCGCCGCCGGCGATCGCGCCGCCCGCGGCGCCGACAGCGGCGCCGACCACGGCACCGATCGCGGCGTCCTTGACGACTTCCGTCGTCTTGTCCGACTCGCCGACCTGCGCCGAAGCGTATCGGTTACACGCGTCGACGACCTCTTGCGTCGGCACCGCCGGTGCCACCGGCGCGGTCTGCATCTGGGACGTGGCGGGCTTCGCGCTGGCTGGTCTCGGCTGCTGGCCCAGGCGGGCGTTCGCCGGCGACGAAGTCGGTTGAGCCACCTCCCGGTTCGAGCCCGACCAATTTGCGACGACGAGTCCTGTGATCAACGCCGTCGCCATGACGAGGGCCATGGCGAGCGCCGTCACCTTCCAGGGATTCCACTTGTCCATCACTTGCCTCCCTTGCCGACACCATGAGCCACGCCACTCGCGAGGCCGGTCGAGCCGACTTCGAGAGCGCTGGATTTGCCAACGCCGTTGTCGCTGGCGACCACGCTGGGACCCGCATCAGATGTTTGCTGGTACTTGGCGACAACCTGGCCGAGGCTCTTTTCGTGCACGAGCCCCTGCGCCTTCATCTCCCGGAAGATCTGGCCCCACGCCTGACCGCTCCGCCTTTTCGAGGCAATCTCTTCCAAGGTGAGTGGATGGGGTGCGGCGGTCGATCCGGTCGCGATCTTTGCCGGGATCCCGGAGCTTTGCGCCTGGTAGAGCGCGGAAGCGACCTTCTGATTCCCGAGCGAGAGCTTGCCGTATGCGCCGGAAGGCGTCGGCGTCGCGGGCGCTCTGGGCTTCGTCTGAGCCTGTACGCCGGCGGCCGCGATGACCGTGAGAACACTCACGACCGCCAGGCTCTGGACCAGGTCTTTGTGTCGCATACCCGACCGGTAGAGATATGTGCAGCAGCCATGCCACATCGGGCCTGGACGAAACCCGCGGATTTGTCGGAGGTTCTCGCGCGCGACTGGCGGCAGCACAGCCCATTGGTGTCAGCGGAGTGACAGGAAAAGTGCGTCGCAGGCCGCGGCCGGGGAGCGGGAGGCAGCCTATAATCGTTCTGTGAGCGACCTCGAAGGCCTCGTCGGCGAGCGGCTGGTATTCGGCCTCGCCGGCCCGAAGCTGACGGACACCGACATCCGACTCTTCCGTGAGACGCGCGCGGCCGGGCTCATTCTGTACCGGCGAAACTTCGAATCGCCGGAGCAACATACGAAGCTCCTGAACGATCTCGAGTCCGCGCTCGACCGTCGGCTGCTCGTCGCGACCGATCACGAGGGCGGCCGCATCGTCATGCTCGGACAGGGGACGACGATCTTTCCCGACAACCTCGCGGTCGGGACGGCGGGCGAAGAAGCGTTCCCCTATCGCCAGGGTCTGTTCGAGGCTCGCGAGCTGCGCCGACTGGGAGTAGACCTGAATTTCGGCCCGTGCCTCGACGTCCTCACCGATCGTTACAGCCCGAACATCGGGATCCGCTCGTACGGCAAGGATCCCGGCCTGGTGACTCGCTACGGTCTCGCGCGCATCAAGGGCATGCAGAAGGGCGGTGTGTCGGCGTGCGCGAAACACTTCCCCGGCAAGGGCCACTCGCCCCTCGACGCCCATCTGAAGCTGCCCACGATCGACTCGACGTGGGCCGAGATGAAAGGCACGCACCTGCCGCCGTTCCACGCCGCGATCGCGGACGGGATCGACAGCTTGATGACGAGCCATCCGGTCTATCCGAATCTCGACCCCTCGCGCGTTCCGGCAACGTTCTCCCGGCGCATCGTGCACGACTACCTGCGCCAGGAGGCCGGATTCTCGGGCGTGATCATCTCGGACGACCTCGAGATGGGGGCGATCGGCGAAACGTGCCCGATCGGCGAGGCGACGATAAAGACGGCGGCGGCGGGCCACGACCTCCTGCTCGTCTGCCACACCGAGCCGGCGCAGCGCGCCGCCGCCAAGGCGCTCGTGGAGGCCTATCGGTCGGGCGCGCTCCCGGTGCGCGATCTGGAAGCCTCCGTCGAGCGTATTCACCGAATGCGGACGCGCCGGACCGCCCGCTTCGAGGGCGGGCCGCCGGCGGTCGAGCCCGACGCCGCGCCGCTCGCGCGCGCGATCGCGACGCGCGCGGTCACCGTCGTCTCGGCTGGTCGGCGCGAGCTTCGGCGCGCGCTGAACGGGCGTGTCGGCGTCGTGTTCCCGCGCTTCTCGGATCTGGCACCGAGGATCACGATCGAGCCCGAGATCGCCGCCGAGAAATCGTACATCGCGGGGGCGTTCGGAATGGCCGGCATCATGCCCGAGACACAGCTCGTTGGGATCGAGCCCAAGGACGAGGAAATCGCCGCCGCCGGAGCGCTGGCCGAGGCGTCCGACGCGCTCGTGCTGTTCCTGTTCGACGCCCACCTCTACGCGTCGAACGCGAAGCTGCTCACGGAGCTCCAGTCGCGGTCTCGGGCGCTCGCCGTCGTGCTCATGCGCGATCCGTACGACGCGGACATGCTCGCGCCCGGTGTCCTCGGCGTCACCGCGTACGGGTTCAGGAAGTGCCAGCTCGACGCGGTCATCGCACGCCTCGTCCAGGGGTGAGTCGGCTCCGCCGACTGCCTGCCGAAATCCTCGCGTTCGACTGGGGCGCGACACCGGCCAAGCGGCAGGTGTGTCGGGCGGTCCTCAGCGACGGCCGTTACCTTGTCTCGCCCCCGCGACCCGTGAGGGACGTCGCCGCGCTCGAGCTCGCTCCCGGCGTTCTGGCCGCGTTCGACTGTCCGATCGGCGTCTCGCGCGAGTACGCCGCGATGGCCGAGCTCGGCTCGTTTCGAGCGGCGCTCAGGGTTTTCGGCAGCGGCCGGTTCGCGCGCTTCTACGAGCTGGCCGATTGCGCCGCCGACATCGGGACCGAGCGACCCTTCTATCCGGCTCGGGGCGTGAAAGGGACCACACGCGACGACCTCCGGAAGGTGCTCGGCGACGCGGCGTTCGCGCCGCGCGCCTGCGACCGCCTGGCCGGCGCGGGGCCGATCTTCTGGCTGGTCGGCCCGCGCCAGGTCGGCCGGTCCGCCGCCTGTATCTGGCGCGAGCTCATCACGCCGCGACTCGACCGCGTCGCTCTCTGGCCGTTCGACGGGCCGCTGGCCGAGCTGCTCGCTGTCGGCCGTCCGGTCATCGCCGAGATGTACCCGGCATTCCTCCTGCGCACGCTCGGACTTACCGTCGCGCGAAAGTCTGAGCCCACCGCGCGCGCCGCGTGCGGTCGAGCGCT
>Ga0066710_100000781_pt1 | contig 21088 bp, 14 predicted proteins | sample GraSoiAngelo_159_FD_79666 | JGI IMG/M metagenome (GOLD analysis project Ga0066710, IMG submission 79666) | Grasslands soil microbial communities from the Angelo Coastal Reserve, California, USA - 14_1009_16_40cm | ecosystem: Environmental > Terrestrial > Soil > Grasslands | place: USA...
GGCCGATGGAGTTTCACGAGGCGCGCGCCACCAAGAGCCTGCCCCGCCTCAAGCAACACGCCAACCGGCTGCGCGAGCACTTCGGCGACGATACGCGGGTCGCAGCGTCAGGAGCGGTGGCGGGTCGTGCGGGAGCGCGGCGTCGTGGTCGCGCATGTGTTCCATCGCGACGGTCGTCCGACCCTTGACCTCGCCGACGCGTGGAAGGCGGCTTGCCTCGTGGCCGAACTACAGCATCGGCGGTTTCACGACTTGAGGCGCTACGCCTGCGACCGGATGATCCGTGCCGGACTCGCACCGACCGAGGCGATGGCCTTGATGGGACACAAGACGCTCAGCATGCACCTGAGATACGGGACTGTTGACCTGCCCATGCTGGAGCGGGCGGTGGCGAAGGTGGCGGCGCTGGACGGGACGAAGGCGTGCGACACGGACAAATCCGCGGACAAATGCGAACCCGCGCTCGCAAGTGCCGGCGAACGCGGGTCGAGTGTGGTGCCCGGGGCGAGACTTGAACTCGCACGGGTTTCCCCATACGCCCCTCAAACGTACGTGTCTACCAGTTCCACCACCCGGGCACGGGTCCTGTCCTTGGCCTCGGCTTGGGCTCAGTGCCCTCCGCCGGCCGGCGGCGTCGCCGGCTTGGCACGAGGCGGCGTCGCCGGCGGGGGTGCCGCGGGCGACGATGGCGCGGCCTGCGCGGGCGCCTGCGTGGGTGCCGATCCGGGCACCGCGGGTGCCGCCGCGGGCGCCTTGGCCGCCTCCTCCTGGATCAGGCTGCGCTGCGTGCGGGCCGCACCGGACGACATCAGCGCCAGCGTCAGCGAGGTCAGGAAGAACGCCCCGCCCAGGACCATCGTGGCGCGGGTGATGAAGTCGGTGGCGCCGCGGCCGCCGAGCACGGTCTGCGCCGTGCCGCCGAAGGCGCCGCCCGCCAACCCCCCGCCCTTGCCGGACTGGAGCAGGATGACGATGACCAGGCAGAGACAGACCAGGATGTGAACCGCGAGCAGCAGACCGTACATGAGGCTCCTCGGAGGATCGTGGCGTACCGCGGGCACGGCCCCGGGCCAAGCCCGGTGGCGAAGCGGCGAGATAAGCTAGCAGCCGCGCCCCGCCCCGTCAACGCCGCGCGGGCCGCCGCGCGGGCCGCCGCGCGGGCCGCCGCCGCGGCGTTCCCGGTGGCCGGTCGTCCCGCGGCGCCCGGCCCCGGTCAGCGTGGGGTGGCGGCGGCGCAGATGCGCCAGAACCCGGCCGCCTCGAGCGAGGCTCCACCCACCAGCGCCCCGTCCAGCTCGGCCTCGCCGAACAGGGCGGCCGCGTTTTCGGCGTTGACGCTGCCGCCGTAGAGCACGGCCAGGCTCTGCCCCAGGCCGGGGGCGACGACCCGGTCCAGGGTCGCCCGGACCAGCTGGTGGGCCTCGCGCGCCTGCTCGAGGCTCGCCACCTTCCCGGTGCCGATGGCCCAGACCGGCTCGTAGGCCACCACCGTCGCGCGCGCCTCGGCCTCCCCCAGCCCCTCGTAGACGGCCCGCACCTGGCGCACCAGCACGTCGGCGGTACCACCGGCCTCGCGCTCGCTCAGGGTCTCGCCCACGCACACGATCGGGGTGAGGCCGTCGCGCAGCGCCGCGCGCGCCTTGCGCGCCACCAGCGCGTCGTCCTCCCCCATGCCGTGCCGCCGCTCGGAGTGCCCGACGATCACGAACCGGCAGCCGACGGCGCTCAACATCGGGCCCGAGACCGCTCCGGTGAAGGCCCCCTTGGGCTCGGGATGCAGGTCCTGGGCGCCCAAGTGGATGCCGCTCCCGCGCACCGCCGCGGCGACCGACTCGAGGGCGGGGTACGGCGGGCAGAGCGCGATCTCGCACCGGCGCGTCGTCCCCAGCAGGCCCTTGAGCTGGCCCGCGAGGGCGGAGCCCTCCTGCGCGGTCTTGTTCATCTTCCAGTTGCCGGCGATGAGCCGGGGCTGCCGCGGCCACGGGCGCGCCATCAGGACTCCCGGTCGTCGAGGGCGGCGACCCCCGGGAGCACCTTGCCCTCCAGGAACTCGAGCGAGGCGCCGCCGCCGGTCGAGACGTGGGTCACGCGCTCGGTGAGCCCCGCCTCCTGCACCGCCGCGGCCGAGTCGCCCCCGCCCACCACGGTCACCGCCCCGCGCCCGGTCGCCTCCGCCAGCGCCCGGGCCACGCCCTCAGTCCCGCTCGCGAAGGCCGGCACCTCGAAGATGCCCATCGGTCCGTTCCAGAGCACGGTCCTGGCGTCCGCGAGCTTCGCGGCGAACCGCTGGATCGTCTCGGGGCCGATGTCCACGCCCATCTCGTCGGGCTTCAGGTCCTCGAGCCGGCACACGCGTCCGGGAGCGCTCCCATCGGCCGTAGCACTGGCGACACAGTCGACCGGCAGGAGCAGCTCGACCCGCCCCTTGCCGGCCTGCTCCAGGATCTCGCGCGCCATGCCGACGCGGTCCGCCTCCACCAGCGAGCGCCCGGTCGGCTTGCCCTGCGCCTTGAGGAAGGTGAACATCATCGCCCCGCCGATGAGCAGGCGGTCCACCTTGCCGAGCAGGACGCGCAGCACGTCGATCTTGCCGGAGATTTTGGCTCCGCCCAGGATGGCCACGAACGGCCGCTGCGGCTGATCGAGCGCCCGCCCGAGGTAGTCCAGCTCGCGCTGCATCAGGAAGCCGGCCACCGCGGGCTTGAGCACGCGGGCCACGCCTTCGGTCGAGGCGTGCGCCCGATGCGCGGTGCCGAAGGCGTCGTTGACGTAGCAGTCGCCCAGGGCCGCCAGCCGGCGGGCGAAGCCCGCGTCGTTCTTCTCCTCCTCCGCGTGGTAGCGGAGGTTCTCGAGCAGCAGCACGCCCCCCGGCGCCAGCGCGGCCGCCTCGGCCTCGGCCTCGGCGCCCACGCAGTCGGGCGCGAAGGCCACCGGCTGGCGCAACAGGCGCTCGAGGCGTGCCGCCACCGGCCGCAGGCCGACCTTGGGGTCGGGCTTCCCGTCGGGCCGGCCCAGGTGCGACATGAGCACGACCCGCGCCTGCTTCTCGAGCAGGTAGCGGATCGTGGGGAGGGCGGCGACGATGCGGGTGTCGTCGGCCACCTCGCCGTGCTTGAGCGGCACGTTGAAGTCGACGCGCACCAGCACCCGCCGGTTCGCGGGCGTGAGGTCGCGCACGGTCTTCTTGGCGAACACGCCCGCCGGCGTCATGCCATCCTCAGCATCGCGTCCACGACGCGCTCGGAGAATCCCCACTCGTTGTCGTACCAGGCCAGCACCTTGAGCAGCGAGCCGTCGATGACGCTGGTCGAAAGGGCGTCGAACACGCTGCTATGCGGGTTCCCCACCACGTCGCCGGAGACGATCGGCGCCTCGCAGTACTCCAGGATGCCGCGCATCGGGCCTTGGGCCGCGGCCTGGACCGCCGCGTTGACCGTCTCGCGCGTGGCGGGCTTGCGGAGCCGGCACACCAGGTCGACCAGCGAGCCGTCGGGGACCGGCGCGCGGACGGAGATGCCGTCCAGCCGCCCCTTGAGGTCGGGCAACACCTCGCCGATCGCCTTGGCGGCGCCGGTCGAGGTCGGGATCAGGTTGAGCGCCGCCGCCCGCGCGCGGCGCAGGTCCTTGTGGGGCAGGTCGAGGATGCGCTGGTCGTTGGTGTAGGCGTGGATCGTGGTCATGAAGCCGTGCTCGATGCCGAAGGTGTCGTGGAGCACCTTGGCCACCGGCGCCAGGCAGTTGGTGGTGCACGAGCCGATGCTCACCACCGTGTGGCGCTTGGGATCGAACGCGGCGTCGTTGACGCCGAAGACGAAGGTGAGGTCGGCGCCCTTGGCCGGGGCGGAGATGAGCACGTTGCGCGCCCCACCCGCCAGGTGGACGGCGGCCCCGGCGCGGTCGGTGAACTTCCCGGTCGCCTCCAGGACCACGTCGACGCCCAGCGACTTCCACGGGAGCTTGGCCGGGTCCTTCTCGCTCAGCACCTTGATCGTGGCGTCGCCCACCCGCAGTGCGCCGTCCGCGGTGGCGCCGCCGGCCTTGGCCCACGTCCCGTGGACCGAGTCGTAGCGCAGCAGATGCGCCAGGGTCGGCGCGTCGGTGATGTCGTTCACGGCCACGAACTCCAGCCCCGCCCCGCGCTCAAGCCCCGCCCGCACGACCAGCCGGCCGATCCTGCCGAATCCGTTGATGCCGATGCGGAGTGCCATGGTCCCCGATCTCCTCGAGGCGACGGCCCGTCGTCCTCCGCTCAGGCGGAGAACGCCCCGGCCGCCCTCGCCGTGGCTGACCGGTAAACGATTGTAATACAATATGTTATGGCGTAGAAGCGATGCGATTATGCCCGAGCCCCGCGGGGTGGTCAAGGCGCCCGGGTTGGGCGTAGGGGTTGGGGGTTGAGCGTAGGGGTTGGGCGTAGCGGTTGGGCGTAGCGGTTGGGCGTAGGGGTTGGGCGCAGGGGCGGGCGCCCGGCCTCACTCCGTGCTGTAGCGGAGCGTGTAGAGGCCGTAGCCGTGCTCGTCGACGAACAGGAACACCAGGCGGCGCCGCGGGCGGAGGCGGGCGGTGATGGCGGGATCGGTGTCGGGGGGAGCCCCCACGTCCCCCTGGTAGATCCACACCTCGTAGGCGCGCGTGTCGCCGCCCAGACCTTTCTGGTGGACGTCCCCGGTCGGACGGTCCTCGCTCAGCTCCAGCTGCTGGAGCACGTTGGCGAGCGTCTCGTCGCCGGCGGGGATCACCTGCTTCAGGATCTCGCCCGGCTCCCCGTAGCGGATGAAGACGCGTCCCATGTCGGAGAACATCCCGCGCCCGACCCCCAACCCGCCGAAGTTGCGGTTGGCGTAGTCCACGCGCGCGAAGAACGCGCTCTTCGCCTCGTTCTCGGCGGTCTCCGGGGACGGATCGCGGTCGTGCCAGTATTGGTCGAGGAAGCGCTCGCGCTCGCCGGGCTGGAGTCGCGCGAAGCGGTGCTCGTCGTCGGAGGAGAGGAGGAAGTGGACGAGGTCCTCGGCGTCGCCCGGATCCACCAGCCAGGTGCCCGCCTCCCAGCCGACGCTGAACCGGGCGGTGCGCAGCAGGGCGCCGGCGTCCCCCTCCTGCCACGCCTTGACCTCGAGGTCGTAGCCCCCCGCGGGAGCGCTCGACAGCTCGAGCGCGACCCTCGCGGCCAGCTGGTTCGCGGCGGCGGCCGTGCTCTCCTGCTCGGCCACCACGACGCCGGTGGTGTCGAGCACGCGTGCGTGCCAGTGCCAGACGCGCGTGTCGCCCAAAGGCCCGCGCGCCAGGAAGCGCGCCTGGACCTGGGTCGCGAACAGCCCGTACAGGCGATCGGGATTGGGGACTTGGGCCTGGTCGCCGCGCCGGAAGGCGGCCCCCGCGCCGGTCGGGCTCGGCCAGAGGAACTCGAGATCGGAGAGCTCCCGGCCCGCCTGCGGGGCGGGCACCACGAGATCCCCCTCCACGTCCGCCGACTCGTGGACCTTCCGGCCCAGGTAGCCGATCCCCCGCTTCTGCGTGTTCACGTCCTCGAGCTTCACGCGCAGCCGGCACCGGCCGGGCCGGACCGGGAAGCGCATCAGCACCACCTTGCCCAGGCCCGCCACGCTGTCGCCCGGCGCCACCGCGAACTCCTCGCTGGCGTCGCGCGCCGGCATGCCGCCCCGGCCCGACAGGTGCACCGTGAACCGCAGCTGGCCGGCCCCGTGGGTGTCCCGCTCCAGCTCCGTCATCGTGCCCGGGGGGATGCGCAGGTAGAGCTCGAGCACCTGGCCGGCCGAGTCGGGGAAGGCGGCCGCGTCCACCGTGAACGCCACCGCGCCGTGCACGCGCCAAGGGAGCGGTCCCGGGCCGTCCGGATCGTCGTCGGCGGCGCGCAGGACCGCGGGCGTGGCCGCGAGCAGGGCGACCGCCGCGACCAGGGCCGCGACACCGAGACCCCGCCGCGCCCGGTCTGGGGGGCACGGCGGCGTGAGGATCACCCGGTCCACGATGAGGCTCGGTGCCGAACCGCCCTCGGGATCAGAAGAGGAACTTGAGCGAGAAGCGGTGCGCCGCGCCCAGGGCCTTCATGTCCGTGTAGGCGTAGTCGAAGTCGGCGGTGCCGGCGAACGACACCGGGAACCGGAATCCGATGCCCCCGGCCGCACCCTCGGCGTCGTAGTTCACGTTGTAGCCGCCGCGCAGATAGACGTAGTTCTGGAACGCGTACTCGGCGCCCACGTTCACGCGCTCGGCGTTGTCGGGCGGGTGCGAGAACTCGAACGAGCCGACCAGCTTCTGGTTCGACGACTGGAGGATCGTGGCGCAGGTCCCGACCCGGAACACGGTCGGGATGCGCGCCCGCTTGTCGATGAACTGGATGTCGGTCCCCATGTTGCTGATCGCCATCCCGATCCGCATGCCGAGCGTCCCGACGTCGTAGAGCGTGCCGAGGTCGAACGAGTAGGTGTTCTGCGAGAACTCGGCCAGGCCCTCGTGGATCAGGTTCCCGGTGATGCCGGCGCTGAACTTGTCGGTGAACGACCGCGCGTAGGTGAGGCCCGCGGCCATGAACCCGGCGTCGAACGTCCGCCCCGTCCCCACCTCGGGGTCGGGCTGGTAGGCCGTGGTCTCGATCATGGGGTCCATGTAGAGCGCGCGGGCGTTGATGCCGATGGCGCCCGGGACGCGCTTCCAGTGGAACACGTAGGCGGCCTGGGTGAAGTTCATGTCGCCCGGCCAGATCGCGTGATTGAACTGGAGCTGGGACTTGTCGGGGTCGATCCGCGCGATGCCGGCGCAGTTCCAGTAGAGCGCGCTGGCGTCGTCGGCGACCGCGACGAAGGCTCCTCCCATCGCCGCGGCCCGCGCGCCCACATCGATCTTGAGGAACTGCCCGTCGAATACGCCGACCTTCTCGAAGACCTGGGCAGCGCCGACCACACTCGGAAGCAGGGCCCCCAGCAGGCCGAAGGCTGCGATCAGCTTTCTCACGAGTTGACTCCTCCTTCGCCCACGGCGACCTAGCGGATGACCACGAAACGGCCGCGCTGCGTGCTGTTCTTGGTTTGCACCACGAAGATGTAGACCCCGCTGACCACGTCCTGCCCGTTGCGGGAGATCAGATTCCAGCGGGCTTCTCCGTCATTCGGCGAGTCCGCCTGCCGATTGAAGCCTGGCAGGGTGATGGTCTTGGGGTTGTCGACCGGATCGTCGGGGAAGTTCGGATTGAAGGCCGGATTGGCCACCGTGGCCGAGCCGCGCACGGACTCGTTGATCGCGTCCTCGGAACGAAGCGTCTGCACCAAGTCCCCGGACACGGTGTAGATCTGGATGGTCCACGGCGCCGGCGGCATCCCCATGAAGTCGAGATGCGTCCCGGTCGGATCGGTGGCGTTCGGCGTCAGGTCCCAGGCCGACGGGCGCTTGGTCAGGTCGGCGTAGCCCCGGTACGGATTCGGCACCACCCACACCCCGCCCGGGGCCTTCGTGGACGCCTGCGGGTAGATGCCCTCGGCTTCGACGCCCGAGCGCCGTCCCGTCAGCTCGCGGCCGCCCACCGTGATCCCCGACGAATCGGGCAACTCGCCCCCGCCCGTCGAGTCCCCGGCGGTCACCGAGTAGAAGTAGATGAACCCGTTCTTCACCTCGTGATCGAGGTAGCGATACCGGCCGACCGGATACTTGGTCCGGGTCACGTCGCGCAGGTTCCCGTTGCGCAGCCCCACGATGGCCTCCACGCGCAGGCAGTTCCCGCTCTCGTCCTTGGCACACGGGAGCGTGTCGAGGGTGCAGCCGGGGATCTCGCAGTGGTCGGGGGTCGGCCGCAGGATCTCGCCGGTCTGTTGGTCCCACAGGTCGCCGGCGAACAGGCAGATCGGCACGATGAAGCCACGCTTGTCCGCGAGCGGGTTGAGACACACCTCCGCCCACGCACCCGAGCCTTCCAGGCCCACGGTGTGGAACGAGTTGTACTTGCAATCCCCCGCGGTCTGGTTGAACCGCCAGGTGCTGGGCTCCTCGTGGAAATCGCTGGTCGAATAGCCCTTGGCGCGGACCCAGTCATGCGCGGCGGCGTTCGTGTACGCGCTCTTGGTCAGGACCACCGCCTGCAGGCTCAGGTTCGGGATGTAGACCTGGGGACAGATCGGCTGCCCGGCATGCACGCTGTCGAGCGCCGGCGGCCAGAACTCCTTGGTCTTGATCTGCATCCGCTCATCCGAGAAGATCTGCCGGTTGCTGTCGATGTGCCGGCCGCTGTTGTCGTAGAAGTCGAAGAGACGGAAGTGCGCGAGCAGGGTCCAGTCGTCGTCCGACGGGCCGGTGACGCCGCCCTGGCGACGCCAGTTGGAGACCTTCCACAGCCGGTACGAGCGGGTGTCGAAGTCCCCGGCCTCGGGGTCCACCGTCACCTCGGACAGGTTGTCCCAGGCCAGCGCGATCTGACCGTCCCGCGCGGGCACCACCTTGCGCTCCGGGTTGTCCGAGAAGTTGTAGGTCGCCGCCGCGTTGGTCTCGGGGTTGGGCGGCGGGGCCGCGGTGTTCCAGCGCTTGAGCATCTTGCCGGAGCCCGGGCCCTCGCCGAAGTCGGGGCCGTTCCCGTACACCCAGACGCCGGTGCAGTAGTCGCAGTCGAAGTCGAACCACTGGTACCCGAACTCGGTGATCTGCCGCGGGACCGGGTCGTCGTGCCCGGGCGCGGTGCCGTCCGGGCAGTCGGACTCGGTCAGGATGAAGCCGGCCGGAGCCCGCACCCGGGTCTCCCGCCCGTGGAAGTACGTGATGTTGATGTGCTCGTTGTCGTTGAGGATCGAGGGCGGATCGTCGTACACGCCTTCGTAGGCCACCTGCGCGGCGAAGGCGTTCTCGAGCGCCGGATACTTGGCGAACAGGTCGGCCGCCGAGAGCGTGCCGTTGAGGTAGGCGGCGTAGTCGTTGGGGTAATCGTTGATGGTCGCGAGGCCCTTGGACTCCTGCACCGCGAAGGCGATGGTCAGCTCGACGCTGCCGCCGACCGGGATCGCGTGGGAGCCCCCCTGATCGTCGGTGACGCCGAACGGGCCCACCGATGCCCAACCCTGGATGTCGCCTTCCTGGTCCACCGGGGTGGCGGTGATGAAACCGGTCTCGCGATCGATGTTCTCGCCGCTCGAAACCATCTCGAACCGCTGCTGGTCCACCACCGGGCTGCCGCCGGAGTTGTAGGGGGTCCCGGCCACGTGGGAGCGGAACTGGCACCACCCCACCTTCTTCGGGGCCGCCAGGCCGAGCGGATCGGTGGTGTGGCCGAGCAGGAGGATGGACGAGATCCCCGGCGTCCGGCCGGCGTCACCGTCGTTGTCCACGACCGAGAACCCGTTGACGCGGAGGTTCACGCGCGGGCACAGGCCCAGGGTCGACTCCGCCGGCCAGGACGCGATGACCGCGTGGTGCTCCTGCCGCCGGTAGGCCTTGGGGTCCATCTTGGCGCCCCACTCGTTGTCCTTGGACAGGATCACCGGGAAATCGCCGTGCGGGAAGAACGGGATGTCGAGGTCGTCGTTGAAGTAGGCCGGGAGGTCCCCGGGGCCGGCGTCCACGTCATAGCGGATGCTGATGTACATGCTGTCGATCGCGTGGCTGGACCGGTTGAACACCTGCCAGTTCACCACGTCGAAGTCCTCGAAACCGGGCACCGAGAAGGCGAAGGCCTCCTGGCGCAGCTCGAGGTGCAGCGGCACGTGCTTCTCGTTGAGGTTCAAGGCCAGCGCCTGCGGCGTGTCGTCCCACATGACGCAGGTGAACATCTGCTGGCCGATGGCGCCGTAGTCCTCGTCGATCAGGCCGTCGCCGTCGTTGTCCCGCCCGTCGAGGAAGTCCTCGTCCACCCAGGCGGTGCGGTCGAGCGGATCGTGACTGACGGCGTCCTTGTCATCGTCCACGCCCCGCAGACCGAACACCTTCCCGTCGTAGGACTTGTAGATGCGGTCCTCCGGGGCCAGCGTCTGCGGCCGCCACTCGGGCTGCAGGCTCATCCGCCGGATCGCCGCCGGGTCGGTGGCCGTCTTGTCGACGCCGCTGACGCCCAGGAGCATGAACGAGAGGTACTCGGTGCCCGAGGCCCCCGGCCACTGCCCCGACGGGTCGGTCGAGAGGTTCGTGAACGGATTGCCGATGACGTCGAAGTTGGTGACCTTCATGAACAGGTGGCCGACGTTGAGCACGGCACCCGGGCCGAAGATGTCGGGCACCGCCGCCGGCACGGTCCGGCCGTCGCCGCGGGGCTGGAACAGCTCGGGGAACCCCGCCTTGAACTCGGCGACCATCTGCTCGTCGGGCCGGGCGTGGGCCCGGTTGGCGCTGCCGGCGACCAGCAGGGCGGCGATCCCGAGGATCGGAAGGACGCGGGCCAGGGCCGCGCGAGGGCGGGCCGTCATGTCAGAGTCGGTGTCAGCCATCAGAACTGGACGCTGATCCCCATGCGGACGTTTCGCCCCTCACCGAACACGCGGGGATCGTTGACCGGCACCCAGTCCGCGAGGCCGTCCCCGTTGATGTCCTTGAGGTAGGCGCCACCCGCGCGCCCGGTCTCGGAGTAGTAGATCTGGTAGTCGTTCCCGGCCGCCGTGTTGAGGTAGGGGTTGAGGCCGGTGTTCTGCACCAGGTTGCTGATGTTCTGCACGTCGAGCAGATTGCGCGCGTCGACGAAGATGGTGACGTTCTGCCCCCACACCCGGTAGAACTTGTCGCCGTCGATCGTCAGGTTCGAGTTGGCCGGCAGCCGGCGCGAGTTCTCGAGATTGGGATCCGACTTGCGCTCGTTGCGGAACGCGGGCGTGAACGGGAAGCCCGAGCCGTAGGTCCAGAGCATCCGCAATCCCCACTTGCCCGGATCGCGCACCTGCCCCTGGACGCTCAGCGTGGTGCGCTGGTCCCAATCGAGCGGCTGCTCCGAGATGGGCAGGTAGAGCCGACCGCCGTTGAGGAACTGGAGTGCCTCGGCGGGATTCGACGCGACGCCGGTCGCCAGCGAGTAGGTGTAGTTGATCTCGGCCGAGAACTTGTGGCTGAAGCTCTTGGCGAGGCTCGCCTCGAAGCCGCGCGCGCTGGCGTAGTCGCCGTTGTAGTACACGCGGGTCTGTTCGGGATCGTTCGGCTTCTGGCGGGTCGTGATCAGTCCGTAGATGTCCTTGAAGAACACCGAGAACTGGCCCGACAGGTCGCGCGAGAAGAGGTGCTGGACGCCGGCCTGGTAGGCGATGTTGGTCTCGGGCTGGAGGTCGGGATTGCCCTGGATGCCGACCGCCGCCCCGGTGCCGCGGTTCTCGAACACGAAGCTCCGCGTCGGGGTCTGATAGGTCCAGCCGTAGTGGAAGCTCAGCACGTCCTTGTCCGAGATCGGGTAGGCGATGCCGAGCCGCGGGCTGACCTGCTGCTTGTAGCGCTTGCCGCTGGGCAGGTCGCTGGTCGGGACCTGATCGCCGGGCGTGAACATGTCGTAGCGGAGCCCCGCGTTGAGCACCAGCCCCTCGTACTCCCAGCGATCCTGGAAGTAGGCGGCGCCCTCGGGGTTGTAGTTCAGGAACGACGAGCGGGTCGCCCCCGGCAGGCCGTCGTTCTCGACGTTGGGCTGGGTCAGGGCGAGGTTCTGCACGCGGTTGTAGGTGACCTCGAGCCCGGTCTTGAGCGAGTGCTGCTTGATCTTCCGGGTCGAGAAGTCGCTCTTGAGGGTCAGCGTCCCGGTGTCGCGCTTGAGGTACCGGGGCACGTCGCCGTGGGTCGCGAAGTACGGGTTCTGCTCGCTGCCGGCGGCCTGGTTCCCGGCCCAGTACTCGGGCGAGCGGATCTCGTACTGCCAGGGCTCCTTCCCCTGCACCGCCGAGAGCGTCTTGAAGTGCACGGACGAGAGGCGCGTGGTCCACACGCTCTTGTCGGAGAGCTGGTTGGTCCACACGCCGGTGAACTGCTGGAACCGGTCGTCGGTGGTCGGCACGTGGTCGGGCAGGTTCTGGGGCACGAACGTGCTGTCGTCCTTGGTGCCCGACCAGGTCCCATAGCGCGGGTTGATGCGCGGCGGATCGCCGGGGATGGTGTCGTAGGTCACCTTGACGTAGCCCTGCCGGCTCCAGATGTGGTCGTACGGGGTCTGGATCGAGTGGTTGTTGATGGTCTCGAGCGTGAACTTGTTCCGCGGGTTGGCGCGGTAGGCGAGCTTGAAGTTGGTGTTGATCTGGTTGCTCTGCCGGAAGCCGAACTGGATGAAGTCGAGCAGCGTGTGGTCGCGCTTGGTCATGCTCGACTTGAGATAGGTGTCCTGGAAGCTCCCCTCGTAGGTCGCGAAGTAGGTCAGGTTCTTGATGGGCGTGGGCCCGCCGAACCCGAAGGTGAAGCGGTCGTAGTTGTCGAAGGTCTTGCTGGGGTCGCCGTAACGGTCGGTGTCCCAGCGGACCTCGCCGCCGAACCGATCGGTCCCTTCCTTGGTGCTGACCGCGACCACGCCGGAGAGCGCGTTGCCGTACTCGGCGTCGAAGCCGCCCGAGAGGATCTCGGTGCCGGCGACCGCCAGGCTCGCGATGTTGGCGGTCCGTCCGACCAGCGGATCCGACACCTCCACGCCGTCGAACTGGAACTTGACCTCGTCGGTGCGTCCGCCGCGGAAGTGGAGACCGTCCGCCGACGACACGACGCCGGCCTTGGTGCCGATCGCCTGCATCAGGTTGTCCACCGGGATCTCACGCAGCTTCTCGGCCGTGATGCTCTGCTTGGTGGTCGAGGACTTGACATCGATCCGCTTCTCCCCGCGGACCTCGATCTCCTCGAGGGTCTTGACGATCTTCGAGTCATTCGTGAAGGAGAAGTTGACGGTGGTCGTGACACCGGCGTTCACCTGGACGGTCTGGACCTGCTTCTCGAAGCCCAGCGGCTGGACCTGGACCTGGACCGAGCCGACCGGGACGCCGACCAGGACGAAGCCGCCCTTCTCGTCGGTCAAGGCCCCGAAGCGGGTGCCGAGGACGATGATGTTGGCGAAGGCGATCGGCTCCTTGTTCTTGTCGGTCACCTTGCCGGCGATCCGGCCCACCCCGGACGTCGCGGCCGGGGCGGCCTTGGCGGCGGGGGCGGCCTGAGGGAAAGCCGGACCGCTCAAGACGATCGCCAGCCCCGCAACCAGCGCCGTGGCAACGAAAGACGAGCCTTTGGTTCGCATGTGGGTCAACCCCTGGTGAAGGACTGCGCCACCGTGGGCAGCAGGCAGGATGCCTCTGCCACCATGCCAATCATCGGCGCTACTGTCAACGAGTTTCAAGGTTTTGAGTCGAGGCGACATCGCTCTGGGAGCGCCGCGAGCCTGTCAGGTGTTTCAGCTTGCCCCGGGGGAGGGATCGAGGGGCATTCGATGAGCGCGGCCGAAGAGCAACCTCGCCGGGAAACGACCTTACCAACGGTCGCCGCCGACGATGCCATACGCCCTGTCGACACCTAGTATTTTGCCGGGGCCAATGTTTTGTCAAGTGCGAAGATGAGAACCTCGAGCGGCCGGGGGCCACCGAGGTCAGAACGGCCACCTCGACTGGACGGCCAACTGGCGGCGGGTCTCGCGCGACCGGGTCGGGTCGGCGAAGTCGGGATCGAGCCACTCGACCGAGTACGCCAGGTCCAGGGACCATCTCGATCCGGGGGCCAGGTACCCGAAGCCGGCCGTGGCGCTGGCATGGCGATAGGTGTCGTCCGCCGTGAGCGCGTCCTGATCCGAGAGCCCGTATCCGCCGCCCGCCCGGGCCAGGAAGGTCGAGCTGCATCGGACCTCGGCCCCCGCCCGGAAGTCCCACTGGACCGGGTTGGGTCCCGCGCCGATCAAGCGCGTGTCGGTGGCCCGGCGCGAACGGTGCGCCTCGCCCGCCACCACCCCCCGGCCGTGGGGCAACCGCCAGGCGGCGCCGGCCACCAGGTCGTAGGCGTTCTCCTTCACGCGCCGGTTCTGCACGCGTGCCGGCAGGAGCAGCGTGTCGGCGCCCGGCCGGAATCCCGCCTGGTCCAGGAAGTCGTTGAACCCCGCCGGGTCCCCCTCGTTGACCGGATACCACGGCGTGATGACCAGCCGGCGGAACGAGCTGCCGGCGCTGGCGTTGAGCTCGAGCGGGCCGGCCGACCACCGCGCGCGGGTGCGCAGCGAGGTCCCCTCCTCGCGGCGGCTGAGCCGCTTGCCCCGACCGGCCAGCGCCAGGTTCCCCTGCCCCGCCGAGACCGACCAGCGGAACATCTCCTCGGACTGAGACCGCCAGGCGCGCGCGTCGGCGCCGAACTCCACTTGGTGTCCGAGCCGGGCGATGAGCGACCCCTGGGCGATGTTGAACGGCCGCTTCTCGTCGGTCCGCGAGCTCGAGCGCAGCCCTTCGTTCGTGGCCACGACGGTCTTGGTGACGCGGTCCAAGCCGAGCGCCGCCTTGAGCCCCGAGCTCACGCGCAACGCGAAGGCGCCGCCGAAGCCGAGGCTCGAGACGGTCTGGTGGTCCGGCGTGAAGGCGTCGCGGGCGTCGACCGCGCTGGAGGGCCGGCCGAGGTAGGAGCCCTGCGGCAGCTCGAGGAAGTCGAAGAACTGGTCGTCGTAGCTCTCGTGCGAGTAGCCCGCCCTCACGGCGTAGTCGACCCGGTTGCCGTGGATCCAGGGAAGGTGTCCGTTGACCGCCGCGTTCAGCGTCGGGACCGAGAACTTCTCGCGCTCCTCGAGCACGGGCGAGAACGGCCGCGAGCGCTCGAGCGTGGCCACCTCGCCCACCAGGCCGTACGCGGTCCCGCCCTCTCCCCGGCGCCAGGTCTCGACCCCGTGGCGCAGCTGGCGCGCCCGGAGCACCTCCTGCTCGCGCGTCGAGGGCCACTGGTCCCGGATCGCCTCGCTGCTGCGGGTGCCGGGGCGGTACTCGACCACGGAGGCGGTCTCGGCCTCGGCGATCCCGGTCGGGTTGCCGGCGAAGTCCCAGAGCGAGATGTGATTGTGGACGTCGTCCAGCAGCGTGAGCCGCCCCATGCCGAGCAGGCGCGGGCTGCGCGCGGTGGGGTCGGGGGCGTAGTCGAGCGACTGGAGCGTCGACTCGTAGAGCTGGGCCGCGGCCGGCCTCACGCCGCGCGGCCCGCCGAGGACCATCCCCAGCGCGATCAGGCTCGACAGTACGCCGCGGCAACGGCGCATGCGGACTCCTTTCCGGCTCGCGGGCGGCACGGTGTCGCGATCGGCGCCTGCGGATGCGGCGACGACGTGGCGGCGGGCGTGTGAGGCACGAGGGATGCGGCGCACGGAGGCGGCATACTAGGGAAGCGGCGGCCGCAGTGTCAACGGCCGGTTCGCCGCGTGGGCACGCCACGCCCAGCCGTGCGCGGCCCCGAGACGCAGGGGTGCCCCGCCAGGAAGAAGCGCCACGGGCGCGCGACCGCCCGGGAGATGCCGATGCGCGGACTCCGCGCGATCCGGCGGCCGCCGCGGCGCGGCGGACCGTCCGCGATCCACAGCGGCCCCGAGGTGAGGTCGAGTCCGTCGTGCGCCACGGTGAGGCCGAGCGCTCGCGTCACGCACCCGGGACCGCGCGCCAGCCGCTCGCGGTCGCCGAGGCCGCGCCGGCGGCGCATCGCGGCGATCCCCGCGACCGGCTCGAGGGCGCGGATCAGCACCGCCGCGGCGGTCCCGGGGGTTCCGGTCACGACGTTGAGGCAGTGGTGCACGCCGTAGCTCACATAGATGTAGGCGTGGCCCGGGGGACCGAACATGGTGCGGTTGCGCGCGGTCTCGCCGCGGAACGCGTGGCTGGCCGGGTCGCGCGCGCCGTCATAGGCCTCGACCTCGACGATCCGGCCGGACAGGCGCCGCCGCCCCCGCCCGCGCACCAGCAGCCGCCCGAGCAGGGCGCGCGCGACCACCCGCGAGGGACGGGCGTAGAAGCGGCGCGGCAGCGCGCGCACGTGGCCGCCCGCTCCCGCCTCAGTGCCCGACCGCCGCCTCACCCACCCCCAGCCGCTTGAGCGGGCCCATGAAGAGGGCCCGGATCTCGCCCAGGCGCGCCTCGGTGCGCGCCTCGAAGCGCACGACCAGCGCCGGTTGCGTGTTGGACGCGCGCACCAGGCCCCAGCCGTCCCCGAACTCCACGCGCAGGCCGTCGATGTCGATCACCCGGTAGCGGCCCGCGAACTCGCGCTTGAGCTCCTCGACCACCGCGAACTTGCGCTCGTCCGGGCAGGCGAGCCGGGTCTCGGGCGTGGCGTGATACTTCGGGATCGAATCGACCAGGTCGGCGAGCGACCGGCCGCTGGCGGCAACGAAGCGCAGCAGCCGGCCGGCCGCGAACAGCGCGTCGTCGAAGCCGAAGAACCCCTCGCTGAAGAACATGTGGCCGGACATCTCGCCCGCCAGCGGGGCGCCGGTCTGGTGCAGCCGGCTCTTGATGAGCGAGTGGCCGGTCTTCCACATCGAGGGCCGGCCGCCGTGGGCCGCGATGTCCTCGCTCAGGCCCTGCGAGCACTTGACGTCGAAGATGATCTCGGCCCCGGGCACGCGGGACAGCACGTCGCGGGCGAACAGGGCGAGCAGCTGGTCGCCGAACACCATCCGCCCGCGGCCGTCCACGGCGCCGATGCGGTCGGCGTCGCCGTCGAAGCCGATGCCCAGGTCGGCCCCGGTCCGCGTCACCTCGGCGACCAGGCTCTGCATCAGGGCCGGGACCGTGGGGTCGGGCAGGTGATTGGGGAAGCTCCCGTCGAGGTCGGCGAACAGCGGGATCACCGTGTGGCCCATGCGCTCGAACACCTCCGGCACCACCGTGCCCGCGCAGCCGTTGCCGCAGTCCATCACCACCTCGAGCCCGCGCGGCACGGTCAGGCGCTCGATCAGCATCGCCCGGTAGTCGTCGAGGATGGGACGATCCGCCGCCGCGGCGGGGCGCTCGGCGCGGCGCAGGTCCTGGCGGGCGATCCGCTCGCGCATGGTCTGGATCTCGGCGCCGAACAGCGGCAGGGTCCGCCGCGTCATCTTGAACCCGTTGAACTCGGGCGGATTGTGGCTGCCGGTCACCTGCAGCCCGCCGTCGGCCTCGCGGCGCACCACCGCGTAGTAGAGCGCCGGCGTCGGCACCACCCCCACGCGCTCGACCGCCACCCCCGCGGCACGGATGCCGCGCTCGACCGCAAGGCTCAGCCGCTCGCTGCTCGGGCGCACGTCGCGGCCCAGCACCACGCGCCGGCCCGCCGCGCCGTCTTCCGCCGGCGTCTCGGCGATCAGCGTCGCGAAGGCGTGCCCCACCGCCTCGGCCACCGCGTCGGTCAGCTCGCTGGCGTGCAGGCCGCGGATGTCGTACTCGCGGAAGATGTGGGCCGGGACGGTCATGAGGTCTTGTGCTTGAGGTAGGCGTCGATGAACGGGTCGAGGGCCCCGTCCAGCACGGCGTGGACGTCGCCCACCTTGAGCTCGGTGCGCTCGTCCTTGACCATGGTGTAGGGCTGCAGCACGTACGAGCGGATCTGGCTGCCGAAGTCGATGTCCTTCTTGGGGGCGCTGCGCGCCTCGGTCTTCTGGCGCGCGATCTCCTGCAGGTGCACGAACAGCCGCGAGCGCAGGATGCGCAGCGCGTTCTCGCGGTTGCGGTGCTGGCTGCGCTCGGCCTGCGACTGGACCACCAGGTTGGTCGGCAGGTGGGTGATGCGGACCGCCGACTCGGTCTTGTTGACGTGCTGGCCGCCGGCCCCGCTGGCGCGGAAGGTGTCGATGCGCAGGTCGGCCGGCGCGATGTCCACCGTGATGGTGTCGTCGACCATCGGCGTCACGTGGACCGAGGCGAACGAGGTGTGGCGGCGCTTGGCCGCGTCGTAGGGCGAGATGCGCACCAGGCGATGGACCCCGCTCTCGCCCTTGAGGTGCCCGTAGGCATACTCGCCGTCGATCTCGACGGTCGCGTCCTTGATGCCCGCCTCGTCCCCGGGCTGCAGGTCGAGCACCCGCGTCGGGAAGCCGTGGCGCTCCGCCCAGCGCAGGTACATGCGCAGCAGCATGTCGGCCCAGTCCTGGGACTCGGTGCCGCCGGCGCCGGGATGGATGATGATGAGCGCCCCCAGCGCGTCGTGCTCGCCCGAGAGCAGGCTGCGCAGCTCCAGGTCGGCGATCCGGGTCTCGACCCCCTCCAGCTCCTGGGACAGGTCGGCGAGCAGCGCCTCGTCGCTCTCCCCCTCGGCCAGCTCCAGCAGCCCGCCCAAGTGCTCGAGCGCCCCCTGCCGGGCGCTCCAGTCGTCGACGGTGCGCTTGGCGTGCTTGAGCGCGGCCACGGTCCGGCGTGCATCGTCCGGCCGGTCCCAGAACCCGGGCTCGGACATGCGCTGCTCGAACGTGCCGATCTCGCGCTGGCGGGTGTCCACGTCAAAGGTACCTCCGCAGGCCGTCCAAGGTCGCCCGGGCCAGGTCGAGTCGCTTGCGCAGTTCGGTGGTGGTCAGCATGACTCCTCGCTCAGGCGATCCGCAGCGCGGCGCGCCGCTCCGCCATCAGCCGCACCACGGCGGCGCGCGCCGCGCGCTCCAGCTCGGCGACGTTCCCGTCGTTGGCGAGCGTCAGATCCGCGGCCTCGGCGAACGCCTCGTTGGGCCGCTGCACGGCCAGCACCGCCCGCGCCTCGGCCTCGCTCCATCCCCGGCTCCGCATCAGACGCGCGACCTGCTCGGACTCGGGGGCCGTCACCGCCAACACCGCATCGCACGACCGCTCCATGCCCCAGGCGAGCAGCAACGCCGCGTCGAGCACCACCACGCCGCGATGGCCGGCGAGGCGGAGCTGGTTCATCGCCTCCCAGGCCCGCTCCATGATGCGCGGATGCACCAGGGCGTCGAGCCGGGCCCGGGCCGCCGGGTCGCTGAACACCCGCGCGGCGACGCGCCGGCGGTCGAGCGAGCCGTCGGGCCCGTACACGTCGGCCCCGTACTCGGCGCTCAGGGCCGCGCGCACCTCGGGATCGTGAAGCGTGACCTCGTGGCCGAGCCGGTCGGCGTCGATCACCGCGCCCCCGTCGGCGGCGATGGCGCGAGCCACCGTGGACTTGCCGCTGCCCGCCCGGCCGACCAGCCCCAAGATGAACAGACCGTCGCCGGTGTGGGCGCGCCGCGGACGGGCGCGCTCAGTGGACATCGAACCAGGTCGGCCCCTGCCCCAGCGAGACCGTGAGCGGGACCCGGAGCGGGAAGCAGCCTTCCATCTCTCTGCGCACCAGCTCGGCCACCTCGCTCGCCTCCTCGGACGGACACTCCAGCAGCAACTCGTCGTGCACCTGCAGCAGCAATCTAGCCGAGGGGTGCTTCGCCTTCAAGACGCGGTGGACCTGGATCATCGCCAGCTTCATGAGATCGGCCGCCGAGCCCTGGATCGGCGTGTTGATCGCGGCGCGCTCGGCGAAGGCGCGGGTGGCGCCGTGCCCGCTCGCCAGCTCGGCCAGATAGCGGCGGCGGCCGAGCAGGGTCGACACGAAGCCGCGCGCGCGCGCCTCCTCGAGCGTGGCGTCGAGGAACTCGCGCACCCGCGCGTAGACGCGGAAGTAGCCGGCGATGAAGTCCTGCGCCTCGGGCAGTCCGATCCCCATCTGCTGGGACAGGCTGCGCGCACCCATCCCGTACATGACGCCGAAGTTGACCACCTTGGCGCGGGCGCGCAGCGCCGGGTCCAAGGGGCCCGCGCTGACGCCGAAGATGCGGCGCGCCGTCGCCTCGTGCACGTCCTCGCCGCGGGCGAAGGCCTCGATCAGGTTGGGGTCGCCCGACAGGTGCGCCATCACCCGGAGCTCGATCTGCGAGTAGTCGGCGCCCAGCAGCAGGGCGCCCTCAGGCGCCACGAACGCGCGCCGGATGGCGCGGCCCTGAGCGGTGCGTATCGGGATGTTCTGGAGGTTGGGATCGCTGGAGGAGAGCCGGCCGGTGGCGGCCCCGGCCTGATCGAAGCGCGTGTGGACCCGCCCGTCGCGCGGATCGGCCATGCGCGGCAGCGTGTCCAGGTAGGTGGACTTGAGCTTGGTGAGCGCGCGGTACTCGAGCAGCCGGGCCGGGAACGGATGGAGCGGGGCCAGCTCCTCGAGGATGTCGGAGCGGGTCGAGAGCGCGCCCGACGGCGTGCGCCCGCCCGGCTTGAGTCCCAGCGTCTCGAACAGCATCCTCGCCACCTGCGGTCCGCTCTCGAGATTCAGGTCGGCGCCCGCCATCGCCAGGAGCTCGGCGCGCAGGCGGTCGATCTCCTCCCCCGCCGTGCGCGCCATGCCCTGGAGCTGGGGCGCGTCGATCGCCACCCCGTGGCGCTCCATCTCCAGCAGCACCCGGATGAGCGGATGCTCGAGCCGCTGGTAGAGCGACCACTGGTCGCGCGCCTCGAGCTGGGCCCTGAGCGCGTCGGCGATCGGGAACAAGGCGGCGGCCCGCACCGCGCAGACCTCCTCGGCGCGCGCGACCGGCAGCGCGAGGGCGGCCTCGCGGCCGCGACGCTCGCCGGGCTCGAGCGCGGGCAGGGCGGTCCCGAGCAGGTCGCGCGCCAAGGCGTCGAGGTCGTGCCCGCGCCCGGGATCGGCGAGGAACGAGGCGATGCGGACGTCGCAGGCGAGCCCGGACAGCGTGAGCCCGAGCCCCGCGAACAGGTGGAGGAGGCGTTTCAGGTCCTCGCCCACCTTGGGCACGCTGGCATCGGCGAGCGCCGGCGCGAGCCAGTCCGCCACCTGCGCGTGCGACAGGTTGGGCCCCGCGCCGTGCGCGAGCGGGAGGTAGCAGTTGCTCCCGTCGCGGGCCGCCAGGGCCAGCCCGACCACGGGGGCCACGCGCGGGTCGTCGCCGCCCACCAGCGGCAGCAGCGCCAGCCCGTGCAGGGCGCGCGCGCGCACCGCGTGCAGGCGCGCGATCCGCTCGTCGTTCGAGGGCGCGGGCTCGCCTCCCCACAGGTCGAGCATCCCCTGCGCCGCAGCCGGGCCGGTCGCGGCGGGGCTCGGGGCCCGCGGCGCGGTGGCCGGCGGGGCCACAGCGACGCCGAGACGAGCCGCGAGCGGGACGCCTGTGCACGGCAGCTGCTCCGCTGTGGTGCTGTGGGTGGACGTACAGCCCCCGACCGACCTCACCGACCAGTCACGCGTGCAGACC
>Ga0066710_100000782_pt1 | contig 21081 bp, 16 predicted proteins | sample GraSoiAngelo_159_FD_79666 | JGI IMG/M metagenome (GOLD analysis project Ga0066710, IMG submission 79666) | Grasslands soil microbial communities from the Angelo Coastal Reserve, California, USA - 14_1009_16_40cm | ecosystem: Environmental > Terrestrial > Soil > Grasslands | place: USA...
CCACGAGAGCGACATGCTCCTCATGCCCGACGCGACGTCGACCTTCATCGACCCGGTGCTCGAGGTCAAGACGATGGACATCATCTGCGACGTCCTCGACCCGATCACGCGCACGCCGTACTCACGAGACCCGCGGTACGTCGCGAAGAAGGCCGAGGCGTTCCTCCCGACCACCGGCATCGCGGACATCGCGTACTGGGGCCCGGAGATCGAGTTCTATATCTTCAACTCGCTCCGCTTCGACCAGAGCGCGAACTTCGGCTTCTACTACATCGACTCCGAGGAAGGCATCTGGAACTCTGGCAGCAACGGGACGCCGAACCTGGCGCACCGTCCGCGTTTCAAGGAGGGCTACTTCCCGGTGCCGCCGGCCGACAAGCTGCAGGACCTCCGCTCGAAGATGGTCCGCGCGATGATCGCGTCGGGCATCGCGGTCGAGGTGCATCACCACGAGGTCGGCACCGCCGGCCAGACCGAGATCGACATCCGCTTCGGCACGATGGTCGAGACCGCGGACAAGGTGCTGAAGTACAAGTACGTCACCAAGAACGTCGCGGCGAAGAACGGCTACGTGGTCACCTTCATGCCGAAGCCGCTGTTCGGCGACAACGGATCGGGCATGCACACACATCAGAGCCTGTGGAAGGACGGACGCAACCTCTTCTACGACAAAGCGGGCTACGCGCTCCTGTCGGAGACGGCGCGCCACTACATCGGCGGGCTGCTGAAGCACGCGCCCGCGATCCTCGCCTTCGCCGCGCCGACGACGAACTCCTACCGCCGGCTCGTTCCTGGCTACGAGGCGCCGATCAACCTCGTGTATTCGCAGCGGAACCGCTCGGCCTGCGTGCGGATCCCGACGTACTTCGACAAGCCCGAGGCGCGCCGCCTCGAGTTCCGCGCGCCCGACCCGTCGTGCAACCCGTACCTCTCGTTCTCGGCCTGCCTCATGGCCGGTCTCGACGGCGTGATCAACCAGATCGAGCCGCCGACGCCGATCGACGAGGACCTGTACGACGGCGAGCACCGTTCGGTGAAGCAGACGCCCGGCTCGCTCGAGGAGGTGCTCGACGCGCTCGACGCCGACCGCGACTTCCTGCTGCGCGGTGGTGTCTTCACCGAGGACCTCATCGAAGAATGGCTCGGCTTCAAACGTGCAAGTGCCAAGCAGGTGGCGCTGCGACCGCACCCGTACGAGTTCTACCTGTACAGCGACGTTTAGGAGGGTCAGATGACGGCGGTGGTCCAGTGGCGTGAGCCGGCCAGCGGCAGGCACTGGGCGCCGCCGGCGCTGCCCGAGCCGCCGCGGCACCGCCGCGTATCGAAGACCGCTCCGCCGGCGCGCGACAAGGTCGGACGCGATCTCGAGGAGTGGCTGGGCGATCTCAAGCTCACGAGCACGCACGACGCCGACTGACGTCTAGACCGCGCTGCGGGCCCTCAGCTCGGTGACGGGCAGGGGCCTGCAGCGTGAGCATTAGCGCGAAGGTCCAGTACGCGACGAACGGCATGGTCCCGCCCGCCGCCGCGGCGACTTCCCTTCTCGCTTCCTGCACGACCGCACCTGCCAGCGCCAGGGCGCGGTCAAAGTCTCAGAGCAGTTTGGTGGTCAGGGTTTCAGAGCAACGAGAGTCCGGACGGACATTGCTTGACCGCGCCGCTATCGTGCGCCTTACGCATCGCGCGCTCTTGGGGAAGGAACAAGGTGAGAGTCGTCCGTCGCTGTGCTGTGGTCATTTCGTCGTGTCGATCTGCGCACAGGCCTTCGCCGTGCAGCTCGCGCCGATCTCGTGGAGCTCGCTCCCGTACACCATGACCATCCTGTGACTTTCCGCCACAGCGGGGACGCCTCGCGGCGAGATGCGGCCGACGTGCCGAATCTGCCGAGCGGCTCGGGATCCCAGTGGCAGTACGTCCAGCCAGCGGAAGAACACCCACCCGGAGGTCGCCTCAACCTATGAACGAGCACCTATCCGCTGTGGTCACGCGAGCGCGGCCGATCGCCCTCGGTCTCGTCGCGACGCTCGCAATGACGCTCGCGATGCCGTACGCGCTCGCGCCGGCCGCGGTGTCGAGGACGCTTGCGGTGCCGGTGGCAGCACCGGCACCCACGCCCGCGTCGAATGGGTTCCTGTGGGGCGCGGCCACGTCGTCGTACCAGGTCGAAGGTGGGATCCAATGTCCTCCCTGGCCAGGACCGGGAACGCCGTGGGCGCCGACGCCGATTCCGTGCGACGACTACGACTTTTTCAACAGCAACTTCAACATCCAGCAGCGCGTCCTGGCCAATGCCGGGATCCTCATCTCGCCGGCCGGGATCAACGCGGACCGCGCGTTCCAGCCGGCGTACTACAAGCAGGATTTCGACAATGCCCGCATGCTCGGCTTGAACGCGCTCCGTATCAGCCTAGAGTGGGGACGGATCCAACCGGAGCCGCCGACCCTACCCAACGGAGATCCGAACCCGAACAGCTTCGACCAGAACGCCATCAACGGCTATAAGGCGATGCTCGACGCGATGATCGCGCGCGGCCTCCGACCGATCGTGTCCTTGAACCACTTCACGCTGCCGACGTGGGTCCTCACGCCGCCGGCGGCGAATCAATGCATTCCCGGCCCGACCGGCACCATCATCTGCCACGCCGTTCCGGACACCGGCTACGGCTCGTCGCTGAAAGGCTGGGAGTCGAGCGACACCGTCGCCGCCTACGTGAACTTCGTCAAACGCATCGTGCCGGAGCTGAAGAGCAGGGTGGATTACTGGCTCACCGTGAACGAGCCGGTCGGGTCGCAGGTCGTCGTCGGCTACATCGCCGGGATCTGGCCGCCCGGGTTCGTCATCGACGGCGGCCGCGCGAAGGCCGCCTTGCACAACCTCATCCAAGCGCACGTCAGCGCGTACGACGTCATCACGACCTGCAGCGCCACGAACACGAGCTGCGACGACGTCGATGCCGACGGCGACGGCGTGGCCAAGCACGTCGGCTTCGCGCACGCCATGGGCGCCACCATCGGCGCCAAGGCAGGCTTTCTCGGCGACCAGACGAAGAACAACATCGCGGCATCCAACTTCACCTATTTCGTAAACGACTACTTCATCCAAGCCGTGGTCACGGGTGAGGAGGACACGCACTACCTCGACGACATCAACCAGCCTCGCCACCTGAATCCGATCATGCATCCCGACTGGGCGGGACATCTCGACTTCCTCGGGGTCAACTACTACCGACGGTTCCACGTGTACCACGATCCGCTGCTCGACCTCGTCGTTCCCGGCCTCGGGTTCATCGGCGGCAACAACCACAACAACCTGTACGGCGAGCCGGACGATCGCGGCATCCTGAACGATCTCGGGTGGGAGATCTACCCGCAAGGACTGCACGACGTGATCATGCAGGTGAAGAACAGTTGGAACCTGCCAGTCCTCATCACCGAGAACGGCACGCCCGAGCGCGCCGACCGCAACCGTGCGCCGCACGTGGTGGCGCACCTGCGAGAGGTCCAGAAGGCGATCGACGACGGCGCGACGGTCCTCGGGTTCATGCACTGGTCGCTCCTGGACAACTGGGAGCTGCAGGAGGGCTATCGCGCGAATTCGCAGTTCGGCCTCTTCCACGTGGACCGCAGCGAGGTCGACGCGAACGGCAGCCTGGTGCTCCACCGCGCCATGACCGAAGGCGCGCTCGCCTATCAGCAGGTCATCTTCGAGAGTCGCGCGGCGAACGGGAGCGGCCTGCCGACAGGTGCCGCGCTGGACAGCGCTGAGCGGAAGTTCGGCACGATTGCGAGCGACGGCTCGAAGGTGGTACCGCCGACGAAGACGCACGGCCGGTTCTGGGAGGGGAAGCTCGCCGACGGTACGTCGGTCAGCGTCTATCTCGGATACACCGGCGTCGACGGGAAGCTCTTCGGCCTCCTCTTCCGCAAGAACGACCGCGTCTGGCACAACTTCGATGTGCGCCGCGACGCGCAGGGATTCTTCTTTCACGAGAGCTGGTTCGACGACGCGACGAATGCGGTCGCGACTGCCGACCATCGCGTGAGCTACGCAAGCGACGTGTGGACGTTCTCGTCAGCGTCCGGATCGAACACGGCGTCGCGCATCACGGGCACCGGGCTCTGGCAGTGGACGTCCGGAACGTCGCCGTGGGGCGGCGAGTACTTCTACGTCACCAAGCTGGAAGGGGGCTACGCCGGGAAGTTCCTCACGTTCTTCGCGCCAGGACCCGCGGATGTCCCGGGTTGCGGTACCGCCGGGTGCGTCCCAGGCAATGCCGGGCCAGTCTGGCGCGAGCTTAGCTCGGTGCAACTTGGGTCGGATCTCGAGCTCGTGGCGAAGGACTTGTCCGACAGCCTCGAGCTCTTTGACGTCTTCCTCACACTCTCCGGCGACACGGCAACGACTGACAGCGTCAACAGCGGCGCCTTCAAGGTCACACGGGCCACGAACCTCAGCGGCGCTCCGTTCGGCTTGACCGGCTACGCCGCTCCGTTCGGCGACGTCACGTGGCGCGGACAGCGCGACGAGACCACGGACTCGAAGTTCCATTTCCTGGAGGGCCGCGGTCTGTTCCGCGTCTTCCCGGCGAATCCTCCGGCGCAGTACGAGAAGGAGCACGATCCGACGAGCGTCGTACCGCTCGACAACTTCACGTTCACCGTGCTCTCAGCGACGACGCGGCGCGTTTCGTTCGAGGCCGGCGGCCGGGCGTACACGCTCACGTCGGGTCTCGACGTCTGCGCTCCGATCGTCTGTCCCGGCACATGGAGCGACATCGCCGGCAAGGCGGCGAATCGCGTCCCGGAGCAGTTCCCGCCGTTCCCCGACGCCGGTGGCGACCGCACCGTCGAGGCGAACGCCAAGGGCGGAGCCAACGTCCAGCTCAACGCCGGCGGTTCCTTGGACATAGAGGGAGACCCGCTGACGTACAGCTGGACAGGCGATTTCGGCACGGCGAGCGGCGCCTCGCCGACGGTGTTCCTCACGCTCGGCGCGCACACCGTCTGCGTGAACGTAACCGACGGCAAGGCTGACCCGACCGCGTGCGCACAGGTCACCGTGGCGGACACGACGCCGCCCGCGGTGGCGATCACGGCGCCGCCTGACGGCAGCTCGATCCAGGACGGCGTGACGTTCTCCGGCATGGCGACCGACGTGGCCAGCGCAGTGGCGTCGGTGACATTGAGCGTCCGAGATGGCTCGAGCAACCCGATCGGTCTCGAGAATCTCGCGACCACGTATGACACGACCACCGGCGCCTGGAGCCTTGCATTCAATACGCGTCCGCTCGCGGACGGCGTTTACGTCGCGATCGCCAGGGCGACCGATAGCTTTTCGAACGTTGGACAAGCCACGGCGACGTACCGCGTGCGCAATTGGGTCATGACGCCGATCCCGCCGAGTTCCCAGAAGATCAATGCGGGCCGAACGGTGGCCTTGAAGTTCACGCTCCGCGTGGACGCGGCCGTGGATGCCACGCGCCCGTTCGTGTATCGCGAGGACCTGAACGTCCGCGTTTCGAGCGTGGCGGCGCCCGCCGCGACGGTCTTCCTCGCCGTCTTTGGGACCGGCGCGAGGGACTATCGCATCGATTCCTCGAGCGAAACGTACATCACCAACTTCGACACGCCGTCGACCCCCACGACCTATCTGGTGGAGGTGCGGAGAGGTAGTTTCGTGATCGGCTCTTTCAGTTTCGCGACTCAATGACCTGGCGTTGACGTGCAGGCACGACCCGCGGGAACGTCGACGAGGAGCGGTCCGCGAAATCGGACCGCTCCTGCGTCGTAGGGCTGCTTCGCTCGTCGTCCACGAGCGCGACGGCGCGTATCGGTGAGCCGGTCGCGCCATCCATCTTTAGGGGCAAACCGAAGAACCGAAAGCGTTTGCCACGCAGTCCCCTTAGTCCGACGAGGTTCTCGATGATCGGGATCTCGTGGTCCGGATGGAGGAACAGAACGTGACCGGGGCAATCGGCGTTGCCGAGCTCGTCGGCGACGCGGCCCTCGAGATTCGGATGATCGACGCCGACGGCCTTCACGTGGCGTTCGAGGAGCCACTCGCAGGCATCTTTCGCGAGACCGCGCGCCGCGAGGAACGCGTCGCCGCCCCAGGTGCCAGACCAGAAACGGACCAGCACGATGTCGTCCTTGCGGATCTCGACCTCTTGTTTCTCCATGGCCGCCGCGAGCATCTCCGCCGTTACCGGCTCGTCGGCGCGCTTTGCGCTCACGTCGACGCACACGGCTTCGCCGTGGAGCTTCTCGAGCGGCAGCTCCGCGATCGACCGGCCCTTCGGTGTACGCCGGGCACCGTCGTAGAAATGGAGCGAGGCGTCCACGTGCGTGCCGGTGTGATCTTCCATGACGAGCAGCTTCGTCGAGAACCCGAGCTTGAATGTCGACGCGTTCATGTACGGCAACAGGGTGAAGGGCGGCTTGATGTCCCAGGTGCGCAGGCCGTCTTTGAGCGTGAGGGTAAGGTCGACGATGCGCGTGGGCACGCGCGGAATGCTAGGCGAGAACCTTCGCGCCGAGCGCTGAGAAGAGCTCGGCGAGGACCGGCGGGAGTTTCCGCTTCGCGTCGAGCGTCGGGTCGTAGCCGCAGATCTCGAAGCCGCGCACGTCGGACATCGAGGCGAGCGAGGTGATCGCCTCGCCGAGCGTCGCGAGCGAGACGCCGCCCGCCGCCGGGAACACGACCGCGCCGAGCTCGGCGGGATCGACGACGTCGATGTCGACGTGGAGCCAGATCTTCCGCTTGCGCGCGAAGGCGATGATGCCGGACACATCGGCCCGCTCCGCATCGAAGCGGATGCGCGTGAGCTTGGAGCGATCGAGGTTCGACCGCTCACCGGGATCCAGCGCGCGTCCTCCGACGAGCGCGACCTGGTCCTCCGCGATCTTGTGCGAGCCGGGCCAGAGGAGCGGCGCGACCGACCGGCCGCAGACATGGGCGAGGCACATGCCACCGACGTAGTGGGACGGCGTCGTCGCGAGCGTGTTGAAGTCGCCGTGCGCGTCGACGTACACGAGGGCGAGATCGGGCACGACCGGGATGGCGCCGGCGAGCGTGCCCGCGACGAGGGTGCATTCGCCGCCGAGCACCGCGCAGGTGGCGCCCGCACGCAGCGACGAGCCGATCGCGTCGCCGAGCGTGCGGCACGCCTCACGCGCCGCGGTCACCCAGCGGTCGCGCGGGTTGAACGGCACGCGGACGTGCTTCTCCGGCCCGAGTCGTGTAACGAAGTGCTCGGAGAGCGCGCCAGGTGCAGCCGCCATCCCCGCGAAGCGCGTCTCCGTGACCACACCGGCCTCGAAGAGATGCAGCGGACGAGCCGCCATTTGTGGATGCATCCTAGCCCGCTTGGTCGCCTGTCTGGAAGCCTCCCGGACGCGCGGAAGGCGCTTTTACATCTTTATGAGACCGCTCTGGACCAGCGCGAGGCAGATGACCGCGATCGCCGCGAGTGGCCACTTGGACCAGCGGCCCGAGACGAGCATGAGAACGCCACAGACGAGTGCGATGAGCGAGAGCAGAAGGCTGACGGTGATGGTCAATGGACACCTCCGTGTGCTGCCCTGTTGGTCGAGCAAGAGTATGGCCCCCGCCGCGGCGCTAGTCCCCAAGGGAAGCGAGCAGGCGGTCGATCGCCGCGAGGCCGGCGTGCAGGATCCGCGATTCCATCCCATAGCCGATCCGCAGGTGGCGCTCCGCACGGAAGTGGATGCCGGGGACGACCATCGTCGAGTACTCGCGGATGAGCCGGTCGACGAGGGCCATCGACTCGATCGGAAAGCGGTAGCTGAAGAAGCAGATCCCGCCCGCCTGCGGCGGCGTCCAGTGCAGCTCGCGCGAGTGCGTCGTCGCCCAGTCCTCGAGCTTCGGCCAGCGCTCGCCCAGGATGAAGCGCGCGCGCTTCAGCAGCTCGGTGCGACGCTCGAGGGCGATCTCGGCGAGCGACTCGGAGATGGTCGCCGGCGCGATCGTCGTGTAGTCCTTGAGACGGAGCGCGGCCCGCACCTCGTCCTCCGGCGCCACGAGCCAGCCGATCCGCAGACCGGGGAGGCCGTACACCTTCGAGAGCCCGCCGGTGACGACGATGCGCTCGCCGCGGCCGGAGAACGACGCGCTCTCGGTGCTGTCGAGCTCGGCCCCGCGGTAGACCTCGTCCGAGAGGATCCACACGCCGTGCTTCGCCGCGATCGCGACGACGCGATCGATCTCGGCGCGCGACAGCACCTGCCCGGTCGGGTTGTTCGGCGTGCAGACGCAGATGAGCCTGGTGCGCTCGTTCACCGCGGCCGCGAGCGCGTCGAGATCGATGTGCCAGCCGCGCTCTTCGCGCAGCCACACCTCGCGGACGCGCGCGCCGAGGCCCTGCGCGATGCCATGGATCTGCATGTAATTCGGCATCACGACGACGACCTCGTCGCCGGCGGAGACGAGCGTCATGAGCGCGAGGAAGTTCGCCTCGCTTGTCCCCGTCGTGATGACCACGTTCTTCGCGTCGCTCCCGGAATGAAATCCCGCGATGAGCGCGCGCGTCGGCTCGCGTCCCACGCCCTCCGCGTATCCGAGCTTCGAGCGCATGAGCTCCTTCTGATCGCGCGTGATCTCCTCGAGCGTCAGTGCCTCGACACCCGACTCGGACAGGTCGTACTTCACCCGGTGCTCCCAGGTGGACTGCATGCGCTCCATGTCGAAGGAGGGGAACTTCATCGGCGCGCCGTCCAGTCTGGCATCAGCGCTTCTCGGCGTCCGCGCGCAGCCGCGCGAGCTGCTTGCGGGCGAACTCGAGGACGTACGTGCGTTCGAAGGAGCCGATCCGCCCGGTCACCTCGACCGCGTCGACGACGTTCGCGTAGCGGAAGAGGACCGTCAGCGTAAGGAGCACGCTGTCGGCCGTGGGCTGCTGGAAGGTGAACGCACGTGATTCGTCGCCGATGGTGTCGCCGAGGTCGATCTGGATCGATCCGAGCTCGAGCGCCCTCGTTCTGAAATCGTTGGCCGTCGTGGTCGCCGCCGCATCGTCGGCGGTCGTGATGAGGATCGAGTCGATCACGCAGCACACGAACGGATCGCCGCCCTGGGTGAACGAGCGGATGTAGCCGAAGGCGAGCCGCTGTTTGAGCATCGGCGGTGTCGTGCCGAGACCGTTCGCGAGGTCGTCAGGGCTCATCGCGTCGTCCTTCTCGATCACGTAATCGGCGGGCACGTCGGCGGCCTGGAGGATCACGTTCTGCGGCGCGCTGCGTACCGCGCGCGCAGGCGAGCCACTCGCCGCCGGGGCGGGCGTCGAGCAGGCGAGAAGCGCGACCACGAGCAGCGCGGCGCGGCACCTCACGAACTCAAGATAAGTGAGGCCTGGCGCGGCAAGGCAGAATCGACCGATGCGCCGCATCGGACACCGCGGGGCGATGGGTCACGCACCGGAGAACACCATCGCGTCCTTCCAGAAGGCGCTCGATCTCGCGTGCGATGAGGTCGAGACGGACGTCTGGCTCACCCAGGATGGCCGGCTGCTGATATCGCACGATCGGCCGACGGCCAAGACGACGCTCGCGCTCGACGAGGTGCTCGACTTCTGCCGAGGCCGCATGGCCGTGAACGTCGAGCTCAAGTGCGAGAAGGACGAGACGCGCGCGCGAGAGACCGGAACCGCCGTCGGTGCTCGTCTGGCCGCACGCGGGCACGCCGACGTATACGTCTCGAGCTTCTGGTGGTCGGCGCTCGAAGGCGCGCGCACGGCCGCGCCGGCCGTCCGCCGCGCGTTCGTCTATTCCGACTCCCCCGACCGCGCCGCCCTCTTCGCGAGCGCGAAGGCGCTCGCGCTGTGGGCGCTGCACCCGAACCGCGCGTATGTCACGGCGGAGCTGGTCCGCGCCGCGCACGCGGCGTCGCTGCGCGTGAACGCGTGGACGGTTAATGATGCGAAGGAGATCACGCAGTTCCGCAACTGGTCCGTCGACGGGATCATGTCCGACTTTCCGGAGCGTGTGCCGAAGGATTGACCCGTCGCGAGGAACCGCGACCCAGCCCCCCTTGTATCTAGCCCGTGAGAGACCGAGGATGTGGGATCTGCGTGGCACTGGCGTTGGCCGTCACCGCCTGCGTCCCGAACATGGCTTCCACCCCGTTGTCGCCGGTGTTGACCGCATCGCCGGATGTCACTGGCGCATCTGGATCGAGCATGGCGCGGACGTTCTCCCTTCTCGCGAACAATCACCTTCTGGTAGCCGACCCATCGAGCGGGATCGTGATCGCGGAGTTGAGGCTGGCCGGACCCGCCGCGGCCGCCGGGCAGCGGCGGGCGCTGGCTCTCTCGCGAGACGGTGGATCGCTGTTCGCTCTCGTGAGCGAGGCCGAAGCCGGCGCGCTGCTGGCGGTGGTCGACATCGCGGGCCTCAAAGTCAGCGCGAGTTTCGATCTGGATCGGAAGCTGAGCTACCGAGGAATCGCTGTCGGACCTCGCACCGGCCGTGTCTACCTGTTCGCCAATCAAGACGGCGACGCCCTCGTCCAAGTACTGGACCCTCGTGACGGCGGCATTACGGAGTGGCTCGCTCGCCGGTCCGACGGCCGCAATTGGTTCGTGTACCAGGGCGGCGTTACCGCCGACGAGAACGCGCTGTTCCTCAGCTACCACGGGATACGACCGGCATCGATAGGTTCGAGATCCGACCGAGCGGCCTCGCTCGTTGCGGCATTCCCGCTTTGCCCGGTTCAGGGTGCTTTCGCACGCACGGCTCATTCGCGCTCTTCGAGAACGAACTCTTTGCGGCTACGGGGCAGCCATTTGTGATGGCGCTCGACGCGGTGACGGGCGTAAAGCGGCGTGACTACCAGCTTGGACTCGAGGGTAATCACCTCATGGAGTTCACGATCGTCGCGGCCGCCGGGATATACGCGGTGGGCTCGTGTGGATACAACCGCGGCCTTGCGGTGGCCGATCTTGCGTCCAGCCAGTTCCGGGTGCTTGTCCCACCCGGTCAGTCGAGCGCGGTCTGTGGCGAGCGGATCGTGGCGCTCGATGACGCTTCGCTGCTCGTCGTGGCGAAGACCGCGGTCCCCGCCCCGGCCCTCACCCCCGGTGCTCTGGTCGTCCTGTCTCGTAGCGGCGAAATCCTTCGCACGATCCCAACGTCGGCTGAGCCTGTCGACCTTCTGCTGTCGCGCTGAACGCGATCGGACCTACCGGTCGGGCAGAGCCCAGCCGCGCGAGCGCTCGACGGCGCGCTGCCAACCGGCGTACAGCGCGTCGCGTTGGTCGGTCGACATCTTCGGCTCGTAGCGCGCCGCGATCGCCCGCCGTTTGCGCAGCTCGTCGGGTGTTTTCCAAACTCCGACGGCGAGGCCGGCGAGGAACGCGGCGCCGAGCGCCGTCGTCTCGCGGATCGCCGCGACCTCCACCGGGATGCCGAGCAGATCCGCCTGGAACTGCATGAGGAAACGGTTGATGGTGCCGCCACCATCCGCGCGCAGCACGGCGATGCGCTGTCCGGCGGCGGCCATCGCCTCCACCAGATCGCGCGTCTGGTAAGCGATGCTCTCGAGCGTCGCGCGCGCGATGTGCGCTCGCGTAGTGCCGCGCTCGATCCCGATGAGCAGACCGCGCGCGTACATGTCCCAGTGCGGCGCGCCGAGGCCGGTGAATGCCGGAACGAAGTAGACACCGTCGTTGGCCGCGAGACTCGTCGCGAGCGTCTCGGTCTCGTCGGCGCGCGTGATGAGGCCGAGGCCGTCGCGCAGCCACTGCACCGCGGCGCCGGTGATGAAGGCGCTCCCCTCGAGCGCGAAGCGGGCGCCGTCGCCGATGTCCCAGGCGATCGTGGTCAGCAGGCCGCCGCGCGCGGGCGCCGCGGTCGCTCCGGTATTCGCGAGCAGGAAGCAGCCGGTGCCGTAGGTGTTCTTCGCCTCGCCGGGCGCGAAGCAGGTCTGCCCGAACAGCGCGGCCTGTTGATCGCCCGCGATCCCCCCGATGGGCAGGGCCGCGCCGAAGTCGGCGGGATCGGTCGTGCCGACGACGCCCATCGATGGCACCGGCGTCGCGAACATCGCCCGCGGAAGATCGAGCGCGGCAAGGAGCTCGTCGTCCCAGCGCCGCCGGTGGATGTCGAACACCATCGTGCGTGAAGCGTTCGAGACATCGGTGACGTGCACGCGGCCGCCCGTGAGCTTCCACACCAGCCACGTATCGATCGTCCCGCACAGCAGCTCGCCGCGGGCGGCTCGCGCCTGCGCGCCGGAGACCCGATCGAGGATCCAGCGCACCTTCGTCGCGGAGAAGTACGCGTCGATCACGAGACCGGTGCGCTCGCGCACCAGCGCTTCGAGCCCGCGAGCGCGCAGCGCTTCACAGATCGCGGCGCTCGCGCGGCTCTGCCACACCACCGCGGGGTGAATCGGCCGACCGGTCGCGCGTTCCCAGACGACCGTCGTCTCGCGTTGATTGGTGATCCCGATGGCGGCAACGTCTTTCGCGCCGATGCTGGCCGCCGCGATCGCCTCGCGCCCGACGGCAACCGTCGTCGCGAAGATCTCGTCGGGGTCGTGCTCGACGTGTCCCGACGCCGGGTAGCTCTGCGTGATCTCGCGGTCCGCGCTGCCACGGACCACGCCGGCTGCGTCGAAGACGAGCGCCGCCGAGCCGGTCGTGCCCTGGTCGAGCGCGAGGACGAAGGTCACTTCACGCTGAAGCGACGCATGGGCTCGACGTCACGACAGTACGCGGCGATCTCCTTCTTACGCCGCTCGGCGTCCCAACCGAGCAGGCGGCCCATCAGCTCGGCGACCGCGTCGACGCAGTCGAGGCCCTGGCACGGAGCGAGCCCGAGCGCGGTCCGCCGCAGCAACGCATCGCCGATCGTGAGCGCCCATTCGCGGCGCACGGCGTGGACGATCTCCGCGGCGACGCCGTCGTGATGTGGACAGAGCGGTGCGGCGAGGGCGGGGTCGCCCGCGGCGAGCGTGGCGATGTCGCGCGCGCGCGATCCATCCGCGCCGGGCAGCGGGGCCTCCCCGGTCGACGAGGCACGCCGCTCGGGGTCCGGTGTGCCGGACTGCCGCTCGCGTCCAAGCTTTCGCGCCGCGAGGTCGGTCACCTCCTCCGCGATCGCCCGGTAGGCCGTGATCTTCCCGCCGACGACGGACAGCACGCCCGCGACGCCATCGCGGGGCTCGTGGTCGTACAGCGCGTGCTTGCGCGATACCTCGCCCTCGCTCACGCCCTCTTCGCGGACGAGCGCGCGCACGCCGGCCCAGGTGAAGAAGATCTCGTCGAACGGGGCGTTCGGGAAGGCCCGTCGCGCCTCCTCCTGCAGATAGCGCACGTCCTCCTCGGTCGCAGCGACGTCTGCGGGATCGCCGTCGTAGTCGGTGTCGGTCGTACCGACGATCGTGGCGTCGAGCCACGGGACGACGAAGAAGAGCCGGCCATCGCGTCGCGCGAAGAGCACGTGGGCCTGCTGCGTCGCGCGCGGCGTGACGATGTGGATCCCCTTCGTGAGGCGCAGCAGCGGCTTCGCGCCACTTCGCAGCGGCGCGATCGTGCGATCCAGCCACGGGCCGGTCGCGTTCACGGTCAGCCGCGCGCGCAGGGCGAGCTCGACGCCGGCCATCCGGTCGAGCACCACAGCGCCGCCGACACGGTCGTGGTCGCGCACGTAGGAGTTCGCTCGCGCGTGGTTGAGCACGAGCGCGCCGTGAGCCGCGGCATCGACGACGTTCTCGATGACGAGGCGTTCCACCAGCGGCACCTGCGCGTCGTAAAAGCGCCACGCGCCCTGCAGTCCATCCGGATCGAGCGCGGGCTCCGCCGCGAGCGTCTCGTCGCGCCCCAACCATTCGCGTTTCGGGAGGCTCTTGTCGAGCGAGAGGATGTCGTAGAGCTGCATGCCGATGCGCAGCTTGGCCTGGTACCAGAGGCTCGGCCGGTACAGCGGCAGGAGGAACGGGAGAGGGAACACGAGGTGCGGGGCGATGCGGAGCAGGATCTCGCGCTCGCGCATGTCGCTGCGCACCAGCGCGAAGTCGAAGAGCTCGAGGTAACGGAGGCCGCCGTGGATGAGCCGCGTCGGTCGTGAGGTCGTGCCGGAGGCGAAGTCGTCCTGCTCGACGAGCGCGACCGAGAGTCCGCGGAGCGCCGCGTCACGCGCGATCCCCGCTCCGATGATGCCGCCGCCGATGACCAGGAGATCGACGGTGCGGCCGCCCAGCGACCGCACCGTCTCTGCTCGTGTGGTTATGGATTCGCCTTGTTGTACTTGTCGATCTGCGTGTTCATGTCCTCGACGGCGGCATCGAGCGCCGCCTGAGTGGTGGCCTGTCCGAGCAGGACCGACTCGATCATCTTCTGTGTGCGCTGGCGGGCCTGCGGCATGACGCCCAGGACCGCGCCGTTGGTGAAGCGGTTCTGCGGCGAATCACGGATCTCGGTGATGGCCGCGAGGAACTGCGGGTACTTCGTCGACCAATCCTTGCTGGGACCCTGGTCGTACGCGGCCTTCACGATCGGGTAGTAGCCCGTGTCCGATTGCCACTGCGCCTGCACGGCCGGGGTCATCGCGTACTTCACGAATTCCCACGCGGCCTGTTGCTCGGCGGGGGGCCGGCTCTTCATGATGTAGAGCGACGCGCCGCCGATGATGTTGCCGCCCTCCTTCGGCTTGCTGTCCGGCCGCGGGTACAGGCCGGTGCCGAGCTCGAACTTGCCGGCGATGGTCGTGATGTGGCCGCGGAGCCGCGCGGTGCTCTCGATGTACATCGCGGTCTTCTGCGCGTTGAATGCGTTCGCGGCGCCGTCGTTGTCGATGCCAGGGTTGTAGAAATAGCCGCCGTCCACGCCGGCCTTCCACCAGTCGAGGATCGCCTTGCCGGCGGCGCTGTTGTAGACGACTTTCGTGGCGCGGTTGTCGCGGCCGTTGCCGTTGTCGGCGTAGAGCGCGCCGGACGTCGCCATGAGCTGCTCGAAGAGCCAGCCGTAGATGGATGGCCCGAAGCCGAACCGAACGGTCGCACCGCTGGCGTCCTTCTTCGTCAGCTTCTTCGCGGCGTCCGCGATCTCGGTGAACGTCACCGGAGGCTTCGCCGGATCGAGGCCGACCTCTTTGAAGGCGTCCTTGTTGTAGTAGAGGAGCGGCGTCGACGCGTTGAACGGCATGCTCTGGAGCTTGTCCTGGTACTTGTAGTAGTTGATGACCGCGGGCTCGAAGTCCGTGGTGTTGAACTTGTCGCGGTCGATGAACGCCTGCATCGGCACGACCTGGCCGCTGTCGTACATGTAGCGCTGGCCGATGTCGTACACCTGCACGAGCGCCGGCGCCGCGTTGGACGCGATGGCCGTGTTGAGCTTCGCGAGCAGGTCGTCGTAGGTGCCCTGGAAGACGGCCTCGACCTTGATCTTGGTCTGACTGCTGTTGAAGCCGGCGACGATCTTGTTGAGCGCGTCGCCGTTGACGCCCGACATCGCGTGCCACCACGTGAGCGTCGCGGCCGGCGCCACGTCTTTCGCGGGCGCGAGCGCGCTCATGTCAGCGGGAGCGCCGCTCGGCGCCGTGCCACCGGTCGGCGTCGTGCCGCCGCAGGCCGCGGCAGCCATCGTGAATGCGAGAGCGAGTGTTGCGAGTCTGCGCATCTTTCCCTCCTGCGTCCTAGCCCTTGACCGCCCCGGCGGTGAGGCCTCGGATCAACTGACGCTGTCCCAGCACGAGCAGGGCGAGCGTCGGTACGGCGACCATGATGACACCGGCCATGACCAGGCCCCAGCGGAGCGTTTCCTCGAAGCGAAGCTGCGCGATCCCTACTTGCGTCGTGCGCATCAGCGTCTGGTTCGTGATGAGGAGCGGCCAGAAGTATTGGTTGTACGTCGAGAGGAAGCCGTAGATCGCGACGGTTCCGAGCGCGGGCCGCGAAAGCGGGATCACCGTCGAGACGAGGAAGCGGAACGTCGTCGCGCCGTCGATCCGCGCCGCGTCCCACAGCTCACGCGGGATCTGTAGGAAGGCCTGCCGCAGCAGGAACGTGCCGAAGGCCGTTGCCATGAACGGCACCGCGAGGCCCTGGTACGTGTCGAGCCATCCGATCGAGCGGATGGTGATGTAGTTCGGGATGATCGTGGCCTCCCACGGGATCATCAGAGTGCTGAGGAACAGGAAGAACAGCAGCTGACGTCCGCGGAAGACGAGGAAGGAGAACGCGTACGCCGCGAGGCTCGCCGTCAGCAGCTGCCCGACGACCACGGCCGACGACACGACGAAGCTGTTCAGCAGGTAGCGGACGATCGGGATCGTCGCGAACACCTGCGCGTAGTTGTCGAGCGTCGGCCGAGCCGGCAGGATCGGCGGCGGGAACGTCGCGATCTCGGATTCGCTCATGAGGGAGTACGAGAGCGCGAGCAGGAGCGGGAACGCGACGACGATCGAACCGACCACCAGCAGGGCGTAGTTCGCGATGTTCCGCAGCTTCACCGGGGCTCGCTCACTGGTAATGCACGAGCCGCTCGACGAAGCGGAACTGGATGAGCGTGAGTCCCATCACCAGCAGGAGCAGGATCACCGCCTGCGCGCTCGCGAAGCCGAACTGGAAGTTCTGGAACGCGTCCTGGTAGATGCTGTAGACGAGCACTCGCGTCGCGTCCACCGGGCCACCGCGCGTCATCACGTGGATCTGCGTGAATGCCTGCAGCACCGCCACGGTGTCGACGACGAACAGGAAGAAAAGCGAGGGAGACACCATCGGGACCGTGATCCGCGTGAACATCCGCAGACCACGCGCACCATCGAGGCGCGCCGCTTCGTAGATCTCTTCGGGTACGCCCTGCAGGCCTGAGAGCAGCACGATGATGTTCGTCCCGAGCGTGAGCCAGATCGTCGTGATCGAGACGGCGATGATCGCGGTCGTCGGCTGGATCAGCCACTCGGGCCCATGGACCCCGACCCGTGACAGGACGAAGTTGAGGAGACCCAGGCTCGGGTTGAACAGCAGAAGCCAGATGAGCGCGCCGACCGCGGCGGAGATGGCGATCGTGCTCGACATCATCGTTCGGAAGACGTTGATCGCTCTGAGGCGCTGGTTGAGAAGGACAGCGAGGACCAGACCGAGCGCGATGCCGATCGGCACGGTGTAGATCGCGAAGATCGCCGTCGCCAGCAGGCCGGTGCGGAACGCCGGCGACGTGAGCAGCTCGAGGTAGTGGTCGAGCCCTGCGAAGGTGGTGATCGCGCCCGTGGCTCGCGTGTTGAAGAGGCTCAGGTTGATGGTCTCCGCGAGCGGGATGAAGACGAACGCCGCGAACAGGACGAGCGACGGCGCGAGGTACGCGAGACCGATCCCGAGCGATCGCAGGTCGCGCGAGGTCCAGCGCATCACCGTCGCGGCATCGTACCGCTGATCTCGAGGAGGTCGGTCAGGATCGCGTACGCCACCTGGTCGACGTGCGGATCGTGAAGCTGGACGACGACACGGCCCGCGAGGTCGGTCTCGAAGACGAGACCCATCGAGAAGTCGTCGACCGCGAAGAGCGGATCCATCGGAGAGAGCCGCCGCGGACCGAACGACGCGACCACCCTTCCATCGCGCCGCGCGATCTCGATCAGCGGACGCACGCGGTCCCCGTTGCCGGCCGCGGCGCGCGCTGCCTTCGCGGCGCGCTCGTCGATCGGCTCCCGCGCGACGTCTTCGGGCACGAGCTCCGCACCCATGAGCACGTTCGCGAGGATCGTCGCCTTCGCCGCGGCGTCGTGTCCCTCGAGATCGTTGCGTGGGTCGGCCTCAGCGATGCCGAGCCGCTGCGCGTCAGCGAGCGCGTCCTCGAATGGGACGCCTCCGGCGGCCGCGCTGAGGATGTGGTTGTTCGTGCTCGACACGACCCCGCGGATCGCGGTGATGTTCGCGAGCGGCAGGGCCGCGCGACGCAGCGTGAAGACTGGAAGGCAGTCGGCGAGCGTCGCCTCGAAGCGAAGTAACCGCCCCTGCCTGGTCGCGAGTGCGTCGAGCTCGCGGTACGCGCGCGCGATCGGCCCTTTATTCGCCGTAACGACGTGCATCCCGGCCGTGAGTGCTTCGCGGATGTAGCCGAGTGCCGGCTGGCCGGATACCGGATCGAGCGGCGTCATCTCGACCAGGACGTCCGCGGGTAGGGAAGCCATCGGCGGCAGCTCGCGGAGTGGCAGATCCGTGCCCGAGAGGATCGTTGCGAGGTCGATGCCGTTCGCATCCACGACCGCGCCATGGCCCTTCGTGGCGAGTGCGGTGACGACGAAAGGTGTCTTCGTGTCCAGCAGGATCCGGGCAAGCGCGCGACCGACGTTGCCGAAGCCGAACAGCGCGAGGCGCACCGGCACGGCGCGAACGGTATCCTTGTTATCGATACGCGTCCGCGGGGCCCCACCGGCGTTTTCGGTGGAGCCCCTTTTCGGCGTCCACATAGATCGTCCAATAGATAAGGAGAAAAGGCCTGATGCGTCTGGCGAAGCTTTTCGAGCGCCGTGCCCCGCCGCGCGTCGATCGCCTCGTCATCGGCCTTGGTAATCCCGGCGACGGGTACGCGAACACGCGCCACAACGTCGGTTTCCAGGTAGCGAACAGGCTCGCCAAGCGGGCGCGGCTCGAGTTCGACACCAAGGCGGCGGAGTCGCGCATCGCCGAGGGTTCGCTCGGCGACCTGCGGATCGCGATCGCGCGACCGCAGACGTTCATGAACGACAGCGGCCGAGCCGTCGGGAAGCTCCTCGACCGCTACCGGCTGACGCCGGACGCGCTCCTCGTCATCTTCGACGAGGTCGACCTGCCGCTCGGCAAGGTGCGACTGCGGGAGCGTGGCGGTCCGGGGACGCACAACGGGATGCGCTCGATCACGAGCGAGATCGGCGAGGCGTTTCCACGCCTGCGGCTCGGCGTCGCCCCGGTGGATCCGACCGTCGAGATCGCCGACCTCGCGCAGTACGTGCTCTCGCCGTTCGCGGCCGATGAGCGCGCCGAGGCGGACGACATGATCGTCCGAGGCGCCGAGGCCGCGGAGGTCGCGGTCCGCGACGGCATCAAGCGCGCGATGGACAAGTTCAATGGCTAGCACAGCGGCGCTTACGTCGGCGCGTCTCGGCGGCATCCTCGCGCTCGCGGAGCGCAGCGAGCGGTTCCGCGAGCTGGCCGAACGGCTCGAGGACCGGCGCTCGACCAAGATCGCCGATGCGACGGCCGGCGCGCGCGCGTTCGCGTGGGCGTCGCTGGTCGAGGTCTCGCGGAGGACGGTCGTCGTGGTCGCGCCGAGCGAGGACCGCGCACGACGCTGGCGCGCGGAGCTCGCGGCCTGGCTGGGGGAGGACCGCGTCCTCTCGTTCCCCGAGCGCGAGACGATGCCGTACGAGATCGGCAGCGCGTCGGCCGGCGCGGTGCACCAGCGGCTGCTCACGCTGTGGCGAGCGCACACCGCGCCCGAGCCGGTCGCGATCGTCGCGTCGCTGCGCGCGCTCATGCAGCACACCATCGCGCCCGCCGACCTGCGCGAGCGCGGTCGGACGCTGCGCGCCGGCGATCACGTGTCGTGGAACGCGACGGCGGAGTGGCTCTTCGAGCTCGGCTACGAGCCCGTCGCGGAGGTCAGCGAGCCCGGCAGTTTCTCGCGCCGCGGTGGGATCCTCGACGTGTATCCCGCGTCGGCCGACATGCCGGTGCGCATCGAGCTCTTCGGCGACGACATCGAGACGCTCCGCAGATTCGATCCGGTGACGCAGCGCTCGCAGGACGCCGCCGACTCGGTCGACATCCTGCCCGCGCGTGAGTACTCGCTCGAGGGCGCGGCCGCGCTGGCGGAGCGTCTCGCCGCTTCGGGTTGGGCGGTGATGCGTGACGAGGAGGACGAGCTGCAGCCCTACGCATCGCTGGTCGACGCGCTGCGGGAGGGTCGTGTCGCGCCGGGCACCGACGCGTTCGCGCCCGCGCTCGGAGCGACGGCCTCGCTGCTCGATCATCTCGGGGATCGCGCGACGGTCGTCTTCGAGGACTCGGTCGAGCTCGGCCTCACCCACGACGCGCACGAGGCGCAGGCCGACGAACGACGCGAGGAGCTGCGCGAACAGGGCCTCGCCGTGACCGTCTTCCCGCCGCCGTACGTGCCGCGCGACCGTCTCGACAAGTCGGCCGACGAGCACGGCGCGGTGCGCGTCCGTCCTGACCCCGACGCGCTGCGGCTCGGCTGGGGCGGGATCACCTCGTACGCCGGCCGTCTCGACGCGTTCCTACGCGAGGTCGCGGGCGCGGGACGCGACCTGCGCATCGTCGCGTCGCCGCAGGCCGCCCGCCTCGCGGAGCTGCTCGCCGATCGCGACGTGACGGCCTCTCCGCGCGACACCGTCGTCGAAGTGCCGGCGGATGGCGCGCTCGTTCTCGCCCACGTCGGTCTGGCGGAGGGCTTCGCCGTGCCGGAGCTCGCGCTACGCGTGTTCACCGACGCGGAGGTCTTCGGCTTCCGCAAGCCGCGTCACCCCGAGCGCCGCCCCCGTCGCGTCGCGGTCGGCTCGTTCCTCTCGGACCTGAAGCCGGGCGACCACGTCGTGCACGAGGACCACGGCATCGCCCGGTTCGAGCGCTTCATCACGCGCGAGATCGCCGGCGTGGTTCGCGAGTACCTGGAGCTGCGCTTCGCGGGCACTGACGTCGTCGCGCTCCCCACCGAACGCGTCGATCGCGTGACGCGCTACGTCGGCGGCACGCCGCCGGCCCTCTCCGCGCTCGGTGGCCGCGACTGGGCCGCGACGAAGCGGAAGGCGAAGAAGGCGGTCGAAGAGATCGCGCGCGAGCTGATCCGGCTGTACGCCGCGCGCGAGACGATCAGCGCGCACGCCTTTGGTCGCGACACGCCGTGGCAGATCGAGATGGAGAACGCCTTCCCCTTCACCGAGACGCCCGATCAGCTCCAGGCCATCGAGGACAGCAAACGCGACATGGAGCGTCCACGTCCGATGGATCGCCTCGTCGTCGGCGACGTCGGGTACGGGAAGACGGAGGTCGCGCTGCGCGCGGCGTTCAAGGCGGTGCAGGACGGCAAGCAGGTCGCGGTGCTCGTGCCGACCACGGTCCTCGCG
>Ga0066710_100000783_pt1 | contig 21053 bp, 13 predicted proteins | sample GraSoiAngelo_159_FD_79666 | JGI IMG/M metagenome (GOLD analysis project Ga0066710, IMG submission 79666) | Grasslands soil microbial communities from the Angelo Coastal Reserve, California, USA - 14_1009_16_40cm | ecosystem: Environmental > Terrestrial > Soil > Grasslands | place: USA...
AGTCGATCACGGTCAGGCCATTGACGACGAACACGTACCGGTAGGCGCCCGCGGGCAGCGGTCCCAGCGTCGTTTCCCACACCCCCTCGACATTCTTCGTCAGCTGTGGCGGCGCGACGCCGCGGCCGCTCACGCCGGGGATATCGCCGGGACTCCGCAGTTCGACCTTCTGTGCTTCCGGCGCGAGGATGCGGAAGGTCACGCGACGATCAGACCGCACCTCCGGTGAAATGACCACCGGGCCTTGTGCCGCGCCGCGCCCTTGCGCGGGGGCTTGAGCACCAGGCGCTGCGGTAAACGTCGCCACCAGCATGACGATCGACAGCATCAGCGGAGCGTGTCGCCTCATTTCGACCTCCTATTCCCGCACCGGAATCAGCCGCGCGACCAGGCCGGCCGTCGACTGCGACAGCACCTCGCCCGGCTGCTGTAGCGCGACGTACAGATACCCATCGGCGCCGACGATCACATCGTGCACGCGGCCGAACCGATCGAACACAGCCTCTTCGTGAATCACTTTGTCGCCGCTGATTTCGAGGCGTCGCAGCTGCTGCCCCGCAAGCCCGCTCACGAACAGATTGTTCTCCCACGCCGGGTATTTGTCGCCGGCGTAGAACACGATCCCGCTCGGCGCCAGGCTCGGTATGTAATAGGCGACCGGCTGCTGCATCCCCGGCTGCGATCGTTTCGTGAGGCCGGGTTGAATGCCCATCGTGATGACGCCCCACCCGTAGTTGTGTCCGCGCTCGATGATGTTGATCTCGTCGCCGCCCGACGGACCATGTTCCGATTCCCACAGCCTGCCTGTCCCAGGCTCCCAGGCGAGCCCCTGCGGATTGCGATGACCATAGCTCCAGATCGTCGATACTGCGCCGGCAGTGTTGATAAACGGATTGTCCTCCGGCACGGTGCCGTCGTCGTTGACGCGGTGGATCTTGCCGGTTGCCTTGGAGAGGTCCTGGGCGTCGGCCATCGCCATCTTGTCGCCGAGCGAGAAGAATAGATGATTGGCGTTGTCGAAGATGAACCGGGAACCATAGTGGGCGTTGCTCGAGTTGTAGACCGTCGCCGGGGCGCGAAACACCACCTGCTCGCCAATCCACTCGTTCGCCTCGGTGACGTGACCGCGGACGATCACGGTCATCGACGGCGGATCGGACTCGCCGCTGCGGCCATCGGCCAGCGACGTGTTTCCTCCCAGCGCTTCTGAATACGAGAGATAGATCCAGCCATTCTGCGTGTACCGCGGGTGAACCTCGACATCCAACAGGCCGCCATCCTGCTTTTCCCACACGCTGGGCACTCCGCTGACCGGCTGCGGCAACAGCTTGCCCTTGTCGACGACGCGCAGCCGTCCGGGCCGCTCGGTGACGAGCAGCCGGCCATCGGGAAGAAACGCGAGCGCCCATGGCGTCTCGAGATCCCGCGCAACGACTTCCATCCTGAACGTCTGCTTCTCCGACTTGACGATGTGGCCGTCGGGATCGGCGATGTAGGGCGGCCGCCCCTTCAGGTTCGCCGCTTGCGTACGAATGTAGACCACCAGTTGCCAGATCTGGTCGTCGGTCAATACATCCTTGAATGTGGGCATCGCCGCGGCGGGGAATCCCTCGCGAATGCTCCGCACAAGTGATTCGTCGTCTCGGCTGCGCACCCAGTTGTCGTCGAAGAGGCCCGCGGCGCGCGGTCCGCGGGTACGGTCGAGGCCGTGGCAGCCGGCGCACGACTCCGCATATAACGCCGCTGCGGGGTTGCCACGTCCGCCACGCCCCTGTAGCACGCCAACCGGTCGTGCGGCCGCCCCCGCCGCGGGCGCCATGGTCCTGGCGGCGAGCCACGTCAACAGCAGAATCGCCGGACCGCGAACGACCCTTCCCAACCCCATTGCAGAAGCGTATTGTAGCCGCCGGATGCCCAAGGTCAGCGGCGGCGACTGCGTTGCCGTTCCGGCGCTGACGATCGAGATCGGCGGCGCGTCGAGACGGTCAATGTCGTGGCGAGTTCTGAACCACTAACCTCTTGTAGGGGCCGACCTATGTGTCGGCCCCGGGCGGACACACAGGTCCGCCCCTACGCGAGGAGGAAGGACCGATGAGAGCGACCGAATCAGCGAGGTCCGTCGCGTGGACCGCGTGCACCGCGCTGCTGCTGGCCGCCTTTGCGCATGCGACCCCGCAGCAGCCTGGCGCATCGCAGGCCAGCGCGGCCGCGCGAGGCAGCGGGCAGTTGGATCCCTGCGGCGGGCGGAGCAACAACACGCAGGTGCCCTGTCCGGCGGATGTAGACAAGATGATGGCTGCCCTTCCCGATCGAGCGCCGGCGAAGCCGCTCGAGCCGCACAAGATACTCGTTCTCGGCCGCGCCGCCGGGTACGTGCACTCGTCGATCCCCCTGGCGGCGAAGACCGTAGACGCACTCGGATCCCGCACCGGTGCGTGGACTACGAGGATCACGTACGATGCCGCGGACATCAATACCCAGAATCTCACGCAGTACGATCTGGTGTTTCTCGCCAGCACGACCGGCTGCTTCCTCGACGATCCGAACGATCAGATGGTGACCGATGCTCGGCGGGCCGCGCTCCTCGGGTTCGTTCACGGCGGCAAAGGGCTGGCAGGCATTCACGCGGCGGGCGACTCGTATCACGGGGCCGCGTGCGATGGCGGCGCCGCGCGAGGCGGCGGGCGCCCCGCCGGCGCCACGCCGGCAGTCCCGGGTGGGCGGCCGCTCTGGCTCGAGTTCAACCGGATGATCGGCGGCTATTTCAAATTCCATTGGGTCGATCCGCAGCTCATCACCGTCAAGATCGACGACCCGCGCAGTCCGCTCACGGCCATGTTCCACGGACAGGAATTCGAGATCCGCGACGAGACCTACACTTTCAATCAAGAATCGTTCTCACGCGAGAACGTTCACGTGCTCACCAGCGTCGACTACGCGAAGATGAGCGCCGAGGACAAAGCGAAGGAACCCAATCCGAGAACGGACCATGACTATGCCCTGAGCTGGATCCGTCGCGAAGGCAAGGGGCGGGTCTTCTACGAAGCGCACGGACACCACGAGCGCGTCTACGCGATGAAACCGATGCTCGAGCACCTCTTGGCGGGCGTGCAGTATGCGCTCGGCGATCTGAAAGCCGACGACAGCCCGAGCGCCAAGCCGGGCACACGATAGACGGATGGCTTAGATTGTGAATCTGCGACGGAAACGTTCGATGGCTTTGGCGGGATCTGCGCCGCGGCCACGTGCATGCGCTTCGCACGCCGCGTGGATCGGCATCAGCTCGCGGTAGATCGCATGGCGCGCGGGATCGGGACAGAGCCGCGTTGACGCCGACGGCGCGGCCACGTCTCGAACGACATCGGTCCAGTCGATCCGTTGGCCGGCGGCGGTCACGTCGCCATGAAACGAGCGCAGCGCGGCGCCGAGACATGCGGTGTTCCCCACGTCGAACCGGTACACGTCGGCGCCGAACACGTCGGCCATCACCTGAAGGATGGAGCGGTTCGCGGCTGCACCACCCGTCGCATAGATCGTGTTGACGTCGACGCCCATCCACTGCGAGTGTCGCGCCAGCGCGAGCTGCTGCGCCTCGACAACGCCGCGGATGTTCCCCGGAGCGTCGGCGGCATCGAGTCCATACCGGCGAGGTCGCGGTTGCGCGACCGTCGGCGTGATCTCCGGCTCGAACCACGGCAGCAGAATGCGGCCGCCGTTGCCGGGCGGCGTGGCGCCGAGCGCGTCCGAAAACTGGTCCCACGTGAGACCGAACGCGTCGCGCACGCGCTCGCGCGCGAGCGACCCGTTGCTGAAGCACGTGAGGCCCATGTATGCGCCGGTCGGCGCGCCGAACACATGACCCGTGGTCGTGAGATCGATGCGAGGCTCGCACATCAATCCGAAGATCGTATCGCTCGTTCCGAGCGAGATCGCGATGAGCCCCTCGCGCACGAGGCCCGTGCCGATCAGGCTGCATGGGTTGTCTCCCGACCACGCGACCACCCGCGCCGCGGGAAAGCCGTACCGACGCTGCCAATAGGACGACAGGGTCCCGACGATAGACGAAGACGGACGGATCGGCGGGAGCTTTGCGGCGAGATTCGGCGCCGTCGCATCGAGCGCCGCCGGCCACCACTCGGCGGTGGTCAGATCCATCAGGTTCATTCCGCTTGCATCGCCGGGATCGATCGGCGCGTGGTGGCCGACGAGCAGCGACGCCAGAAACGAGCTCACCAGATGAATCCGATCGGTCGCGGCATACGCCGCCGGCTCGGTCTTGAAGAAGCGTCGAATCTGCGGTCCCGTGAAGCGCTCGAACGCGCGCGACCCGGTTCTCTTCGCGAGCACCTCGCTGCCGCCGACCGCCTCCGTCAGCTCGCCGCACTCGTCTGAGGTGCTCGAATCGAGCCAGATCGGCGCGATCTGCCGCGAGAGCGCGGAGGCGAGCTGCTCGCCGGGCGGCCGGCGCGGATCGAGATCGGCCCATAACGCTCCTGCGCTCGCATTCAGGTACACGCTGCCATGCTGCTGCGCCGAACCGGAAATTGCGGCGAGCCGATCGAGATCCAGACCGCTGCGGGCCACGCGCGCCATCATCAGATCGAGCGCGTCGGCCCACAGCAGCGGCGACGATCGCGCCACCAATGGATCGGGGTCAGGAAGGACGCCGTGCCGCGTTCCGTAATGAGGAAGCGCCTCGTCGAACGCGAGCGACGATTCGAACACGATTCGGCGGCGATCGTCGTCCACGTCGAGGAGGATCGCAGTCAGGCTCTGCGTACTGGAGTCGAGGCCGAGATAGAGAGGCACAGCGGCGCGTCCAGGCTGAAATCACCGGGCTCGATCAGCCACGAAAACAGGAAAGCACGAAACCGGAATTGAATTTCGTGTTTTCGTGCTTTCGTGGCAGATCCAGCGCCTCACCTTTGTAAACGAGCGGGAAGCGACCATGCGTACAAGGAGCCGCCAGCTGCGAGCACCACGTACTGGCCTCCGTCGAGCTCGTACGTGATCGGCGAGTTCCCGACGCGTCCGATGGCCGCATGCCAGAGCGTGGCGCCGTCGCTCGTCCGAAGCGCGAGCGCATTGCCGGCGGTATCGCCGGTGAAGGTCAGCCCCGACGCTGTCGTCAACACGCCCGCGGTGCCGGCGCCTTCGCCGATGTCGTGGCTCCATCGGATCTCACCGGTTCGATAGTCGATGGCTCGGAGCACGCTTTTCCCGAAGACGTTGTAATCGGCGCCCGCCCATCCGTACGCGCCATGCGCCGGCTTGAAGAAATAGATGCCGTAGCTGTCCTGCGCGCTCACGATTAGCAGTTCTGTGTCCGGATCGAAGCTCGGCGATCGATAGTTGGTCGCGCCGCTTTCGTTTGGCGCAATCAGCGTCCCGTCGAGGACCGGTTCCTTCGCGGAATTGGGAACGGGGCGTCCATCTTTGTCGATGCCGCTGGTCCAGTTGACCGCCGCGAACGGCCTGGTCAGCAGATTCTTGCCGGTGGCGCGATCCAGCACGAAGAAGTAGCCGTTTCGGGAAGCCTGCAGGAGCAGCTTCCTCGGCACGCCGTTGAACGGCGCGTCGACGACGACCGGCACCTCCGCGGCGTCCCAGTCGTGCGTATCGTGCGGCGATGCTTGAAAGCCCCACGCCAGCTTGCCCGTGTCCGGATCGATCGCGACGATGCTGCAGGTCCATGGGTTGTCGCCCGGACGCGCGGATCCGTTCAGCGTCGGCGTCGGATTGCCGGTGCCGACGAAGACGAGATTGAGCTCCGGATCGTAGGTGCCCGTCATCCACATCTGTCCGCCCGTGGCACCGCCGCTCGCCAATTCCGGCGTGCCGGGTGGGGGCGTGCTGTAGAAGATCCACTGCGTCTTGCCGTTTTCGGGATCGAACGATTTGAGCAATCCCGGCAGGTTGTCGAAATCGCCGGACACGCCGACGATCACGTGATCGCGGACGACGAGCGGCGCCGTCGTCGACCAGTAGCCGCGCTTGGAATCCGCGATCACGACATCCCACTTGACGGCTCCGCCAACGGCGTCGAGCGAGACGAGGTGTGCATCGGGTGTCGTGAAGTAGACGGAGTTCTTGTGCACCGCGACGCCGCGATGACCGATGTGAAAACCGGAGTTGGTTGGATACGTGTACCGCCAGACCTGGCGGCCCGATCGCGCATCGAGCGCCCAGAGATTGTCGGGGGTCGTGATGTACGCGATCCCGTTCACCACGATTGGCGTCGCTTTGATCTGCGACGATTGCCCGGTCTCGAATGCCCACGCGAGCGTGAGCTGATCGACGTTGGCCGGCGTGAGCGCGGTCAGAGGGCTATGCCGCCGGCCTGAATAATCGCCGTGATAGGTCGGCCAGCTGTCGGCGGCAGGATTCAGGATGGCGGCGGGATCCAATCCGCCGGCGCGCGCGGCGTCGCGCGGCGCCGCGGCGGCCGTGTCCTCGGATGTTCGCTCGGTTCCGTGCAACGTCTGCAAGTACGCCAGCACGTCGTGCATGTCGGCGTCGGTGTACTTCTCGAGTTGTCGGCTGTGTGCATCGAGTGGATTGTCCACAACGGCGTTCACGAGGCGACTGGGCCAGGACCGATACCTGCCGGACGAATCGATCAAGGCGATCGTGAACTCGTCGCGACGCATCAGCTTGCCCGCGACGATTTCGCCCGACGGCAGCGTCACGGTCGCGCGCGCGGTGGCGGCCGCGGGACGTCCTTCCGGATACAGCATCCGCTGGAGCAGCGTCAGTCCCTCGCGTCGATCCGCGACACCGGCCAGATCGCCGCTCGGCGAATGGCATCGCGTGCAACCGCCGGGACCGTCGAAGTACCGGCGGCCGGCCTCGGCGTTGCCCGTTGTGAGGTCGCCGGGATCGACGCTTCGACGGGTTCCCTCCTGCGACTCCGCGCGCTTCTTCTGATCGTGAATGAAGGCGACGATCGCGGCCAGATCCGCGCTCCGGAGATTGAACGCCGGCATGCCGCGGTCGACGCGGCCGCTGCGAACGATGGGACCGATCCGATCGCCGCGCACGTCTTCGGCGACGAGCGTCGACCGCGTCAGGTCCGGACCTGTCGCGCCGCCGGCCGCATCGCGACCATGGCAGAAGCCGCATTGCGCGACGAACAGCGGCGCCCCAGCCTGCGCGAGCTCGGCGGAATAGGACTGCGGCGTGACGGTGGGCGGCGGCGGTTGCGATGCACGTTGTTGTCCCTGAGCCGCAAGACCAGTGCCGGCCATCGCCGCGAGGCCAACAGCAAAGAGCAGCTTCGACATGACGCCTCGGAATATACAATGCGACATTCAGGAAGACGCGATCTTCTTTTGTGCCGGGCCGTGCTGGCATCCCGTGACTGCGGGACGCCTGGAGTGTCACCATGACCACAGCGTTTTCTCGCTGCCGTCCTCGCGTGCGTATCACATGTTTCGCCGCCGCGGCCGTCCTCGGCCTCGTGCCGCCGGCCTCTGCTCAACTGACGATCGATATCGCGGACTACGTCGACGCGCCGATGACCGGCCTCGTCGACGGCAAAGGATCGAACGAGCTGCTGCTCGCGCGGGTGAACACGCTGCGGGAGGAAGTCGGCGGCGCGAAGCGATTGTTCATCAGCGATCTGAATGGCCCGCTGTACATCTTCGACAAAGCGACGAGGAGATTTTCGGTGTATCTCGACGTCAACGCGAACGAAGGAAAAAAGGGTACCTTCCACAAGCTGACCGTCGCCCAGGGGTACGGGAATGGATTGAACGGCTTCTATCTCGATCCCGACTACGCGCGAAATGGAAAGTTCTACACCGTCCACATCGAAGATCCGGCGTTGCCGGGGTCGAATCTTCCCGACAACGCCGCTTTCCCGGCGCTGAACGTCTCCGGATACAGGACGACGGACGCGGTTCGTACGCCCGGACCGCTGCAGAACGAGGGCGTGCTCGTCGAGTGGACCGATTCGAATCCGTTGAACTCGACGTTTGAAGGCACCGCGCGCGAGCTGCTCCGCGTTCAGCTGAACACGCGCAGCCATCCGTTGGGCGACCTGATTTTCAATCCGACTGCGCGCCGCGGCGATCCGGACTGGCGCATCCTCTACGTCGAATGCGGCGACGGCGCATCCGGCGAATCGACGGACGTCGCCATCCGATCCAATCCGCAGCGGCTCGATACTCTGGAAGGAAAAATCCTGCGCGTCATCCCCGATCTGAATGAGCACGTGTCGAGCAGCATCGTCAGCGAGAACGGCCGCTATCGCGTTCCAAACGACAATCCGTTCGTGTCGACGCCCGGCGCGCGCAAGGAGATCTGGGCCTACGGCTTCCGAAACCCGCATCGCTTGAGCTGGGCGATCGATCCGGCAAGTCCGGCGAACAACCGGCTGCTCGCGAATTCGGTTGGCCTCCATACGTGGGAAACCGTGTACATCGTGAAGAAGGGCGGCAACTACGGCTACGGACTTCGTGAAGGAAACGAGCTGCTGAAGCCGGATAACAGAACCGCTCCGCTACCAGCCGACGACAGAGTTCCGCTGCAGATTGGCGACACACCGACCAGTCAGATGGTGACGCCGTCATATCCGGTCATCCAGTACGGGCACGGTCCCGACGGCGGCGACGCGATCGGCAGCGGCTTCGTGTACAACGGCAAGGCTGTTCCCTCTCTGCGCGGCAAGTACCTGTTCACCGATTTGACCACCGGCCGCATCTGGTGGGCCGACTACAAAGAGATGTTGTCAGCCGACGACGCCAAGCCCGGGACGCTCGCAGCGATTCACGAAGTGAAGGTGCAGTGGAAGCGGCAGATGTACGACTCGATGTTTCCGGTCGTCGAGGCCGCGTACAAGGCGCGCGGCGGCGCAAGTCCAAAGCTACCGGGCCGGACGGATCTGGTCAAAGGCGGCAGAGCCGACGTCCGCTTCTCGATCGACGCCGACGGAGAGCTGTATCTCTACAGCAAAGGCGATGGCGTCGTTCGAAAGATCGTCGGCGCGACAGTGATCGCAACGAGCTCGGCTCAGGCTGTGAGGTGACGCGCGAGAAACGGAATGCCCCGCTTCCCCCAGAATGAGTGATCGGCGGGGAACACCTCCTGTTCGACACGATCGGCCGCGCCGAAGACACCGTATGTCTCGCGCACGCGTCTGAAGCTTTCGACGCTCGCGGCGATCGGAAAGATCGCATCCTTCTCGCCGGATTCGACGAAGAGAGGCCGCGGTGCTATCAGGCCCGCGATGTCGTGCATCTCGGCCCAGTTGAGGATCCCCGGCACGTAGTTGTCGATGCAGTGCGCGAGGCTCCCCACGCTGTCGCGGAACGTATTCAGATAACCGCTGACGAGCGCCGCGCGGATGCGAGGCTCGAGCGCGGTCGCGAACAGCGTCGCAGTGCCGCCGCCGGAAATGCCCATGCATCCCACGCGGTCCGCGTCGAGATCGCTGCGCGTGGCGACGTAGTCGACCGTCCGCATCACATCCCACACCCGCCAGCCGATCATCGTCTCGCCGACCAGCAGCGCGCCTCCCGCCACTGGTTCGCAGGCCTTCCGCGCGAGACCCTGACGCGCGTTGATCGGATCGCGCCGGCAGCCGAATGCCATCGGCTCGATGGCGACCGCCGCCATGCCCGCTTCCACGACCTGGATGGCGAAATCGTGCTGGTAGCCGGCTTTGTCGGTTCGATCGCGTCCTTGATCGTCGATGCCGACGATGTCGTCGACGCCGCGGCCATGGCCGGGTATGCAGATGATCGTCGCCGCTGGCCGTCGCGCGTTGGCAGGCATCAAGACGTACGCGAGAACGCTGACGCCCGCCCGGCTGTCGAACACGATCTTCTCGCGCGTGTAACCGGGAAACGATCGCGTCTCGACGACCGCAGGTCGTAGCGGTGCACGCTCGCGCGGAAAACCTCCAAGAAGCTCTGTCAGCTTCGTGCGCAGTTGCTGCTGCCACGCCTCGGCCCCGGCGCGGGTGCGGGCCTCGAAGCGAAGCCGTCGAGGCGCCGAGGCATACAAGTCGTGGGTAAATGCGACCGGATCGAATCGGCGATCCTCGATGCCTTTTGTGATCCCGGTGAGCGGACCGATATAGCCGGACTCCTGCTGAGGCTGCGCGCCCGCGCGCACCGCGCGGATCATGGGCAATGCACCGAGCATCCGCGCGAGCTCGCGACGAGACACCGTGTTCATAGAACTCCCTGTCCTGTCCTGTCGTGACAAAGCCGGCGAGAAGCATCAGAATGGCGGCGGCGGCAATAGACGCGCGCGCGACTGTTCATGAAAGCTCTGATAACTGTCACGATTCTAGTCTCCGGCGCGTTCGCCGCGGCCGTTCATGGCACGCAACCGCCGGATCGCATCGAGTCGGGCCGTCAATCATTCGTGAGCCGCTGTGCGGGATGCCACGGCAGCGACGGCAACGGCGGCGAACTGGGTCCGGCGATCACCACGCGGGTGCCGTCGAGGACCGACGATGAACTGCGGGCGGTCGTGCGTGCTGGACTGATTCCCGCGGGCATGCCGGCATTTGCGGGGTTGAGCGACACGGAGCTCGGCGATCTGATTCGCTATCTGCGCGCGCTGCGACCGCGGTCAGGTTCAGGTCCGACGCGGGCAACGATCACGCTCGTCGACGGTGGTCGAATCGAAGGCCTCGTTCTCAATCAATCCGCAGTCGATCTCCAGGTGCTTGGCGACGACCGGAAACTTCATCTCCTTCGCAAGAGCGGAAACGTGTATCGCCGCGTCACGTCGCAGGCCGATTGGCCGACGTACAACGGTCAGGCGAGTGGAAGCCGGTACAGCCCGCTGGCCCAGATCACGGCGAGCAACATCGCGCGTGTCGTTCCACGATGGATTTTCAGCGTGCCCAACACGTCGCGGCTGCAGGTGACGCCGGTAGTCGTGGACGGGGTCATGTACATCACAAGCGCCAACGAATGCTATGCGCTCGATGCGGGGACGGGCCGCGAGATCTGGCGCTATCGCCGTCCCCGAACGAAGGATCTTGTCGGCAACGCGGCCGGCGGCATCAACCGCGGCGCGGGCGTCGCGGGCGATCGCGTGTTCATGGTGACCGATCATGCCCACGTCATCGCGCTGGATCGCTTCACCGGACGGCTGTTGTGGGACACGGAGATGGCGGACTGGCGGCAGAACTACAACGCGACCGGCGCGCCGCTGCCTGTCGGCAACCTGGTGATCACGGGCACTTCGGGGGGTGATGAAGGTGTGCGCGGCTTCGTTGCCGCGTTCGAACAGGCGACGGGCAAGGAAGCCTGGCGGTTCTGGACGGCGCCGCGTCCAGGTGAGCCGACGGCCGAGACCTGGCAGGGAACCGGCATCGAGCATCCCGGCGCCACGACTTGGTTGACCGGAACCTACGACCCCGAGCTCGACACGGTCTACTGGCCGACGGGCAATCCGTCGCCGGATCTGATCGGCGACGATCGCCACGGCGACAATCTGTATTCCGATTCGGTCGTGGCGCTGGACGCGAGAACCGGCGCGCTGAAATGGTACTTCCAGTTCACGCCGCACGACGTCTGGGACTACGACGCACAAGAAACACCGGCGCTCGTCGATGCCGTGTTTCAGGGCGCCCCGCGCAAGCTCGTCGTGCAGGCCAACCGCAATGGGTTTCTCTACGTGCTCGATCGCACGAACGGAAAATTTCTGTTCGGGAAGCAGTACGCCAGGAATGTGACGTGGGCCACCGGTCTTACGGCTGAAGGCCGGCCCATCACAGCGGCAAACATGGAGCCAACACTCGAGGGCAGACGCATCTGCCCGTCGCTCGACGGCGCCTCGAACTGGTACTCCACCTCGTTCAACCCGGTGACCGCGTTGTACTACGTGCAGACCAACGACAAATGCGGCATCTTCACGCGCACGCCGATGGAATGGAAAGCCGGCAAAGGCTTCATGGGCGGATCGTTCAAACAGGCGCCGGACGAACCGGCACGACGAGTCCTGCGCGCGATCGACATTCAGACCGGGCACGTCGTCTGGGAGCTACCTCAGACTGGCGCCGCCGATTCATGGGGCGGCGTGCTGAGCACCGCCAGCGGCGTGGTCATTTTCGGCGAGGACAGCGGCGCGCTGATGGCGGCCGACGCCAAGGACGGCCGGCCGCTTTGGAGTTTTCAGACGAACCAAATCTGGAAGGCGTCGCCGATGACCTACATGTTCGACAACACGCAGTACATCGCCGTGGCGTCGGGGCCCAACATCATCGCGTTCGGATTACCTGCCGGCGGTTACTGAAGCTTGACGAACTTCTGTACGACGCCGTTGAGCTGAGCGATATAAACGTCGCCCGAATCTGTGACGGCTACACCGTGGCCGCCGGGATTTCCGGGCAAAGCTCCCAGCACGGTGCCCTCGAGATCCCGCAGGATGCCGCCGGTCCAGATCCGCTGCTCCTTGGTGATCGCGAGTCCGGAGACGGCTCCGGTACCCGTCCATTGGCTGAGAAAATTCCCGTTGCCGTCAAAGACCTCGATCCGCTGGTTGTCCCGATCGGTGACGTATACCTTTCCCTGCGCGTCTCACGCACCGAGACCTGAAGCCCGCCAACGTCATGGTGACGTCCGACGGGCGCGTGAAAGTGCTCGATTATGGGTTGGCGAAACTGGCGGAGGAGACGCCACCCGTCATGGCGACCACGCTTCCGACCCAGCCTCTCACTGGCTACCACACTTTATGGTCCATCGACGCGGACGGGAGTGGTCGCGTGACAACCACACGTATCGCCGCCTCACATACGGCGAAGAACCTGTCTGGCTCGCCGACGGGCGGCGCATCATCTACACGAATCGAGGACGACTCTCTGTCTTCGACATGGTATCCGGCGCGAGCCGCGAGGTGCTGGCTGTTCCAGGCGAGTCGCTCGGCATTCCCATTTTGACGGCCGATAATTCGCAGTTGTTCTCTAGCCGCAGTACTTCAGAGGGCGACATCTGGGTCGTCCGCTTCGGCGAAACACCGCGGCCAAGGTGACAACCGCGACTCGTAAAGGGTCTGACCCTTTATGTGTCGATGGAGTCATTCCGAGGGTTATTTCGTTCCGGGTCTCGCGCCTTTCTCGACCAGAAAGCGGACCACGCTGTCGTACTTCAAGGCGTTCGCCGCATCAAGCGCCGTGCGACCGTCCGTGTTGACCGCATTGACGTCGACGCCCAATTCCGCGACCAGCTTGACGGCGTCGAGCATCAACGCCTCGCGCTCGCGGCGGTCGATCTCGACCCACGCCTCGCCACCGCCCATTCCAACAGCGGCCATCAGCGCCGTCGTCACGTCGGTCCGATGCTGAAACCCCGAGCCGCCTTTTCCTTCCACGACGCGGTCGCCGTGATGCACGACCAACGGATCGGCGCCGTGTTCCACCAGAATCCGCATGACGCCCGGCTCGCTGAAACGGGCCGCGAGCCAGAAGGGCGTGGCGCCGACCAGTTCGGGGCCGAAATGGAAGTCTTTCGATGAGCGCCGCGTCGGCGTCCAACTCTGAACGGGGGCGTTCGCCTCTGCGCCGTACGCGAGGAGCGCACGCACCATTTTTTCGTCACGGCGCATGACGGCCACGTGCAGCGCGGCAAATCCGGCCTGAGCAGCGTTCGGATCGGCCCCCTGCTCGAGCAGAAACTCGACGAGGTCCGCGTCCCCGCCGTGAGCGGCCAGCGCGGTCGCGCTGACGCCCCACGCATCCTGATCGTCCACATCGGCGCCGGCGGCCACCAGCAGCCTGGCCGACGCGAGATCGCCGACGCGCGCCGCAAACATCAGGGCGGTGTCGCCCCCATGCGGGATCGCGCGGTTGTAGTCGAGGTGTCCATGCGGCGGCACCGCCATGACCTCGTTCCAGACACTGGATCGGACATGGATGTCCGCGCCTCGATGCAGCAGCACCTTCACAACGTCGGAGTGTTTCTGCGATACCGCCCACATGAGCGCCGTCTGACCGCGCGCAGCGGTCGCGTTCACGTTGGCGCCCTTCGCGATCAATTGTTCGACCAGCGCGCGGTAACCGGAGCGAGAGGCGGCCATCAGCGGCGTTTCGCCGGCGATCAGCGCCGCGTTTGGATTGGCGCCGGCCTCCAGCAATCGCCGGACCATTGCCTCGCCGCCGTTCAGGCAAGCATTCCACAGTGGCGTGACGCCAAGATCGGTCGCCGCGTTCACCCTGGCGCCGGCCCGAATCAGCAGGTCGGCGCTCTCGACGTCGTCCCGATAGCTCGCCCAGTGAAGCGCCGTCGCGCCGTCCGCGTCGGCTGCGTTCACGTTCACGTGCTTCTGAACGAGAGCGTGAAGCGTTTCCGTGTCGGCGTTCTTCGCCGCGTCGAGAAGCGGTGATTGTTCGCCGGCGATCCCGCGCGCGGCGGTCAGCACAACTGCAACCAGCGGGATGAGAGCTCGCATCAGACCTCCGGCACCCCTACAGCGAAAGCGTGTCGAGCGGGAGCTTGCCTGTGCTGCCGCCGATCTTCTCCACCGGTACGCCCATCTTGTCCATCAGCGTCACGAGCAGGTTGGCCATCGTCGGCTTGCCGGAATACGTGAGGTGCCGGCCGCCCTTGAGCGTCGCCGAGCCGCCGCCCATCACCAGGAGCGGCAGGTTGTCGCCCGAATGGCGCGTGCTGTTCGAGATGCCAGAGCCGTAGAGGATCGTCGTGTGATCCAACACCGAGCCGTCGCCGTCCGGTGTCGCCTGCAGTTTGGCGAGGTACCGTGAAAACAATTCGGTGTGATACCGGTTGATCTTCGACATGTGCGCGATCAACTCGGGGATATCGTTGTGGTGCGAGAGTGGATGGTGCGCCTCGGGCACGCCGATTTGCGGGTACGGCCGCGCGCTCTGTTCCTTGCCGATCATGAAGGTGATGACACGTGTCAGATCGGATTGAAACGCCAGCAGCTGCAAATCGAGCATCAGCGCGAGATGATCCTCGAAAACCGGTGGCGCACCCTGAGGCTGATCCACCGTCGGCAGCTCGAGGTCAGACTGCTGCTCTGCCATATGAATGCGCCGTTCGACGTCGCGAACCGCCTCACTGTATTCGTCGATCTTCGCCTGGTCCGCAGGCCCGAGGTCCTTCTTGAGACTCGCCAGCTTGTCGGTTACCGAGTCGAGAATGCTCTTGTGCTGGCGCAACCGTGCCTCGCGCGCACTCCGATCCGTGCTGCCGCTGTCGCCGAAGAGGCGCTCGAACACCACGCGCGGATTCCACTCCATGGGCAACGGCTGCCTCGCGCTGCGCCACGAGAGCGTATGCGTGTAGACGCAGCTCAGGTTTCCGGTGCACGCTCCGGCGTTGGCGGGAACGTCCATCGAGAGCTCGAGAGACGCCACCTGCGTTTCGCCGGCGAAATGCCGGGCGAGCAACTGGTCGATCGACACGTCTGCGATGATCTCGATTTCATTTCGTCCACCGCGAGTCGTGCCGGTCAGAAACGATCCGGAAGCTCCCGCGTGAATATAGTTCCAGTTCGCTTTGATGCCCGAGAGCACGAGCATCTGATTGCGGAACGGCGCGAGCGGTTCCAGGATCGGTGAGAGCTCGAACGCCCTCCCGTCGCCTTTCGGGGACCAGTACTCCATGGCCATGCCGTTGGGCACGTAGAACGTCTGGAACCGATGCACGGGCTTCGCGGCTGCCCGCCCGCGCAGGGACAACGCGGGAACCATCGCATCGAGAAACGGCAGCGCGATCGTCGCCCCCAGTCCTCGCAGGACGGTCCGCCGCGGCAACGACGTGGTCGTGAGGAAATTCATTGGTGTCCCTTCAGGAGGAATGGCGGGCTTTCAACGATTCCTAGGATGATCGACGACCACCGGTAGTCGTGCGCCGCCGCATCGCGCACGATTTGTCTCACGGCCGGCCGGTCGGAGTACTCGAGCCTTCGACCCAGAGCGTAAGCCAGAAGTTTCTCGGTGACTGTGCGCGGAAACTGTTCCGGCTGGTCGAGCAGGAATGCCCGCAGTCCCGAGAGCCCCTCAATCGTGGCGCCGCTCACCGTCGTGCCGCGGGCGTCGACCGGCTGGCCGGATTCGTCGACCGTCCGCCAGCCGCCAATCACGTCGAAGTTTTCCAGCGTGAATCCCAGCGGATCGATCATCGAATGACAACTGTTACACGAGGGATCCTGCCGGTGCTCGCCCAGCCGCTCCCGGATCGATGTCGGCCGCGCACCCGGCTTGGTATTCAGGTTCATGTCGACGCCGGGAGGCGGCGGGGGCACGGGGAGGCCGAAGATGTTGTTGAGCAGCCATTTTCCGCGCAACACCGGCGACGTGCGGTCGGGGTAGGACGTCGTTGCCAGCAGCGCGCCATGCGCGAGCAGTCCGCCGCGCTGATTGTGGTTCGGAAGGAGGATCCGACGAAAGCGGCTGCCATAAACTCCGGGGATCCCGTAATGCCGGGCAAGCCGTTCGTTGAGGAATGTGTAGTCGGCGTTCAAAAGTTCGACGAGGCTGCGATCCTCGCGAATCGTGCTGCCGACGAACAACTCGGTTTCGCGTCGCAGCGCCTGCATCAGGGTCAGATCGTAGTGAGGGTAACGTTCCGGGTCGACCACCACTTCGTCGACGCGCCGGAGATTCAACCACTGGGCGGCGAAATCGTTGACGAGCGCGTCGGTCGCGCGCCGCTCGGCCAGCATGCGCCGCACTTCCCGTTCGAGCACCGCGGGGTTGGAGAGCTGCGCCCGCTCGGCCAATGTGAGCAATCGATCGTCCGGGATGCTGCTCCACAGGAAGAACGACAGCCGCGAAGCGAGTTCAATATCCGCTCCGTAGGGGCGGACCTGTGTGTCCGCCCCGGGGCCGACACGTGGGTCGGCCCCTACATCACGGGTGATGGAACCGGCTTTGTGAACGCGCAGCAGGAAATCCGGGTCGACGAGCATGCGTTCGAGCGCGAATTGTACGCCGGCGTCAAAACTTCCACCGTCATGTCGGCCGCTCTCGAAAAACGCGAGCAGCGTCTCCACGTCGCCGTTCGTCACCGGGCGGCGATAGGCCAGCCGCGCCGTTCTTGAAAGAATCTTTGTCGCGCAGGTCTTTTCTTCCGTGGGACGCGAGGGCTGGCAGACGAAGATCGCACGGCGGCTCGGCGTGTCGTTCGCGGGCGCGGCGGTCTTGTAGGGCCCTCCGATTTGGACCGAACCGACACCGGCGTACCCCATGTAAACCTGGTCATCGGTGATGACTCGGCCCCGTTGAAGCGGTTGAGGCAGCCCTTCCGGCTCCCACAGTTCCCGCACGAACGCGACGCCGACGACGTGTGGTCCGGCGCTGACCGCGGCGCGGATCTCCAGTCCGGCATCCCCGCCGATCTGCATGTACTTTTCCCACGAGTCGTCGCCGGCAAACCCTGGCTCGCCGTCGCCGGCGTAACTGGATGCGGCGGGTCGGCCTTGAGCCTGGCCTCCGACGGTGAACCGCTTCAGCAGCCTGTTATCGAGCCGAACGTCGAGCTGCTGCGGCCAGCCCATGCCCTTGATGTAGTCCTGATACTGTCTTTGAAGACGAACTTTGATCAGGTATTCGCCGTCGACCGGAAAGTGATAGTGGATCGCAAGCCCACCGCGAGATCCGAACGGCAGATCTTCGCTCTGGCGATCGTCCTGGACGACGTGCAGCGGAATCTCGAACGTCTCGAGTTTCGGACGTTGAGGCGGCAGACCTGTGGCGAGCCGCGTGACCTGTCGGGCCACCGACAGGTATCGCTCGAGATGCGCGGTCGAAATCGAAAGCGAATCGGCGAAATTGTCAAAGCTTCCGTCCGCCGTCTCATCGCCGGGCAGCAGCGGCCTCACATCGAAGGTTGCCGGATCGAACGCGAACAGGTCGCGAACCGCGTTGTTGTATTCCATGCGATTGAGCCGGTGGACCGCGTGGAGCGGCTCTGGATTCGGATGCATCGCCCACCCGCGATCGATTTCCGTCTCGAGCCACGTCGCGACTGCGTGATAGGTGGCGGCATCGGGCCGCGGCCTGCCCGGCGGCGGCATCGAACCGGCGCGAAGCTTCGCGATCACGCGCTCCCAGAGATCGCTGTTATCGCCTGGTCTGGTGACGTCAACATTGTCGAGCGACAGTCCGGCCGTCCGGAGTCTCTGGTTATGACAGGTGACGCAGTACCGGTCGAGCATCGCCCGAGGCGACGAGCGAGGTGACGGCGTCAGCGCCGCTTCGTTCTGGCGCGCGGACGCCTGAACAATGCACAGACCGGCGATGCAGCTGCTGACGGAGAGCGCGACGATCGATGCGCGCAGGACCATGGCAGGTGTTCACCGGTCACGGTCTCATAGGTCAGCGCCTGCGTCAATGGGGCTGCGACGGCAGCATACGGCCAATATGCGCGTTTTTTCGCCGGAGAATCGGTACAATTCGCGCCATGAAGAACGTTCCCGTGGCGGCCCTGGCAGCCCTGTCGACCGCGACGCTTGCGGGCACTTTCGCCGCCCGCCCGCTCACCAACATTCAGGCGGCGTCGACCAGCGGATACGAGGAAGTCAAGAATTGGCCCCGGCTGCCGGCCGGCATTGAGCTCGGCGAATGCGCCGGCGTCGCGGTCGACGCGAACGGGCGAGTCTTCGTGTTCCATCGGCCGGGTCGAGGGTTCGATACCGCGGCGACCGAGAAGCTGAAGGAGCCGGCGGTTCTCGAGATCGATCCCGACTCGGGACGGCTGCTGAACTCGTGGGGCGCCAACACATTCCTGGTGCCGCACGGCATCACGATCGATCGCGACAACAGCGTGTTTCACACCGACGTGGGACTGCAGCAGGTGTTCAAGTTCTCGCACGACGGCCGGCAGATTCTCGCGCTGGGTGAGGCGCGCGTCGGCGGGTGGGACGCGACGCATTTCAACCAGCCGACCGACATTGCGATTCGCAGAGACGGTACCTTCTACGTCTCGGACGGCTACGTGAACAGCCGCATCGCCGTCTTTGACGACCATGGGAAATGGCTGCGCGAGTGGGGGAAAAAGGGCACGGGATCGGGCGAGTTCAGCAACCCACATGGGCTCACGTTCATGCCTGGCAATACCGACGTGCTGGTGGCAGATCGCGAGAACTCGCGACTGCAATTGTTCGACGAGCATGGCATGTTCAAGCGCCAGTGGGTCGGCGCCAAGGATGCGGCGACGACCGGTCGCGTCTTTGCGATTGCCGCCGACGCGGGCGGGAATTACTACCTCGGCATCCGTCGCGCGGACTACGACACGCAACACACGGGGGTTGTGAAGCTCGATCGCAACTGGAACATCGTCGCCGCCGTCGGCTTCGGACACCCGGGTGATCCCGTGTTCAATGCCGTGCACGATCTGGCGCTCGGCAATGATGGATCGATTTACGTCGCCGAGACGCGAACCAGGCGCGTCGTGAAGCTCCGCCCGGCGAAATAGTCCTGCCGAGTCCGCCGATTCAGCGACTTAGAATCCCGCCAGCGCGAACGCTGTGAGCGTGGTGCCCGAGGGGATGAGCACGTATTGGCGACCGTCGACCATGTACGTGATCGCACCCGCATAGAGCGACGAGCCGGTCTGGAAGTGCCAGAGGTTCTTGCCGCTCTTCGCGTCGAATGCCATCAGGTTTCCGGACCCGCCGGCGAACACGACGCCCGACGCGGTCGACAGCACGCCGGACCACGACTGCGTCGTGTACGGGAATTCCCAGCGCCGCTCGCCGGTCGCGACGTCGATGGCGCGCAGGGCGCTGTAGTTCGTTTCGGCAAGGCGCTGCACCGCGCCGCCTCGGAACGCGTCGCCGGCGTTGTAATCGTCCTTCCAGGAAAAGAAGACGCCGCACGATTCGCGCGCGGTCACGAAGAACAGACCGAGCGCCGGATCGAACGACGGCGGCATCCAGTTCGTGCCGCCCGATTGATCCGGACAGACTTTGGTGCCCTCCTCGCTCGGCACAGTGTTGGGCAGCAGCATCGGTCGCCCATCGGGCCGAATCTCTTTTGCCCAGCTCGTCTCGATGAACGGCTTGCCTCGAATGAGCTTGCCGGTCGCGCGATCGAAGACGTAGAAGAATCCGTTTCGGTTCGCGAACAGCACCACCTTCCGCGGCTCGCCGGCGAGCGTGAGATCGGCAAGAACCGGCATCTGCGTCGAGTCGTAGTCCCAGATGTCGTGCGGCGTGAATTGATAGTGCCAGCGCAGCGCACCGGTGTCGGCGTCGAGCGCCACGATCGACGCGGTGTACAAGTTGTCGCCCTCGCGCTCCAGCCCGTTGTAATCAGGTCCCGCGTTCCCGGTGCCCCAGTACACGAGATTGAGATCCGGATCGTACGCGCCGGGCACCCAGATCGATCCGCCGCCGTGTTCCCAGGCTTTCGTGTCGGTGCCGCGCCACGTGGCGTGGCCGGGATCGCCGGGGCCGGCGGTCGTGTAGAACCTCCAGGCCTGCTTCCCCGTCTGTGCGTCGTACGCGTCGATGAAGCCGCGCACGCCGTACTCGGCGCCGGCCACGCCGACGAGCACCTTGTCCTTGATGACGAGCGGCGCCGTCGTCCCGCTGTAACCGTGCTTGTAGTTCTCCATCGGCGTGTCCCACTCGATCGCCCCGGTCTTTCGACTGATCGCGACGATGTGCGCGTCGAGCGTCGTCTTGAAGAGGCGATCGCCGAGGACACCGAATCCGCGATTGACGAGCCCGCAGCAGGCGATGAGACCGCTCGGGAGATCGCGTCTGTAGCGCCAGATCTGCCGGCCGGTGCGCGCATCGATCGCCCATCCGGTGTCGAGCGGTCCGGTGACGTAGACGACGCCGTCGAGCACGAGCGGCGCGGCCTCGAACTTGCCGAGCGTGTCGGTCTGGAACACCCACTGCGCGGTGAGACGATTCACGTTCGCGGGCGTGATCTGCGTCAGCGGACTGTGGCGATGATTGGCGTAGTTGCCCGCGTAGGTGAGCCAGCGCGTCGGGTTCTTCAATCCATCGCGCAGATCTTGCGCCGTCACTTGTGCCCCGGCCGGCTGCTGCGCGCCGACCGGCCACATGGTCGCGCCGACGATCAGAGTCGCTACGATGAGACGGACCATCACAGC
>Ga0066710_100000784_pt1 | contig 21052 bp, 15 predicted proteins | sample GraSoiAngelo_159_FD_79666 | JGI IMG/M metagenome (GOLD analysis project Ga0066710, IMG submission 79666) | Grasslands soil microbial communities from the Angelo Coastal Reserve, California, USA - 14_1009_16_40cm | ecosystem: Environmental > Terrestrial > Soil > Grasslands | place: USA...
ATCGAAACCGAGAAGGAGAGCAAATGACAGACGCGACGGCAACACTCATCAAAATGGAAGGCGTGAAGAAGGTGTTTTATACGGATGAGGTCGAGACGCACGCTTTGTCCGAGATTCACCTGGAGATCAAGAGGGGGCAATATATCTCGATCGCCGGGCCGTCGGGCTGCGGCAAATCGACATTGCTCTCCATTCTCGGACTTCTCGATTCACCGACGGGCGGCGAGTACACGCTCAACGGGCAGCCGGTCGCGAACCTCTCGATCAGCGAGCGCACGCGGATCCGCAACCGAGAGATTGGATTTATTTTCCAGGCGTTCAACCTGATCGGAGATCTGACGGTCTATGAAAACGTCGAGCTGCCATTGACGTATCGCGGCACGAGCGCTGCGGAGCGGAAGCAGAAGGTGCAGCACGCGCTGGAACGCGTCGGCATGGCCCACCGGTTGCGCCACTATCCCTCGCAACTCTCCGGCGGTCAGCAGCAGCGTGTGGCAGTGGCGCGCGCCCTCGTTGGTGATCCGCTGATTCTGATGGCTGACGAGCCTACCGGAAACCTGGACTCCAAGAACGGCGAAGCCGTAATGGAATTGCTTCGCGACTTGCACCGCAACGGCGCGACCGTCTGCATGGTCACGCACGACCAGCGGTATGCGAATTTCGCGGAGCGCACCATTCATTTGTTTGACGGACGGATCGTTGAGGAAACGCAGGAAGCGCGCGTCGGAGCTTAAAGCCAGCGGACTGCGGGAGCCGCGCCATGGAGACGATCTGGCAAGATCTGCGGTACGCCGCGCGGACGCTGGCAAAGAGCCCCGGGTTCACCGCCGTCGCGGTTTTGACGCTTGCGCTTGGCATCGGGGCCAACACCGCCATTTTTACAGTTGTGTATGGAGTGCTGCTCCGCCCGCTTCCCTTCCCTGAGCCCGACCGCATTGTTCAGCTTGCTGAATCCTACCAAGCACAATCCGATGAGATGGACGTCTCGTGGAATGAGTTGGAACACCTGCGTGAGTACGGTCAGCTCTTCGAGCACATCACAGGTTACACCGACGTTGGCTTCAATCTCGCTACTGGGAATGAAGCGGAACATGTCCGTGGCGTGCCGGCATCAGCTGGATACTTTCAAGTGCTTGGTGTTCATCCCGCGCTCGGCCGCGACTTTCTTCCAGAGGAGGATCAAGGTGACGGGCAGCGCGTCGCCATACTGACTCATTCTCTGTGGATGCGCCGCCTGGGCGGAGATTGGGGAGTGGTTGGCCAAAAGGTTTTGCTCAATGGCGATGCTTACACCGTTATCGGAGTGATGCCAGCCGGGTTTGATCCGCGATCCAATTCCGATTTGAACCCTGGTGTTCGGGCGGACGTGTGGGTTCCCCTGGCGCTGGTGGCAAAGACCGCTGGCAACGGAGAAAACATCGGCGTGATCGCAAGGCTGAAACCTGGCGTTACGCGCGAGCAACTGCAATCGCAGATGGACATCGTCACACGGGATTTTCGAGTTCGCTATCCTAATGTTGTGGGGCAACAGCTCGTCCTCAGTTTCAGGCCGTATCAAGCCATGATCGGCGCGGGGATGCGTCCGTTCCTATTGGTTCTGCTGGGCGCGATCGGCTTTGTACTGCTGATTGCTTGTGCCAACGTGGCCAATTTGCTCCTCGCGCGGGGCAGCTCACGTGGGCGAGAGATTGCAGTGCGCGTTGCGATGGGCGCCTCCCGCGTACGCCTCGTCCGCCAATTGCTTACCGAAAGCGCGTTGATTGCCCTGGCGGGTGGAACGCTCGGTTTGGCCGTGGCCGGTTCGGGATTGAGTTCACTCCTGGCAATGGCGCCCGGCAATTTGCCCCGTTTAAGCGATATTCGCCTGGATGGCTGGGTATTCGGGTTCACGTTTCTGATTTCCATTTTAACCGGTGCGGTGTTTGGAATTGCGCCCGCGCTCTATGCAACCAAGACCAATCTCAGCGAAACACTAAAGGAAGGAGAAGGAAGAGCGAGTGCCGGCGCCAGCCGCGCAAGGCTGCGGCAAGGATTGGTGGTCGGTGAACTTGCCCTATCCCTCGTGTTGCTGGCCGGTGCAGGTCTGATGATCGCAACGTTCGCAAAATTGATGAATACGAGCCCCGGTTTTGATCCGCACCATGTTCTCACCGTACAATTTTGGCTGACTGGATCGAAGTACAACTCAACACCAGAAATAATGAAATTCTATCGCTCCATCGAGCAACCAATCGAAGCTTTGCCGGGCGTGACCGCCGCCGGGGTCATCGCGGCGGGATTGCCTCTCGAGCGCGGGGGAAATAATGGCGTGAGGATTGCCGGGCCCAAGGAATCGGAATGGATCTCCATGGATTACCGGGAGATTACGCCAGGGTACTTCCAGGCCATCGGAACGACATTGAAGCAAGGTCGCGAATTCTCAGAGGGCGATTCCGAGATTTCCCATCCGGTCGTTATCGTCAATGAAGCGCTCGCTCGCAAATATTTTCATGGTCAGAGTTCCCTCGGAAAACATCTGTACGTCAGTGGCGTTCTCTGCGAAGTCGTAGGCGTGGTAGGCGACGTAAAGAGTTATCTGGACCAGCCCCCCGAACCAACGACGTTCATTCCTGCGGCGCAAGCTAAATTGGGAACATCCAAGCTCTTCGAGGGCTGGTTCCCGCGAAGTATCGTCGTGCGGACGACGGGAAACCCTCTCATCCTCAATCAAGCTCTGCGAGAGGCGCTGGCGGCAGCAGATCCGCTGGTGCCGACTGGCGCTGTCCGATCCATGGATCAGGTACTTGCGCATTCCCTGGCTTTGCGAAGCTTCATGATGCTGCTATTAAGCATCTTCGGCGGCCTCGCGCTGGTCCTTGCGAGTGTGGGCATTTACGGGGTTATCTCCTTCGCGGTGTCACAACGAACGCGCGAAGTCGGCGTGCGCATGGCGCTGGGAGCGCGGCCTGCAGAAGTACTGCGGATGATTTTGACGGAAGGGTTGAAACTTGTCGCAGTCGGCGCGGTTCTAGGCACGACAGCGGCGGTGATGCTGACGAAATTGCTCGAAGGCATGGTCTACGGGGTTGGCATGCGGGACCCGCTTATTTTCGTGCTGGTAAATCTGCTGATGGTGACAGTCTCGCTGGCGGCTTGTTACCTCCCCGCGCGGCGGGCCATGCGCGTGGATCCGATCATCGCCCTGCGTTACGAATAGGACGGCGTTTCTGTCCCAAGCACATGCGATAAGATAGAGATGCGATTCACTGTTCGAAGCGCAAAGGAGCCGATGTGGAACCATTGATTCAGCTGCGAAATCTAGAAAAAGTTGTCGAGGCTGGTCCGAACAAATTTTATCTGTTGCGCAGAATCAATTTAGATATTCAACCCGGCGAGTTTGTAACTATCATGGGCCCGTCCGGCGCCGGAAAGTCTACGCTGCTGAGCATCATCGGAATGCTCGATGGCGCGTGGACCGGAGATTATTACTTTCTCAGCGAAGCCGTCCACAAGCTCAACGTCAAGAAACGGAACGAGCTGCATAAAGCGAATATTGGCTTCGTGTTTCAGAGCTATCACTTGATCGACAATCTGACGGTTTTCGAAAACCTGGAAGTCCCGCTCTCCTACAAGAACGTGCCGCACAAAGAGCGCGTCAGCCTGGTTTGCGACGCTCTCGACCGATTCCACATCGTCGGCAAGAAGGACCTATTCCCGAACCAACTCTCCGGCGGCCAGCAGCAACTTGTCGGCGTGGCCCGCGCGGTGATCCTCAGTCCCAAGTTGATCCTCGCCGATGAGCCGACAGGGAATCTGCATTCCGCACAAGGCGAGGAGATCATGCAGCTTTTCAAGAGACTGAATGACGCCGGTACAACGATTATCCAGGTTACCCACTCAGAGAGAAACGCCGCTTATGGGAGCCGTATTATTCAACTGAAGGACGGATGGGTGGTGGGTGACAACGCAACCGCAGGCGCACCAGTCGGCGCGGCCCAACCTGCGTAAGCAGACGCTTGCCGGGTACCTTGGGAGAGTGAAATGACGACGTTTTTTCAGGATTTGCGATTTGCGCTGCGCGTGCTGCGGAAGAATCCTGGATTCACCATTGTTGCCGTCTTGACGCTGGCTCTCGGCATCGGCGCGAACTCCGCGCTATTCAGCGTGATCAATGGGCTGTTCCTGCATCCTCCTGGCATCCCGCACCCCCATAGGCTTGTCACGCTGCGCGTGAAATACGACCAGCTTGGCTTGATGAACATCGTCGCTTCTGCTCCGGACTTCGCTCAAGTGCGAGATAGCAAGGACGTGTTCGATTCTGCCGCCATCGTGACGCCAGCTGACTTCAATTATCATGCGGACGAGGGACCGCAACGGCTGCTAGGAGCGCAAGTCACGTGGCAGTGGTTCGAGGTGTTTGGCGCGAGGCCGCTGTTTGGCCGCACATTCGCATCCGAGGAAGACCAGCCCAAAGCTAATCATGAGGTCGTGCTCGCTTACGGCGCCTGGAAGCGTTGGTTTGGCGGCGACACCGACGTGGTGGGTCGCACCGTGCAGCTCAACGAACAGCCCTACCAAATTATCGGGGTGATGCCAGCGGAGTTTCGCTGGCCCAGTGAGACGGACCTTTGGGTACCGCTTGGATTGGCCCCTGAAGAGTTTGCTCCCGACAATCGCTACAATGAAAACTATTTCGCTGTCGCGCGCATTCGGGCTGGGGTGACGTTTGCCCGTGCGCAGACCTTTGTTGATGTCCTCACTGAGCGGGACATTCAGAACGATCCGTCTGGAAAATATGCGCGGAATTCCGGTTGGGGAATGTTCGTCGTTCCTCTGGGCGACTTTGTTTTTGGCCAGATCCGAAGGCCCCTTCGCGTCCTGTTCGGCGCGGTTGCCTTGGTGCTCCTCATCGGGTGCGCCAATATCGCGGGACTGCTCCTGGCGAGGGCCACGGGACGCGTCAAAGAATTTGCCATTCGCTCGGCGATGGGAGCGGAGCGATGGGCCCTGATTCGCCAGACGCTTGCAGAGAGTCTGGTCCTCGCGGGAGCCGGCGCGGCGATGGGACTGGTTCTTGCCAAATTCGGAATCAGCGCTCTGCTTGCACTTGCGCCAGAGAAGCTGGCCGCGGGAGCGGCCATTCCCATCGATAGCTTTGTCGTGCTGTTTACCGGCGTGATTGGGATTCTGGCAGCCGTTGTCTCCGGGATCATACCTGCCTGGCAAGCCTCCAAAATCGACCCCAATGATGCTCTAAAGGAATGCGGCGCAACGCTCACGGCAGGCCTTAGTCGACTGTATCTTCGCTCGGTGCTCGTGGTGAGCGAACTTGCTCTAGCGCTGGTGCTGCTTGTGGGGGCAGGCTTGCTGTTGAAAAGCCTCTCACACCTTGGACAAGTAAATCCGGGCTTTCACCCGCAAGGCGTAATGACTGCTGCACTCGCGCTACCAGAGTCGAAATATGACAAGCCGGAGAAGCAGTTCGTCTTCTTCCAAACAGTGCTGGAGCGGCTGGCATCGGCACCCGGAGTGATTGCCGCCGGTGCAGGTTATCCATTGCCGTTCAGCGGAACTGACAGCACGGCATCGTTTGGCATCGAGGACCGCCAGATTGTACCTGGCGATCCCGGTCCGCACGGGGCGATTCGCTTTGTCTCGTCGGGATATTTTTCATCACTGGGCATCCCACTTATCAAGGGCCGCTATTTCACCGACCAAGATCGCAAAGGAACACAGCCAGTGGCCATCGTGGACGAAAATCTGGCACAGCAATATTGGCCGAACCGGGACCCCATCGGCAAGCGGCTTCGCCATAACAGCTCAGATCCCTGGTCGACCGTCGTCGGTGTCGTGGGTCACATTCGCTTCAGCCAACTCGCGGGCGAGGAGGAGTCTTCCGAGGGCTCTCAAAGCGCAACGAAAGGTTCGTACTATTTTCCGATGTATCAAAGTGAAGCCCCGTTCGGATTTCTGATCGCCCGCACGCCTGGCGATGAGGCCGCCTTGGCCGATACCATTCGAGAAGCGGTGCATGCCGCCGACGCGAACCAACCTGTGCACGATCTGAAAACCATGAGCGTGCGCGTTTGGTCGTCTTTGGGCCCGCAGCGTTTCGCGGTAACACTGCTCGGGGTATTCGCGGCCATGGCATTGTTGTTGGCGGCGCTCGGGCTTTATGGACTAATCAGCTTCATGGTGGCGCAGCGCACGCATGAAATTGGAATCCGAATCGCGCTGGGCGCCGCGACAGTTGACGTGCTACGCCTGGTGGCGACACAAGGGATGAGTTTGGTTGTCGCCGGGCTAAGCATTGGCGTAGCCGCGTCTGTCGCGGTCGGCTTCCTGATGAGAAGCTTGCTTTACGGCGTGCAGCCAAGCGATCCAGTAACCTATCTCGGCGTGGCCCTGGTGCTCGCGTTGGTAGCGTTCTTGGCATGCTACCTGCCAGCGAGGCGCGCTACGCGCGTCGACCCGCTTGTTGCGCTGCGGTATGAGTGAAGGCATAGGCATTCTGCGCCGTTTCGCTCGCTCCTTACCGGGCCTGAAAACCGGCGGTAGGATAAACTTCACAAACACATTCGAATGAAGACGACTAACCCGCACCCTTATCGAGTTCTTTTGGCAGACGACCAGGCGGACATCCGTGATGCTCTGCGCCTGCTCTTAAAGCGCGAGGGCTATGAAACGCAGGGCGTGGCCTCCCCGGCGGAGGCTCTGAGCGCCATTGAATCCCGTGAATTTGATGCTGTTCTGATGGACCTCAACTACGCGCGAGACACGACGTCTGGTCAGGAGGGACTCGACCTGCTCACTCGCATCCAAATGCTCGACAGTACGCTGCCTGTTATCGTCATGACCGCATGGAGCAGCATCGAAGTGGCCGTGGAGGCAATGCGCCGCGGCGCGCGCGATTTTGTCCAGAAGCCTTGGGAAAATACCCGTCTGTTGGCCATTCTGCGCACGCAAATCGATTTGCGCCAGGCGCTACGGCAGGCTTCTCGTCTCGAAGCCGAAAACCGCATCCTGCGCGCGGAATCGCGGCCGACGTTTCTGGCGAAATCCCCTGCGATGGCACCCGTGCTGGAGCTGGTGGGGCAAATCGGACCCTCGGACGCCAACGTTTTGATCACCGGAGAACATGGCACTGGCAAAGAGGTTGTCGCTCGAACCCTTCATGCGTTATCGGCACGGGCGACGAAGCCCATGGTAACCGTGAATGCCGGCGGGCTATCGGAAGGTATTTTCGAAAGCGAGCTCTTCGGTCATGTAAAAGGCGCATTTACCGATGCGCGCGCGGATCGCGTCGGGCGATTCGAACTCGCGGACGGCAGCACCTTATTTCTGGACGAAATCGCCAACGTTCCGCTCAACCTGCAGGCAAAACTTTTGCGCGTCTTGGAAACAGGAGATCTCGAACGGGTGGGCTCGTCAACGACTCGGCGCGTCAACGTGAGAGTACTCGCGGCTACTAACGCCGACGTGAACGCCGAGGCCGCCGCCGGCCGGTTCCGTCAAGACCTCCTCTTTCGCCTAAATACCATCGAGATCCACATCCCTCCGTTGCGTGATCGCCGTGAGGACGTGGATGTCCTGGCGCATCATTTTCTACACGGTTACGCGCAGCGCTACCGCAAAAATATTTCCGGCTTCGACACCGCCGCCATCAAGGCTCTACATGAGCATGCCTGGCCAGGCAATGTTCGCGAACTCGATCACGCGGTGGAACGCGGCGTGCTCCTCTCGCCTGGTCCTTCCGTCCGCGCGGCAGACCTCGGTTTGCGCGCGCAGGCTTCTGGCGGCGCGGCCAAGCTGGAGGAAATGAGCCTCGACGAAGTGGAGCGGTATCTGATCCAGCGGACTCTCTCTCGACACGAAGGAAATGTCAGCCAGGCAGCCAAGGCTCTGGGGTTGAGCCGTAGCGCCATGTACCGCCGGCTGCAAAAACATGGACTGGAATGAGGCAACTGGCCTATGAGCGCCGCATCCAGCTCCTCGCGCTAGCCGCGGGCTTTCCCGGATCGCTGATCGCCATGATTCTCTTGTGGCATGGAAATTATTCTTCAGGAGCCGTCTGGACACTTGCCTTCCTAATCCTTTCTCTCTGGCTCGGCTTCGCTTTCTCGCTGCGGCATCGCGTGGTGTTTTCCCTGCAAACACTTTCGAATCTTCTTGCCGCCTTGCGCGAGGAAGACTTTTCGCTGCGCGCTCGCGGAGCGCGAAGCGACGACGCCATGGGTGAAGTGATGATCGAAGTCAATGCCCTTAGCGAAGTCCTTCGGCAACAGCGCTGGGGGGCCCTGGAAGCCAACGCCCTCCTGCGAACAGTGATGGAGGAGATTGACCTCGCCGTCTTCACCTTCGACAACAACAGTAAGCTGCGGCTGGTCAATCGTGCCGGCGAACGCCTGCTGGGCCGGCCCGAAGGACGCCTGCTGGGGTTTACGGCGGAAGAACTGGGACTCGGCGCTTGCCTTGAAGGCGAAGCCGCGCACACCATGGAGCTGGCCTTTCCCGGGGGTTCCGGGCGCTGGGGGCTGCGTCGCGGATCGTTCCGCCAGGGAGGCTTGCCTCATCACCTCGTGGTCCTGAGCGATCTGAGCCGCACGCTGCGTGACGAAGAGCGCAAAGCGTGGCAGCGGCTCATTCGCGTTCTTGGGCATGAATTGAACAACTCGCTCGCGCCCATTCAGTCCGTCGCTCAAGGTCTGGAGAGCGGGCTTCTGAGCGCCGCCAAGTCCTCCGAATTGCAGAGCGAAGCCTCCGCTTCGATTCTGGATGATCTCCGGCAGGGCCTCGGTATCATTCGCTCTCGGACAGAGGCACTGGGGCGCTTCATGGCCGCGTACGCTCAACTTGCACGGCTGCCACAACCGAAGCTACTGCCCGTAAACGTCTCGGAATGGGTCAGCCGGACCATAAAACTCGAGACCCGGGTGAAAGTCAGCCTTTTGAAAGGTCCTAACGTGGTCATTTCGGCTGACGCCGATCAACTGGAGCAGTTGCTGATCAACCTAGTTCGCAATGCCGCGGATGCAACGCTCGAAACCAGTGGCTCCGTTCAAGTTGGCTGGTCCAGGCAGGGCGTCCAGCTCGACGTCTGGGTTATCGACGAGGGCCCCGGCCTTCCCAATACGTCAAACCTATTCGTCCCCTTCTTTACGACCAAGCCGGGCGGTTCCGGTATTGGTCTGGTTCTTAGTCGCCAGATCGCGGAAGCTCACGGTGGCGAACTCACCCTGAAAAATCGCTCCGACACGCGGGGCTGCGAAGCCCGGCTCCGCCTGCCCCTCTAGCGGGAATTTACTGCGAGTACTCTCCCGAACCTCTGCATATTGGAAGCCGAGGACATCCGGAAAAACTGGGGGGTGCGGGAGCGCATGGCTGTCTGTATCTCATCGAATCCTTCGGGACAATACCTGATCGCTCGAGGGGCTCGCATGGCGCGGCGCATGGATTCCGAACTATACGTGGTTCACGTGGACCGGGAATTTGGCGTGAAGGAACCAAACCAAGACGCTCTCAATGCCAATCTGCGTTTCGCGGAAAGTCTCGGCGCTCAGGTGGTCCGACTAAAAGGCCTCAGCGTGGCCGATAGTGTGGCCGAATTTGTCCGTTCGAAACATATCACCCAGGTGATCTTCGGCCGCGCTGCGATTCACGATTGGCGCAAGTATTTATACCTATCGGCAGTACACCGCTTCCTGCGCGAATCGCCTGCGGTGGACGTTCACATTGTCACACAAGAATCTGAAGAGCAAGGTTAGGACCAGGCAGCCAAGAAACCAAAGAGGGCTTTATATCCCCGGCCTACAACGCCGAGTCTTTACGGCCCACACAGGCTAAACTACAGTGCTGCGGCGCCCTGTAGACTGCCTTTCAATTCAAGTTCGATCTCTACCGCGTGGTTTACCCTGAGGAAAAAGTTGCCCGGGTTCTTGAGGCCCCAATCGATGAAAGGTACGCTGAATTTCGCTCTGCCCGTCCAATGATCTGCGGCGATTTCCGCTTGTACAGGCACGGTCAATTCGTGTTCGCTGCCACGCAAAACAAAAAGTCCGTGCACCTGAACGGTAACAGCTCCCTGCGGCGCAATTTTCCCTTCCACGCGGTCTGGTCGAAAAATGACTTCCGGATATCGCCCACTTTCGAGAACCTCTTGGTGCATTTTCTTGTCGCGTGAATCGTTGTCGCTATTCCCGCTTGTCGCGTCCACGACGATTTCGCCACTGGCCTTTCCCGTCGAAGTATCCAGATGCAGATTTCCCTTCTTGAATGCGAATAATCCGTGGACCGTGTGGACCGTGCTCCGAAGCGTCCAGTGCACCTTGCTCTGAGCTGGATCGATCCCGAGAACAATTTCACTGGCCGGGGGCTGCGGTGCAGCGTGCTGCGGCAGGGCGCTCAGCACCACCAGCGTCACGGGCGCCGCTAGCAGGAAATAGAAAACCGCTACCAGACGGCTTCGGGGCCAATTCATCTTTCACCTTTTCAATTCACGCGGTCAGAAATTGCCAACCGAGGCGCAAACTCACAGCCGCCAGAAGTTTGGGGGAAGCCTGTCCCAGGTGCACTGCCACCAGTCGTGCGAATAGTGCCGGATCCGCTGCCAAACCTCCGAGAGCGCGCCTTCTCAAGCGTGGGTATCGATCGAGCAAAAGTAAGAGCCGCCCCGTGGTGTTCGGCCGCCTTCGGAGCCGGCGGTGTGCTCGTTGGTAGCTCAGAAGGTTTCCCTTCTCTAATGCCTCGGCGAGCGCCATCGCTTGGTGAAAGCTCAGGCAAAGTCCTTCACCGGTGATAGCGTCAACACTCCCGGACGCGTCTCCTGCCAAGGCAATATTTCCCCGGTAGACCTGGCCCAACCTGCGGGTCACCGTCACGGCGCCTCGTTCCGCACTGCTTGGTTCGGCATGGCATAGATGGCTAGCTAAGCGGGGAAACTCCCGCCAGGCGTCCCGAAGACGCATTCGCGGATCGCGGGAAATCAGCGCGACGCAAGTCTCGTCGTTGCTGAGTGGGGTGACGTAGGCCTGCGCCTTTTGGCCCCAATGAATTTCCATGCAATCGGTCCACGCTTTCACTCGATAGTGCCGTCTCTGCGCGAACCGTATTTCTTGCTGCACATTGGCATCCAAGCCGGTCCAACGCCTCACCCGAGAGTGCATTCCATCGGCTCCAATGATCCACCTAGACTTCACTACCGTGTCGCCAAAGATGGCGCCACCACGGGACAAGCCGGCAACCGGTGTGTTCCACAGCAGAGTGATTCCGCACGCTTCGGCTCGTTCGACCATCTTCTGGTGGAGCACTGTCCGACGCACGCCAAAACCGCTAGCACCGGAAAAGCTGGCTTCCGCCGAAGCCAGAGCGTCCACGAAGCGGATTCCTCGAAAAACCTGCCCGTCACCCGGACAAATCGCCACGCCCAGCTTCTGCAGGGCTGCCACAGTACTCGGCATCAGGCCTTCGCCACAAGCTTTGTCTATCGGGGGCTTCGCACCGTCTGCGACGGTAACATCAAAACCCTTCTTTCGCGCGGCGATGGCCACCGCCAATCCGGCCGGTCCTCCGCCAATGACCAGCACACCAGTACCTTCCCCCATGTCGTCTCCTTGGATCGCTTCCGCTCCGCACGACCGAAACGTACTCTGGTTAGATGTTGAGACGTCTGGGAAGATGCCCGCCATCTCCACTCCTTGGCCCCGCGGCTGCTCCAACAGGGCGTAAACCCTTCAACCTCCGAAGTCCACTGCATAAACAGAATTTATCTGATTTAGTATAACTATTAATTTGACTCATTGACTTCCCCGCTCCATCCTGCTAGTTTGATGGCGAAGACTTGTGCTTAGCCTCGCCAGCGCGAACGACGGGATTCTTGCGAAGGATAAAACTGCCGGAATCGTATACCCCATAGTGGTGCGAAATATTCCCGTTCCCGTAAGGGGGACAACAGGCGGATGATGGCGGCCTAGTCGAGCATCACCGGAAACTTTCGGGGCCATCATCCAAATCTGGATGATGGCCTTGTTTTTTCGGGGCTTATTGTTTTCAGGGTGGAAGAAGTTGACGACCATCGAAGGGGCTCTCCAGTGAATGACTCTTTGCTTAAATCGCGCAGCCGGATTCTAACTGATGGTGCACACCGCGCGGGTGCACGCGCCATGCTTCGCGCCTCTGGCCTCCAGGATGATGACTTCAAGAAACCGCTCATCGGCGTGGCCAATACCTGGATCGAAATCGGTCCCTGCAACTATCACCTCCGCGAACTCGCACAGCATGTGAAGGAAGGCGTTCGTTCCGCCGGTGGAACTCCTTTGGAGTTCAACACGGTCTCTATTTCCGATGGCATCACCATGGGCACGGAAGGCATGCGAACGTCCTTGGTCAGCCGTGAAGTCATCGCCGACTCCATCGAGCTCGTTACACGAGGCAATCTCTTCGACGCACTGATTGTTCTGGTCGGCTGCGACAAGACCATTCCCGGCGGCGTGATGGCCTTGGCGCGTCTCAATATTCCGGGACTTATTCTGTATGGCGGCTCGATCGCGCCGGGCCAGTTCGAGGGTCACTCCGTCACGATTCAGGATGTCTACGAAGCTATCGGCAAGCACGCGCGCGGCGGAATGACCGACGCTCAGCTTAAGTCTCTCGAAGGCGCGGCATGTCCTGGGGCAGGCGCCTGCGGCGGACAATTTACCGCGAACACGATGGCACTGGTCTGCGAATTTCTAGGTATCGCGCCGATGGGACTCTCCAGCATTCCCGCCACCAATGCCGGAAAAGCAAACGCCGGTCATCGCGCGGGCGAATTGGTCCTTGATCTTCTGCGCCGCGATGTCACTCCCTCGAAAATCATCACTAAGACGGCGATCGAGAATGCCATTACCGGTGTCGCGGCAACGGGCGGCTCGACAAATGCCGTGCTGCACTTGCTGGCCATCGCCAACGAAGCGAAGATCCCGCTTTGCATCGATGATTTTGATCGCATCAGCTCACTCGTTCCCATTCTTGCGGATCTCAAACCCGGAGGACGTTTTGTCGCAACCGATCTCTACGCAGCAGGCGGCACTGCGCTCGTTGCAAAGCGCCTCCTGGAGGCTAAATTGCTTCGCGGCGATTCCATCACCGTTACCGGACGCACTCTCGCCGAAGAGGCGGCCTCCGCAAAGGAAGCGCCCGCGCAGCAGGTTGTCCGGAAGCTCGACGCGCCTCTCAAGCCGACAGGCGGGCTCGTCATCTTAAAAGGAAATCTCGCTCCGGAAGGCTGTGTCGTAAAAGTTGCCGGCCACAATCTGCAGAATTTCCGCGGCCCCGCTCGCGTGTTTGACGACGAAGAAGCAGCTTTTGCGGCCGTCGATAAAAGCGTTATCAAGGCTGGCGATGTAATCGTCATTCGTTACGAGGGCCCGAAAGGCGGCCCGGGCATGCGCGAAATGCTCGCCGTTACCGCCGCCCTGGTGGGCGCCGGTCTCGGCGATTCTGTCGCTCTGCTCACCGACGGTCGTTTCTCCGGCGCCACCCACGGGCTCATGGCTGGACACGTCGCACCCGAAGCCGCCAACGGTGGCCCGATAGCGGCAGTCGCGGAGGGGGACATCATCGTGTTTGACATTCCTAGCAGACAGCTAAATGTCGAGCTCAGTGTTGCGGATATCCAGAAGCGTCTCGCTTCGTGGAAACCGCCCAAACCGCGCTACTCAAGCGGTGTCATGGCCAAGTACGCGTTGCTGGTCTCTTCTTCTTCTCTCGGAGCGGTCACCGCCGTGCCTGCTTCTTCTTCCGAAACTGCTCAACCTGTCTTGAACGCGAGGACTCTATGAAGCTCACCGGTGCGGAAATTCTTTGCGAATCGCTCACGCGTCTCGGGGTACGCGAGATTTTCGGCTATCCCGGCGGCGCCATTCTTCCGGTCTATGACGCGCTCGGCAAATCGAAGCTCCATCACGTCCTCGTTCGCCATGAACAGGGCGCCACACATATGGCCGATGGCTACGCGCGCGCCAGCGGCGGCATCGGCGTCGCTATGGCCACGTCCGGTCCGGGCGCAACCAACATGGTTACTGGCATCGCCACCGCCATGATGGACTCGTCTCCGGTTGTTTGCATTACCGGGCAGGTCAGCAGCAAAGTCCTAGGCTCCGACGCGTTTCAGGAGGTCGATATCACGGGCATCACCATGCCCATCACCAAACACAACGTGGTAGTCGCGAAAGCCGAGGACGTAGCGCATACGCTCCGCGAAGCCTTCCTAATCGCCAGCAGCGGACGTCCCGGCCCTGTCCTTGTCGACATTACAAAAGATGCGCAACAAGCTTCCGCTGAATTCAACTGGGAAGCCTCTGCGCCGAAACTTCCGCCCAAACGCCGGCGCAACAATCACGATCAAGTCGAATTCGACCGCGCCGTCGAGATGCTGAACACCGCCAAGCGCCCCATCATCCTGGCCGGCCACGGCATCATGGTTTCCGGCGCGATGCGTGCCTTTGAGCAGTTCGTCCGCGCCGGCAATTATCCTGTCGCCATGACGCTCCTCGGCATCGGCTGCTTTCCTGCCAATGATCCGCTGAACCTTGGCATGATGGGCATGCACGGCGAGGCTTGGGTCAACAACGCAATTCAGGAAGCCGACCTCCTCATTGCCGTCGGCATGCGTTTTGACGACCGCGTCACCGGCGACCTGCGCACGTACGCAAAGAGCGCGCGCAAGATCCACATCGAGATCGACCGCGCCGAAATCAACAAGAACGTGAAGGTTGATGCCGCTCTCGTTGGCGATGCGCGCGAAGTACTTGAACGGCTCACACCACTCATCGAAACGCGTGATCATTCTTTATGGATTCGCCATATCACCGAGCTGAAAGGTGACTCAGCCGTACGTGACATCCAGAGCCTGCCGGATAGTGGGCACCTTTACGCGGCCCATGTCATCAACGACCTCTGGAAAGAAACCCGAGGCGAAGCCATCATCGTCACCGACGTCGGCCAGCACCAGATGTGGGAAGCGCAGTATTATCACCACAATCGTCCCCGCACACTGATCACTTCGGGCGGACTCGGCACTATGGGTTTCGCTCTTCCAGCTGCCATCGGAGCAAAATTCGCGAAGCGCGACTCCGAAGTCTGGGTCGTCGTGGGCGATGGCGGATTCCAGATGACCATGAGCGAGCTGGCTACCATCGTCCAGGAAAAGATCAACATCAAGATCGCCATCATCAACAACGGCTTTCTGGGCATGGTCCGCCAGTGGCAGGAGTTCTTCTACGACAAGCGCTATGTCGCGACGCCGCTCGTGGCGCCGGATTTTGCGGCCCTGGCCAATGCCTTCGGCATTCGCGGTGAGCGCATCACCAAGCGCGCTGAAGTGGTTCCCACGATCCGCTCCGCGCGCGAATCGTCCGAAACCGTGCTGATTGACTTCCGCGTCGAACAGGAGGATTCCGTCTATCCCATGGTTGCTGCGGGCGCTTCCTTAAGCGACATGATTCGCCGCCCGAACAATCCGCTGGTCGAAACGGCGACGGAGCCATAGGAGAAATCGAGAAAAACATGCAAACACTTGTCGCCTACGTCGAAAACAAACCTGGCGTCCTCAACCGCGTCTCTTCCCTTGCGCGGCGGTTGGCCATCAATATCGATTCGCTTACGGTCGGGCCAACCGAGAATGAAGAAATCGCCCGGATGACCATCGTGGCGCATACCGATGAAAGAGGTGCGCATCGCCTCGAAGCTAGCCTCGAAAAGCTCGTCGATGTGCTCCTTGCAGAAAATATCTCTACTCGTGCGCTTCTTGAGCGAGACCTTGCCTTGATCAAAGTCTCTGCCGATCAGCAGAATCGCCCTCACCTGATGGAACTGATCAAGGTTTTTCGCGCGCGTGTCGTCGACGTCGCTCCGGAATCGCTCATCATAGAAGTCTCTGGCACGGTCGATAAGATTGATGGCCTGCTCGAAGTGCTGCGGCCCTTCGGTGTACTTGAAATGGCCCGCACGGGACGTATTTCCATGACTCGCGGCGGTGATTTGCTGCAGCCGCCGGTCTCGGGATCCGCAGGCTCCGAACTGGAATCCACCGGCTCAAACGTAAAGTGATTGCTCTTGGAGCGAAACGAAAGTTACGAATATCCGGACGCCCAGCGCGGGCGTCCTTAAACTAATCCCGCGCCATCGAAGCGAATGCTCGGCCGCATGGCGGCCGGCGAGAGGAAAAGAATGGCAAATCTCTACTACGACAATTCCGCGGACCTTTCACTGATTCAGGCAAAGAAAGTCGCCATCATTGGGTACGGCTCACAAGGTCATGCGCACGCACTCAATCTCCGCGATAGCGGTGTCTCCGTCCGCGTCGGTCTCCACGAAGGGAGCGCCTCGCGCGCCCAGGCGGAAAAGGCAGGCTTGACTGTCAACACGCCGGCAGAAGCCGCTGCTTGGGCTGACGTCATCATGATTCTCGTTCCGGACACTAAGCAGCCTAAGTTATATCGCGACGCCATCCAGCCAAAACTCAAGCCCGGCAAGACTCTGATGTTCGCGCACGGCTTCAACATCCGCTTCGGTACGATCAAACCGCCTGCCGCCGTCGATGTCTCCATGATCGCTCCGAAGGCCCCCGGCCATCGCGTCCGCGAAGTCTTCGCCGAAGGCGGGGGAACACCCGCGCTTCTGGCCGTCGAGCAGGATGCCAGCGGTGCCGCTAAGGCGCTTGCTCTCGCTTACGCCAAAGGACTGGGCTGCACGCGCGCTGGCGTTCTGGAGACCACTTTTACCGAAGAGACCGAAACCGACTTGTTTGGCGAACAGGCCGTACTCTGCGGCGGCGTTAGCGAATTGATCAAGGCGGGATTCGAGACGCTAACGGAAGCAGGCTACCAGCCCGAGGTTGCTTACTTCGAATGCCTTCACGAGCTCAAGCTCATCGTTGACCTGATTTACCGCGGTGGCCTCAGCTATATGCGCTATTCCGTTAGCGACACTGCCGAGCAAGGCGATTATTCCGCCGGACCGCGCATCATCACCAAACAGACGCGAGAAGAAATGCGCAAGATCCTCGCGGAGATCCGCAACGGCAGTTTCGCAAAAGCCTGGATCGAAGAAAATGAAAAGGGCTGCCCCAACTTCCTGGCCACGCGTCAGCGCGAACAGCAGCACTCCATCGAACAACTCGGCCCGAAACTACGCGCCATGATGCCATTCCTCCAGCCGGTGATCGCACCCGGACTCGAGACCAAAGCGGCCGCGTCGAAAAAATAAACTTCGAATGGTCTACTTGCGCATTGCTCACTAGTCGTATGGGACTTTGGTTGACACCCGGCTGCAATTGAGCAATCCTCTCGCGTGATGATGAAACGCAAAGAGGCCTCGTCTCAGACAGCCACTCCGAATCTTGCTGAGCGCATCGATCGGCTCAGCATCAAACGCCAGGAAATTGTCCGGCCGATCCTGGAGCACCCGCGCGAATTCGTGCTGCTCAGCGTGCGCGCCATGGCCACGCGCCTTCAAACGGATCCCGCAACGATCGTCCGCATCGTCCGCGGGCTCGGGTTCGGCAGTTACCGCGAGTTTCAGCGCCATTTGCACGAGCTTTCACTCGCCTACGCTACTTCCCTGGACACCATGCAGTCCGGCGGCCGCGATGGAAGCATGCCGTCACACGTACGCGACTCGCTCGAGCAGGACTTGAAAAACCTGCAGGGCCTCAAAAACAGCCTCGATGCGCAGCGTCTGGTCGCCTTGGCAAAACGCTTCTACGAGGCCCGCCGCATCGTTCTGCTCGCCGGCGACCTGGCAGTTCACCTCGCGCACTACCTTGAGTATCAGACCAGTCTTCTGGGTCTCCCGATTTTTGCCGCCACCTCGGCAGGGAGGATCCTGCATCTCGTTCGCTCCGTCAATAAGCAGGACTTGGTCATTGCGATCAGCTTCCGCCGCGGCCTTCGGCAAACCATTGAGGGGGCCCAGCAAGCGCGCGTTCGGGGGGCTTATTGCGTGGGTATCTCTGATACCTATGTTTCTCCTTTGGCGCGCGAATGTGACGAAGTTTTCCTGGCCTCGATCGAGTCAACATCCTTCGGCGCCTCCTATGCCGCTCCTATCGCTTTGTTGAATGCCATTCTTGCCGCTGTCGGCCAGTATCGTCGGGCGCAAACACTCGCCTTGGCCAAGGAGCTCGCCGAAGAACAGCGCAAGGGGTTCCGCTGGTACGCTACCTGACACCGTCACGTCATTCTTCCTTGTAACGAATATTTCACTGGGTGCGTCCAACAATAGCCATTATTTTCGGAACCTTGACAAGTGTTTTGAGGCTACTTACTGTTACAGAGTGGCCGTTCTTTGCAGTCTGCAACGTTTGTTACAGAGAACCTCTTAACTCTTTTCTTGGAGCCTCATGCGGATCGAATCGATTACCCTGCGCAAACTCAAGATGCGTCTGAAGTCTCCCTTTGAAACTAGCTTTGGCATCACCCATGAGCGCACCGTCGTTCTCGTCGAAGTCCTCGCTGACGGCCTGACTGGCTGGTCCGAAGTGACCGCCTTGGAAGATCCTTTTTTCAATTCCGAAACTGTAGACACGGCATGGCTTATCATTCGTGGATTTCTCGTTCCCCTGATTCTTGGGAAGGAAATCGGCTCCGCTGTGGAAATTCCGCGCATTTTGTCGGCCATTCGGGGTCATGAGATGGCCCGCGCGGGGATCGAAAATGCGCTCTGGGACGTTGAGGCCCAGCAGAAGAATCTCTCTCTCTCCGAATTGCTCGGCGGCACGCAATTGGAAATCAAATGCGGTGTCTCCTTAGGGCTGCAAGCCGCTGCCGAAGTGCTTCTCGAAAAAGTCGCGGTGGAGCTTCACGCTGGCTATCAGCGCATCAAACTTAAGATCAAACCGGGCAAAGATCTCGAAGTTATCTGCGCCGTCCGCAACGCCCACCCCGGCATTCTTCTGTCCGTCGATGCTAATTCGGCTTATACGCTTGCGGAACTGGAACATCTAAAGCGCTTCGACGAATTTAACCTCTTGATGATGGAGCAGCCTCTCTGGTGGGACGACATCGCCAATCATGCAAAGCTTCAACGGCATTTGAAAACGTCGCTGTGCCTTGACGAGTCCATCCGCCACGTCCGTGATGCGGAAACCGCTCTGGACCTCGGCGCCGCGCGCATCATCAACATCAAGGTGGGCCGCGTCGGCGGCCACTCCAGCGCTCGAGAGATTCAGGCTCTCTGCCTCGCTCGCAATATCCCTGTCTGGTGCGGTGGTATGCTCGAGTGCGGTATCGGCCGGGCTCACAACATCGCGGCCTCTTCCCTGCCCGGCTACACGCTGCCCGGCGATGTTTCCGCCAGCAAACGCTATTGGGAAGAGGACGTTATCGATCCGCCTGTAGAAGTTTCTCCCCGCGGCACGATTCGAGTCCCCACCTCGCCCGGACTCGGCTATCATGTTCGACGCGACCTGATCGAACGCTGGACCACGGAAAAGGAAACCTGGCGTGCCCGATGATCTGAATCACCCCTTGTCATTTTCAATTCGATCTTCACATTTTACGTCGGCAATGGCACTGCAGGCGGTTGAATCATCTTTTGGAGGATTGGGCTTTGAAAAATAGCTCGCGCGCCCTCTCTCTTTGCGGTGCCCTGGTCTCGATGCTCCTTTTCGGCCTCCAGGCCGCGCCGGCCCGTGCGCAGTCAGAAACCACTCTGTCTCAACGCATTCAGAAGGTCATTAGCCGCCCCGAATTCGCTCACGCGACTTTCGGCATCGAGTTCTACTCGCTCGACACCCGCAAGGTCGTCTACGCGATCAATCCCGACAAACTTTTCGTGCCCGCTTCGACCACGAAAATTCTCACCGAGGGCACCCTGCTCGCGAAGCTCGGTGCCGATTACCGCTTCCACACGCGCGTCTATCGCACTGGTCCGATCGACAAGCACAGCGCACTCAAGGGCGACCTCATCCTCGTGGCCAGTGGCGATCCCAATCTTTCGAATCGCATCCAGCCCGACGACACTCTGGCCTTCGTCGATGAAGACCACTCCTACGAGGGTCCCGCTCTTCCCGGCGATCCTTTCTTGGTCATCAAGCAACTTGCTAAAGACGTTGCAGCCAAAGGCATTCACAAAATTGAAGGACGGGTGCTGATCGACGCCGCTCTCTTCCCCGACGGCCCACGCGAAGCCGGCACAAACGTCGTTGTGTCCTCCATCATGATCAATGACAATGTCATCGATCTCATCGGCACACCAGGTGCGAAAGCAGGCGATCCTGTCGCTCTTCAATCCTCGCCTCAGACTTCTTACATCAAATTTGTCAATCACCTGACCACCTCCCCTGCAGGAACCAAACCGTCCTTCGAGCCGCCAGATACCGCCACAAATCCGGATGGTTCCGTCCTGGTCACCCTCTCTGGCAGCCTGCCTGTCGGCATCAGTCCCCAAACCGCCGCGATCCCTGTGCCATCCCCGACAAAGTTTGCAGAAACTGCATTCCGCGAAGCACTGTCAGCTGCAGGCATTCAAATCAAGAGTGGTGCTCGACCCGGCGTCACTGATCTTTCTTCCTACACACGTTTCTATTCGACGGAGAATCAGGTAGCTGAGCACGTTTCTCCTCCACTCTCGGAAGAAATCAAGGTCACGCTGAAGGTCAGCCAAAATCTGCACGCCGGCATGGGACCATACCTCCTCGGCACCCTAGTTGCCAAAGACACGAAGAACCCTCTCAACGCCGGATTCAAAGTCGAGCATGATTTTCTCCAGTTAGCGAAACTCGATTTGTCCGGCGCCGCCCAAGGCGATGGAGCCGGCGGCGATTGGGCTGACCTATTTAGCCCCGATTTCATGGTCCACTACCTGACTTACTGGACCACGCGCCCTGACTATCAAGCTTTTTTCAAGGCGCTCCCGATCCTCGGCAAAGATGGCACGCTAGCGAAAATTCAACCTTCTTCCCCCGGCGCCGGTCATGTCTTCGCGAAGACCGGCACGTTCGGCTCCGAGGACAAGCTCAATGGCAAGATGATGCTCAACGGCAAAGGCCTCGCCGGCTACGTCATCACCAAAGACGGAAAGAAACTTGCCTTCG
>Ga0066710_100000785_pt1 | contig 21044 bp, 17 predicted proteins | sample GraSoiAngelo_159_FD_79666 | JGI IMG/M metagenome (GOLD analysis project Ga0066710, IMG submission 79666) | Grasslands soil microbial communities from the Angelo Coastal Reserve, California, USA - 14_1009_16_40cm | ecosystem: Environmental > Terrestrial > Soil > Grasslands | place: USA...
AAATCGGCAAGCGCCTGGCAGGGATGAAACTTGTCGGAAAGCGCGTTGATCACGGGGATGCCGGCATTCGCGGCCATTTCTTCGAGGATGCGCTGCTGATAGACGCGTGCGACGATGCCTTGTACCCAGCGCTCGAGGTTGCGAGCGACATCGGCGATGGACTCTCGCGCACCGAGAGAGGCGGATGCCTGCGTGTGATCCAGGAAGACCACCGAACCACCCATACTCTGAATGCCGACATCGAAGGTGACGCGCGTGCGGAGCGAGGGCTTTTCAAAAATCAGCGCGATGAATTTTCCGTGGAGCGTGGAGGCGTAACGGACCGGGCGCGCTTTGATGTCCGCCGAAAGCAGGAGCAATTCGCGCGTGTGCGCGGGGCTCCACTCCGCTCCGGTGAGGAGATCATGCGACAAAGAAACGGGCGCAACGAGAGTCGTCGTGGTCATTTTTTCACCTTACCGCGGCAAGGGCAACGCGCTCGGGTTTCGCGGACGTGCCGGAATCCGGAGCAGAGGCCTGCTGCGGGGTTGTTGCAAGAACGAGTTCAAAAAGCCGGAGAAATTCGCGTACCTGCGCGCGACTGATGATGAAGGGCGGCAGCAGGCGCATGGTAAAATCGTGGGTGCAATTGATCAGCAAACCGCGCTGCATGGCTTCGCTGACAAAAGGCGCGCCTTCGACGGAGAGTTCGACACCGATCATCAAACCTTCACCGCGGATTTCGCGGATGATGCCGAATTTGACGGCCAGTTTCGTGAGGCCCTCGCGCAGCTCCGCGCCTCGCGTGCGGATATTTTCGAGCAGCTTTTGGTCCTCGACGATGTTGAGGAACTCAAGGGCAACGGCGCAAGCCAGCGGGCCGCCGCCAAACGTGGTGCCATGCATCCCGGGAGAGACGCAAGAGGCAACCTCCTCGGTGGTAAGAATGGCGCCGAGCGGAAGGCCAGCGGCGAGCGGCTTGGCAATCAGCACGATGTCGGGTTTCGATGAGAACTTTTGATAGCCGAAGAAGCGGCCGGTGCGCCCGAGTCCGCATTGAATCTCATCGGCGATGAGGAGAGCGCCGTGCTGGGTGGCCAGTGAGCGAGCGCGATTCCAGAAAACTTCGCTGACGGGATAAATCCCGCCTTCGCCCTGGATGGTTTCCAGAAGAATACCGCAAACGGTGTCGTCGAACTTGGCTTGGAGATCAGCGACGTCGTTGAAACGCACGAACTCCGCGCCGGGAATGACGGGCGCGAAGGGCAAGCGGTACTTTTCCGTAGAGGTAACGCTGATGGCGCCGAACGTGCGTCCATGAAAAGAATTCTCCAGGGCCAAAAAACGATACTTCTTCGCTGTTGTCCCAGCGGCTTCGTTTGACTGGCGTCCAAAGAGGCGTGCGAGCTTCATCGCGCCATCAATGGCTTCCGTGCCGCTGTTCGAAAAAAAGACGCGGTCCATTCCGGACCACGCTGCCAGTTTACGCGCGAGCGGGCCTTGGTAAGGGTTGTGAAAGAGATTCGAGAGGTGAATGGCGCGTGCGGCTTCACGGCGGATTACTTTCACGATGCGGGTATGCGCATGTCCGAGCGCGTTTACTGCGATACCGCCAAGAAAATCGAGATACTTTTTTCCAGCGGAATCGAAAACATAAGCGCCGCGACCATGGGTCATCACCACGGGCTGGCGCTTGTAGGTAGGCAGAAGGAACTTCTCGGCGTCTAGCAGGCGCGGGTCCGATTTGGCGGTTTTCGCAGGACCCTGTTTGGGCTTGCGCACGGAACGCGACGGGGACTTTTTCTTGGACGAAGTGCCCATCATGCCGCCGAAAGAGCCGCTTGGGCGGCGGACAAAGGTACACGGAGGACGCGCGTTCCAGGGATCGACGCAACTCTGTCATTGGCGGATGCTTCAGCCGCGTGCGATGCCAGCAACAAGGCACCGGGCGAAGTGCCGCCGACAATGCGGACTTCACGGACGCCGCCTTCGATGGCGCGCTTGGCGGCTTCGAGCTTGAGAACCATGCCGCCAGAAACGACACGGCACTGCACCAAACGCTCAATTTCCTCGCAGGTGACGACCGAGAGAACTCTCTCCCCGTCGAGGACGCCGGCGACATCCGTGAGATAGATCAACTGGTCGGCGCTGAGATATTCCGCGCAAGCAGCGGCCATGTGATCGGCGTTGATGTTGTACAACTCATTGTCCGGACCCAGGCCGAGGCACGGAGCAACGGGCAGAAGCCTTTCGTGCCAGAGAGATTCGATGAATGGCGCATTCAATCCGGTGAGGTAACCGACGAAGCCCAGGCCGCCTTCGACTTCGTTGTGCACCATTGGCTCGGCGACGAAACAGCGAGCGTCCGCGGCAGAAACGCCGACGGCGGGCTGCCCTTCCGCGGAGATTGCCCCGGTCAACTTCTTATTCAACAAGCCGGCGAAGACCATGACGGCTACATCGCGCGTTTCGCGGTCGGTGACACGCAAGCCAGCAGTGAACTTGCTTTCGATAGCCATGCGCTTGAGCGTGGCGGTAAAAAGGCGGCCGCCGCCGTGCACCACGAGAACTTTGTGGCCTTCCTCGGCGAGCGCCGCGACCTGTCGCGCCAGAGAGCGCACCGTGGCGTCGTCTTCGAGCAATGCTCCTGCAAATTTGATTACGATTCTCATTGAAGTGAGATCTGCTCCTCTATTCCCAACATATGGTTGAAATTCTGCACGGCCTGGCCGGCAGCGCCCTTCCCAAGATTGTCGAGGCACGAGACGATGACCAGGCGGCGTCCAGATTTGTCCAGTGCGAAGCCGATGTCGCAAAAATTCGTGTGCGCAACGTGCTGCAACTCCGGCAATGTCCCGGCAGCCCAGATGCGAACCATCGCGCGGCCGGCGTAAAACTGCCGGTAGAGCGATTCGACGTCCGCGGCGGCTTGCGGAGCGCCGAGCGTGACGTAGATGGTGGAAAGAATGCCACGGGTGAGCGGCAGCAGGTGCGTTGAGAAAACAACTTGCGACTCGCAGAGACCGGTGTGCTCGAGAATCTCCGGCGTGTGGCGGTGAGTGAAAAGGCCGTAGGCTTTGAAATTTTCATCCACTTCAACGAAGTGGAGATCGCGGCGAGGGTCTTTGCCTGCGCCGCTGGCGCCGGACTTGCAGTCGCAAACGACGCCGGCGTCGGGAGCAAGCAAGCCAGCTTGCGTAAGAGGCCGCAGGGCAAGGATCACGCTGGTCGCGTAACAGCCAGGGTTGGCAACCAGACGAGCCTTGGCAATTTCGCTCGAATAGAGCTCAGGAATGCCATAGACAGCTTCCCTAAGCCATTCGGCGTGGGGCGCGGCCAGCTTGTACCAAGAGGTAAAAGTTTGCGCTTCGCGAAAGCGGAATGCTCCGCTCAAATCCACGACCCGGAGACCTGCCTTGATCAAGGCGGGCGCCAACTCCGTAGAAACCTCATGGGGAGTCGCAAGAAACGCGGCACCCGCGCTGCTTGAAGTGATGGTGTCAACCGCAAGAGGCCGGAGCGGTGCTTCGCCCCAGCCGCGGAATTGTGGGAAGAGTTCGGCGAGGCACCTCGGGCCGTTCGTTTCGCGAACGTAGAAGACCGGCGGCGGAAGCGCGGGATGGCGCAGAAGAATCCGCGCCAGCTCGAGGCCGGTGTAGCCGGTGACGCCTACAACCGCGACTTGGCGGGGATTTCTCATTTCACCAGGGCTCCGATCTTTTTCTGGAGGGACTCGCGGGACTTCTTGCTGGGGGTGATGATCAGGACGGTATCGTCACCAGCAATGGTTCCAGCGATTTCCGGAAACTTAGCGCCATCGACGGCAGCAGCCAGCGGCTGTGCGCCGCTCGGAGGCGTTTTCAAAACGAGAAGATTTTCCGCAGGCCGGATATCGAGAAGAAATTCGCCGAGGGCCCGGGCAAGCGGGGGCAGAGGCGCGGATTCTTCGGGTAACGCGGTGGCTTGCTTGTAGCCTTGCTGCGTTTTAATCAGCCGGAGTTCCTGCAGGTCGCGCGAAAGAGTGGCCTGGGTTACGCGGAGTTTCTGCGTAGCCAGCCGGCGCCGCAGCTCTTCTTGATTGGCAATCCGCTGATCCGACACCAAGCGCAGGATCTGACCGTGACGAAATGTCTTGTGCGTGCTCATGGCGTATCGAGGATAGTTCCCTCTGTATTTTTATACATGCGACTGCATACTCCTGTCAATTGCTTTCGCAAACTTTTCCGGGCAGGGCCGCCGTCCAGTAGCGCGAGACGCGGGGGAAGCAAGTCATGTAAGATCCGTACTACCCGCGCGATGCAGACTGGATTTTTCGCGCCGGGGATGTAACCTATCGTTCAGCCCTATCGGTCCCATGGGAACGTCTTGCCAAACTGCGGGATGCAAGAACGACACGCCACCGGCACTGGTCGAGCGGCGGTTCTGTGTCCTGCACTTCACACTTACGCTGGAGGCCAGCTGCTCGGAGATGCGGCGAGAAACAGCCCTTGGCAACGCGCCGCAGGAACGCCAGCGCGAAATCATGAAGTTCATCACGGAGAACGGGGAATGCCTGGCGCGCGTAGCGACCAGCGGCCTGCACCTGACGGACGACCTGAAGGCGCGAATATTGAGCACTTTCCTTACGCTGATGAATCTGCGTGAAAACCTGGACCGTTCGAACATGCGGAGCTCGTTCGGACGCTCCGGGCACATCCGATAACGAAGGCAGCAGGAATCACGGTATCCACAAGAGGTTGTAAGTTGTCAGTTTTTAGGTTTTTGGCAAGAAAAGAGAAGAGGCCATGTCTTGTTGAAGTATTTCCTTGATGTTTTCCTGTTTGTCTCCTCGGCTGGCGGTTGTCTATTAGTTCTGTTTGCTTAGTGTTTTTTTGGATGTCTTGTTTCTCCGGCTTCTCTTTTTGTGTTCTCTGCTTCTCAAGTCTTCGGTTCCACAGTATCAAAACAAGCTTTGGGCAGCATTCAGTACGCCCTATCAAGGTCCCCGAGAACAGAAATGTGGGGACGGTTTTTGAATCGACGCCAACGCGGTTGTGAAAAGCAGGGGTCAGGCGCCGATGTACCTGGCGTAGAGTGAGCGCGCCACGGCGGGATCCTTGGTGCCCTTGAGGATGGCGCGTCCGTCAGTGAAGACCGTCATTTCATAAGGCGCAATTCGAAAGCGAAGCAGAAAATCGTTCTGACGCAGGTCGTCGACGAGAGGCTTCAAACGAATTCCGAGAACGCCGAGGTCGAGAGCGCGGGCGCGTTCGTGAATCTGGACGGAATCACGACCGCACATGGTGATGCGGGGCTGGGCTTCTCCTCCAAGATAGGTGAAATCGCGCCTGGCACAGGCGCGGCATTCGGGATTGCGCGCCACACCGATGGATTGCATGTGGCCTGTCCAGACATCAGAAGAGAGCAAGCGCCCATGAAGAGCCTCGGGGTGGCCGGAGAGGAGTTTCAGGGCTTCGGCGACTTCCAGCGAGGCGATCAGATTGACGATCGGCCCGAGAACACCGATCGTCTCGCAGGTCTCCTCGAGGCCTGGGGCGGCATTGCCGGATTCGAGAAGACAGGCGAGGCAAGGCGTTGCGCCGGGACGAATGGTCATGGTCAGCCCGTAACTGGCGACGCCAGCCGCGTAGATCCAAGGCCGGCTGGATTTCACGGCAACATCGTTGATCAAGAAGCGCGTTTCGAAATTGTCGGTGCCATCGAGGAGCAGATCGACCTCACCAAGAAGTGCTTCCGCGTTGCGCGGGCTGAGATCGGCGACGACACCTTCGACGGCCACGGACGAATTGATCGAGCGCAGCTTGCGCTCCGCGGCGACGGCTTTTGGAAGCACGTTGAGAGCGTCGGACTCATCAAAGAGAGTCTGCCGCTGCAAGTTTGAGGGCTCTACGAAATCGCGATCGATGATTCTTATGAAGCCGACGCCAGCGCGAACGAGCAGATTGGCTGCGGCAGCGCCGATTGCGCCGCAGCCGACGATGGCCGCCCGAGAGGCGAGCAGCCGTTGCTGCCCTTCCGGGCCGATCCCGGCGAAAAGCGTCTGGCGCGAGTATTTTTCCTGGAGAGAATCGTTCACGAAAGGTACGGTTCCGGCAGGCACTGCGGACGCGCCTGCTAAGCTACATGATAGCCCCAAAGTGGACAGGGCAGGCAACGCCGCTGTGCTACCCTTCGTCTGAGCGAATAGAAACATGAAATCGGGCTGGGCCAATGGATTGCTACGAGGCATTTTCGCGCTTGTGCTCCTGACGGGAGCAGCGCCAACGCGCGCGCAGGCACCGCAAGGCACGTCGGTGACAGGTGTTGCGGAGGAAGAACCGAAGATACTGGCGATCCGGATCGTCAAAGAAGATGGCCAAGTTTTGTCCGACTCACCCTCCGGTATCGCGGTGGAAACCGGGAAAACGCTGGACCGCGGGAAAATCGCGGAAGGTTTGCGAGCGCTCTACCGAACCGGGGATTACGCCGATCTAAAGGCCGTCGTGACGTCGGTGGCGGATGGAGTGCGATTGGACTTCGTAGTGCGGGAGAATCTGTTTTTCAACCAGATCCGCATCGAGGGTCTCACCGCACCACCCAGCGACGCCTCAGCGGCGGCGGCGATGCAGCTCACTCTTGGGCAAACGTACCGGCAGGGCGCCGTCAACGAAGCGCTGGAACGGTTGCGAGAGACACTTCATGAAGAGGGCTTGTATCAGGCAGAAGTCTCCGCGGAAAAGGTGCCGCATCCGGAGACCCATCAGATGGACATTGTCGTGCACGTAAAGCCCGGCCGTCGCGCTCGCGTCGGAATCATCCAGTTGAAGAACGGCACGGAATATCGCGATGCCGAGATCCTCTCTCGATTGAAAATGAAAGCGGGAGGCGAGATCACCTCGGCCAGGCTGCAGCGCGGGACGGACCGCATCCGGAAGTTTCTAGTCAAGAAGGGGCATCTCAGCGGGCGCGCCGCAGGGCGCCGGGGCAACTATGATGCCGCGAAGAACACGATTCCTCTCGACCTGGATGTAAGGGAAGGACCGCGCGTGCAGGTGACGTTGAGGGGCGCGAAATTTTCCAAAAGCGAGCTGAAAAAACTGATCCCCATCTATCAGGAGGGCGCGGTTGACACGGATCTCCTGGAAGAGGGAAAACGCAATGTTCGCGAGCGGCTCGAACGCCAGGGGTATTTTGACGCCGAAGTCAATTACACGACAGAGACGCATGAGGTGAAGTCCAACCATGGCGCGGCGCGAGGCACGGAAGAGGTCATTACCTACACGGTTGAGCGGGGGGATCGGCACAAACTGATCGGGATAGAAATCACCGGGAACAGGTACTTCGACACCGAACTGCTGCGAGGCCGCTTGCAAGTATTCGGCGGGGCCTTCGGTTCGGCGGGGCGGTTCAGCCGAAGGCTGGTTGATTCCGACGCGCAATCGATGCGCACGCTTTACCAGGCGAACGGTTTTCTCGATGCCAAAGTCGAACAACAAACCGAAGACAACTACAAAGGCAAAGAGGGCGATTTGTTTATCCGCTTTGTGGTTCAGGAAGGAAAACAGACGCGCGTCGCCTCCCTCTCGATAGAGGGGAATCATGCCTTCAAGGAAGATGAACTACTCGGCGTTGTCGGCTCGACTCCCGGGCAGCCGTATTCCGACTTCAGCGTGACGACTGACCGGGACAACATTCTGGCGCTTTATTTTAACGAAGGATTTCCCGAGGCGAGCTTTAGGGCAACCGTGGAACGCGTCACTCGAGATCCGGTGGCACAAAAAGCGGATGCTGGCATGAACACGGTTTCTTCCCAGAAAAAGGGGGAAAAAGAACAGGAGGAAAAAGAGTCCACACCTGCGATTGAGCAGGCGGAGGCGGTTCGCCTCGGGTATCACATCCAGGAAGGTCCGCAAACGCGCGTGCGGCGCATTCTAATCGGCGGCTATAAGCACACGCGACCGGGAGTGATCCGCCGAGAGGTGCACATCAAAGTCAAAGAACCGCTTCGCGAAGGCGACGTTGTTGAATCGCAAAGGCGTCTATACAACCTGGGGGTCTTCAATCGTGTCACCATCGAGTCTCAGAATCCCAACGGAACAAATCCTGAGAAGGACATCGCCGTTATCGTTGAGGAAGCCAAGCGCTACACGGTGGCGTACGGTGGCGGATTTGAAGTCCAGAGGCTCGCCAGCACCACAAGCCCGACCGGGGCACAGATCCAGGCCGCTCCTCGCGGAATTCTTGAGGTCAGCAAACTGAATCTTACCGGGCGCGGGGATTCGCTCTCCTTCAAACTGCGTGGCAGCACTTTGCAGGGGCGCGCTTTGCTGGGGTATTCGGCGCCCAACACCTTCGCTAATTCACACTTCAGCTTTCAGGCAACAGTATTTGCGGAAAAGACGCGCGACATCAATACGTTTACAGAAGAACGCTACGAGGGTTCGGTGCAATTGACCGATCAAGTCACGCCGCTGACGACGGTGCTCTATCACTACGCCTTCCGCCGAGTAAGCGTTTCGAATCTCAAGATCTTGAGCGAGGAAGTTCCGCTCTTCAACCAGCCAACACTGGTCTCACAATTCGGAGTAACCTGGTTCCGCGATTCGCGCGATAATCCCGCCGACGCCTCGAAAGGCAGTTTTAACAGCGCCGACTTCAGCGATGCCGATACGAGCCTTGGTTCCAGCGCCAGCTTCCTGAGGTTTTTCTTTCAAAATTCCACCTACTACCCGATCAAGCGTCGCTTCAGTTTTGCGCGTTCCACGCGATGGGGCTTCCTGGTACCTTATCGCGATACAGTTTCGTTAAGTTTTCCAGCCCCCGCGCCCGGGCAGTGCACCGCCGGTACGGCGCCTTCAGGACCGAGCCCAACGATCATCCCTCTGCCGGAGCGTTTCTTTGCGGGCGGTGGAACGTCCCTGCGCGGCTTCGCGCTCAATCAAGCTGGACCGCGCGACGCTTGCACGGGCTTCCCGGTTGGTGGTCAGGCTATGCTCGTGCTCAACCAGGAATTCCGCTTTCCGATGCGCTTGCCGTTCGTCGGGACGTCTCTTGGCGGGGCAATTTTCTATGACGGGGGCAACGTGTACAGCCGGCTAAGCCGGATCTCCTTCCGCACGATGTTGCCGGAGCCCACATTCGCACTGCAAAACCCCGCATTACCGGCAGGGCCAACGAACGTGGCTGTGTGCGCCACAAATTGCACGAACGAGCTCAATTATTTTGCTCACACCGTGGGTTTGGGCGTGAGATATAGGACCCCGGTGGGTCCGATTCGGATCGATTTCGGCTATCAACTCAATCGGCCGTCGTTTGTTATTCCGAGTCCGTGTCCGAGCAACGCCACGAATTGCCAGGTTGGCTCGCTGGGCCAGCAGAGTACGCGACTCCCCGGTTTTCAGATCTTTTTCAATCTGGGGTCGAGCTTCTAATGCGCGGACTGGCGATTCGCGTTCTGCTCTTCTGGCTGTCCCTAGTGATGGCCGGGGGGATGGCGGCGCAGAAGATCGTGGACCGCATTGTGGCGCGAGTTGAAAATGACATCATTTTATGGAGCGACATCCGCGCGCTTAGCCGCTACCAGCAGTTTCTTGACGGAAAATCGGAAACGGATGCCCAGATTCTTGAGCGGCTGATCGATCAGTGGATCGTGCGAACCGAAGCCAACGTATCGCGGTTCCCGCAGCCCTCCGACGCGGAGATTGACCGCGACCTAGAGCGTGTCCAGAAGTCGTTCGCATCCAGGGAGGAGTACGAAGCAAGGAGAAAGCAAAGTGACCTGAGCGTCGCGGAAATACGGGACATGGTGGCCGTGCAGCTCTACTTGAGCAACTATCTGGACTCCCGTTTTCGCCCAGGCGTGCAGATCGATCCCAAGACGATTGATGATTTCTACGAGAAGTCGGTTGTGCCGCGGGCCAAGGCTCGGGGGCAAGAACCGCCACCGCTGGACACCGCGCGCGACTTCATCCAGGAAGCACTCGTGCAGCGCGGAATCAATGACCAGGCGGATCAATGGCTCATCGAGAGCAAAGCCCGGCTGCGCGTTGAAAAGTTTCTCGATGAGGCGGCGAAATGAAGCGCGAGACCCGCCACGCGATTTGGAGTTGGATCATTCACACGCCGTGGGTGCTGGCGGTAATCGCGCTTTTGGCGGTCGTTTTGTTTTTTGGCAGCGGCGCGGGCAACCCGTTGCTGAGCCGGCTATTGGTGAGCCGGTTGGAGCGGATGACCGGCGGCAGGGTGGAGTTGCGAGCGCTATCAATTCGTTGGTTGGCGATGCGGGCAAGCATGACCGGGCTAGTGATCCACGGGAAGGAGCCTGCTGGCACGGAGCCTCTTTTTGCCGCGGAGGAAGTGCAGGCAGGTCTGCGCATCGATTCCTTCTGGGGCCGCAGAATTTCGCTGAATGAACTGGTCGTCCAGAAGCCACACGTGCACATCCGAGTTGAAAAGAACGGCACGACAAATGTGCCCGCGCCTGCGCGGCCTGCTTCTATGAATAAGCCATTACGCGACGCGCTATTCCAATTGCACATCCGGCGCCTTCTGCTCGCCGACGGGTGGGTTCTCTACAACGACACAAAAACACCGATTACCGTACATGGAGGAGATCTGCGGCTTGGGCTAGATAGCGGGGGAACGCTGGACCACCCTTTGTACCTCGGCAACCTTGACTGGCAGACCCTGCAGTTCACATCGAAGCGCTACGCGCCCCTGCCGGTGGGTCTATCGGCGAAATTCGCGCTCTGGCGCGATGGCTTTACACTCGAGCAAGGCGTACTCAGCGCGGGGCACTCGCACCTCGATGCACAAGCGGAAATGAATAACTTCTCGAACCCACAGTGGAGTTTCCGGTACCGCGGCTGGGTCGATCTTCTGGATTTCCGGGAAACCCTACGTGAACCCACGGTGCCGACGGGGCGGGTCGATGTAGGCGGAGAAGGCCAGTTCGCCGGGGGACAATACAAGGGGAGCGGGAGTTATTCCGGACGGAACATCGCGCTGCCGTATGTGGACTTTCATGCGACCGGACTCACGAGCCGCGGCAGCTATCGAATCGACAACCGTGGGCTCGAGGTGCCGGATTTTTTTGCGGGCGCTTTCGGCGGCAGGGTAACCGGGCGCGTGACGATGCGTTTCGATGGGCTGCAGTTTAAGGCGGATACTCATGTACAAGATGTGAGGCTTGCAGCGGTCCTCCCGTCTATCGAGCATCGCAACTTCCCGATCGACGAACTGCACTGGGATGGACAGATTACTGCGGACACGGTTGAAACGTGGAGCGGCCCCTTCCAGCATTTCGAAATCTCCGTAAAGACCGTGTGGGAGAATCCAGAACAACCGGCGGAACACCATCAACCGGTAACGGCTGCCTGGAAGTTCCGCTATCGTTACGATCCCAACATCCTGACAATTGATTCGGGTGAATTCGAAACGCCGTCGTCGCGTGGGAGCATCGACGGAATTCTTGCTCCGCGCAACTCCACGCTGAATGTGCGATTCGAAACGGGAGCGATTGAAACCTACAAAGATTTCATTAATGCCCTTCGAGGCGTCCCGCCCGGTTCACCCGAGACAGCAAAACAGATCTCTGGCAGCGTACGCTGGGATGGCAAAATCACCGGAGCCTCCGGCGGCCCTGCATTTCAAGGCCACGTACGCGGGGAGCGTGTACGCTACGACGGGGTCTTGCTGGACTACCTCGACGGCGATCTCACCTACTCGCCTTTGGAATTTACTTTGGTGCGCGGTCACGCCAGACGCGGTGAGATGGAAACCGCTATCGAGACCAATCTTTCCCTGACCAACTGGAGTTTTCTACCGCAGAACAACTGGACATCGGAAATCAGTTTCGAACGAGTTCCGGTCGAAAGTATTGAGCAGTTGCTCGGGCTGTCGTATCCGGTGAACGGATCGTTGACGGGCCAGTTTCACGGGCGAGGCACTCGGGAAAAAACCAGTGTCACAGGCCTCTTCGATCTCGCCGATGCCAAAGTGTACGGACTTTCCTTCAATCGTCTCCGTGGGCAACTGAACGTCTCCCCGGATGAGGTGCGCATCGCGGACGCGGAGCTGCGGTTCTTCCCGCCAGGAAAAGAAAATGGGCGCGGTGCGGGGATTATCACCGGATCGGCTGGTTACCGTCACGAGGACCAGACCATTTCCGCTGACCTCGTGGGTGCGGCGCTGCCGCTGGAGAATTTTGAGAAACTGCAGTCGACGCGCCTGCCCGTGGGAGGGCAGGTGAGCTTCCGGCTGAAGGCCAATGGCCCGGTGAGAACACCGCTCGGCGATGGGACATTTCGAGTTGTGGACCTCCGAATTGGCCAAGTGATTGTCGGCAGCTTCGACGGTAAACTGGCTTCGGATGGCCGCACGGCACATCTCGAATTGGGCTCCGCCATGGCCACGGGAGAGGTTCGAGGGGGCTGCACCCTCGGACTTGCCGATCCCTACCCACTGAGTGGAAAGGTTTCGATCAAAAACATTGACCTGGACCCTTTCCTGCTCACCGCTTTGCACCTGAAAGAATTCAGCGGCCATGCGAACGCGGATGGCGATATTTCGCTAAATGGTTCGCTGAAGCAGCCGCAGAGCATCGTCGTGGATGCGAATCTCTCGCGCCTCGCGATGAATTACGCCAACGTGCGGCTGGAAAACACGGGCCCAGTCCATTTCCGATCCACGAAAGACAGCCTGGAGATCGACCCGGTCACGCTGCACGGAGTGGACACCAATTTGCAGATTGCAGGTTCGGTTCAGTTTGCCGGGCGCCGCGCCGTCGGATTGCACCTCAATGGCGCTCTGGACCTCCGGCTCATCAGTGGTTTTGCGCCGAACCTGGACGCACGGGGTCCGGCGCAAATCAACGCTTCCTTCGAAGGGACGCTGGACCGGCCGCGCATCACCGGCCGGGTGCAAATCGAAAACGCCTCTGCCCGCGTTGCAGATTTTCCCACGGGGCTCAGCGCGATCAAGGGTGACGTGGTATTCGATGCGACGCGCTTGTACTTCGAGAATATGAGCGCGGAATCCGGCGGAGGCACGCTGCATCTTTCAGGCGGCGTGAATTACGCGGAGAGCCCGCTTCGCTACGACGTCAGCGTTTACACCGAGCGCGTGCGGATTCGCTATCCGGAAGGCATGAGTTGGCTCGTCGGGGGTTCGCTGCGGCTGACGGGCACGCCCACCGCCGGGTTGCTTTCCGGACGTGTGACGATCGAGCGCGTCACTCTCACACAGGGACTGGAAGTCGCGGGCATGTTGGTCTCAGCCAAGGAAGGCATTGGCAGCCCGTCCACGAGTTCGCCGTACCTGCGCAACCTGCAATTCGACCTCGAAGCCCTCTCGGCGCCCGATGCGCGCATGGAATGGCCCGGCGCGGAACTCCAAGCCGATGCGAACCTCCGCGTGAGGGGGACCTGGGAGCATCCCATCCTCCTCGGACACATCCACATCCTCTCCGGAGATTTGTATTTCGCGGGCAACCGTTACCGGGTCACGCGCGGGGATTTGAACTTTTCCAATCCGTTCCGTCTTGACCCGGTCTTGAATGTGGAAGCCACAACGACGATTCAGCAATATGAGATCACGCTGAATTTCAATGGTCCGGCGAGCAAGCTCACACTGGCATATCGCTCCGATCCTCCCCTTCCGGCCAACGACATCATCACATTGCTGGCCCTGGGGCAAACCAGCTCTGAAGCGACCGCGCGTAGCGGCGGTACATCACAGAGCGGAACCGCGGGGGCCTCGGCGATTCTCTCGGAAGCAATTTCCAGCCAATTAGGCGGGCGCCTGGAGCGTTTGTTTGGGATAACGCGCTTTCGCGTTGATCCCGGTCTCGCAGGAGTAGGTTCGACGGGCTCGGAACAGAACGCCGCGGCACGTGTTACCGTCGAGCAACAGATTGCTCGTAACCTCACCATCACTTATGTTTCGAATGTGAGTTCGACGCAGCAGCAGGTCATCCAAGTGGAATACAACGTGGACCGAAACGTCTCCATCGTCGGGTTGCGCGATCAGAACGGAACGTTTGGTATCGACGTAAAAATCAAGAAACGCTTTCCGTAGCCGGCAAGAGTTTCTCGAATTGCGATTCGCGCTATTGCGGATCTTGCTGCTGGGCGGTCTGTTGCTGGGGTGGTTGTCCCTGTCCTCGCGGTTGTCCACGGCGCTGCTGCCAGCGGCCCTGGCCTTGACCATTCCCGAGCCGTGCCGACTGCCCAATCTCTGCATTCTGCTGTTTCATTTCCGCCAGCGCATCCTTGGCGGCTTTGGCGCTCGCCGCACGGGTCGCTGCCTGAGTTTCACGGCCGATCTTGGGCATCTCCGCGGCGACTTTCTGCCCCAAGGGCGAGCCGTAAAACTGCAGCAACCCCTTGATTTCGTCATCCGTGAAGTGCTGGTCGTAAAGCGCTACGAGTTGATCCGTTACCTGATCGACGTCGAATTTCCTCTGATAGCTGGCGGCGAACGCATTAACAAACGCCTGGCCTTTGTCGGTGTTGGGTACGGTGACGAGTAGTTTTTCCCGGGACTGTTCGATAGCGGTGTTTGCGCCGTCCTGCACAAGGTCCCGCGCGCCGACGAGCTCCATCAGCGAACGAATGTCCGCCTCTTTCGCCGGATCAATGGAGTAATTCGCTTGTGGAGGCGCGGAGTTGCCCTGCACCGGGGCCGCGCTTTGCCGCGCCGCTTGCACGGAGTTCTGCGATGCCCCCTGAATTACCAGGAAAAAAGTGCCAACGTAAATAATGACCAGTGCAAGGACCGCTTTCATGACTGCCTCCGTGGCATCTTTGCTCGTGTTTTGCGCCACGCATCCGATTTTAGGAAGACCCGTCTAGCGACGCGACGATTTCGGGGGACAGTCGTGCTGCGTCGTTCACTGGCCTAACGTTCAGGTCCGGTAGAGGAATGAATTTCTGTTACGATGCCTCGCAATGAGCAAAACGGAAATGCCCAGCGGCACGTCCTCGGGAGCCTCTGATCCCGCGGCGATTGTTGAACGCGAGGCCGGCCTTCACCGTGACCTCTCGCCGCGGCAGGTCGCCATGATCGGGCTGGGCAGCACGATCGGAACGGGCTTGTTTCTTGGCAGCGCCATTTCTGTAAAGCTGGCGGGACCGGCCGTGATTCTCAGCTTTCTAGCCGGATCACTGATTGCCCTCTCGGTGATGTGGGCGCTAGCGGAAATGACCGCAGAGCACCCGGCTGCGGGCTCCTTCGGCCTGCACGCGGAGATTTATCTTCATCCTTGGGCCGGCTTTGCTATCCGCTACACCTACTGGCTGTGCCTGGTGGTAATCGTTGGTAGCGAAGTAGTGGCCGCAGCCATCTACTGCAAACTCTGGTTTCCCGGCCTTCCGCCGTGGATGTGGGTGGCGGCCTTTTCCGCCGCGATGATTTACTTGAACACGGTCAGTGTCAAGAACTTCGGGCGATTCGAATACTGGTTCGCGATGATCAAGGTGGTGACCATCGCGGTTTTCCTGGTGCTGGGAACAGCCCTTCTGCTTGGCATCGGATTCCCTCGTGCCGGGGTCGTCAACTACACCGGACAGGGCGGTTTCTTTCCTAATGGATCAACCGGTGTGCTGCTCGGAATCACCATGGCGGTCTTTAGTTTTCTTGGCATCGAGATTGTCGCTGCCACCGCCGGGGAAGCGGCAGAACCGCGAGTGGCCGTGCCGAAGGCGCTTCGCGGTACTCTCTTCTTCCTCGTGCTGTTCTATCTCGGTGGACTGACCCTGGTGGTCGGGCTCGTGCCCTGGAATCAGATCGGTCTTGGCGAGAGTCCATTCGTCCGCGTTTTTCAAACCGCGGGCATTCCCGCTGCCGGACACGTGATGAATTTTGTCGTGCTGACGGCGGCGCTTTCGAGCGCCATGTGCAATCTCTATTTCACATCAAGATTGCTCTTCTCTCTTGCGCGCGGCGGCTATGCGCCGGCGGCGCTCGGCCGCTTGAGCAAACTTGGCATGCCCGTGTCCGCGGTGCTGGCCTCCAGCGCCGGAATGGTCGTGGCCGTTTTTCTATCCCATTTCTTCGAAGCAACAGCTTTCGTCTTCATGATCGGCGTGGCGTTCTTCGGCGGGCCTTTCATCTGGATCATGATTTTGATCACGCATCTGGCGTTCCGGCGGGCCAATGCTCGCGCGGGAAAACCGCTATTGCGCTTCGCGCCGCCCGGTCCGTGGAGCTCTCTGTTTGGCCTTGTTGCTCTTCTGGTGGTTCTCATCTCTACCTGGTGGGTCCCCGGCTTTCGTGTCACGCTTCGGGCCGGCCTCCCCTGGCTGGCCTTTATTACGCTGTGCTACCTTGTGTGGAGAAAGACCCGCTCCCGTAGATCTGGGAGTGGAGGGTTGCTCGATGGATGAACTCCTGAAGTGGCGCGGGGAATTTCCGATCCTGGACCGCACCACTTACATGATCAGCAATTCACTCGGCGCGATGCCTCGTGGCGTGTACAACGAGGTGCGCGCCTACGCCGATTCCTGGGCAGAACGCGGAGTTCGCGCATGGGAGGAGGGCTGGTGGGACATGGCGGTCGGAGTGGGCGATCAGATCGCGCCGCTGATCGGGGCGGGCCCGGGCGAGATTTCCCTGCACCAGAATGTGACGCTCACTCAGGCCGTGATTTCGTCCTGCTTCGACTTTCGCGGCCCGCGCAACAAAGTTGTAATGGTCGAACTGGAGTTTCCTTCGATTCAATACTTCTACCACGAGCAACGACGGCTCGGGGCGCGCGTCGAAGTCGTTCCGGCTCCGGACCACATTGGCATTGATGTGGATAAGCTGCTAGCAGCTATCGATGAAACGACGCTCCTCGTGCCGATTTCGCAGGTTCTTTTCCGTAGTTCCTGCATTGTTGACGCGCGTGCTATTGTTGAACGGGCTCACCGTGTCGGCGCGCACGTGATTCTCGATGTTTTTCAGGCTGCGGGATCGATTCCTCTCGACGTGCGCAGCCTAGGCGTCGATTTTGCGGTAGGCGGAGTCCTTAAGTGGCTCTGTGGCGGACCGGGTGTCGCTTATTTGTACGTCCGTGAAGATTTGCGCGCTAAGCTCCGGCCCGCGCTGACGGGGTGGATCGCGCATCGCCGCCCATTTGCTTTCGAAACCGGCGCCATCGACCCGCGCGAGGACTCCTTCCGCTATCTGAACGGGACTCCCCAAATTCCCGCACTCTATGCGTGCCAGCCCGGACTGCATATTGTCAACAAAGTTGGCATCGCAGCCATCCGCGACAAATCCATGCGCATGACCGCGCGCCTGATCGAAGGCGCTCGGTCTCGCGGCTGGCGCGTGAACACACCGGAAAACCCTGCGGAGCGCGCCGGGACGGTTTCGGTCGAATGCCCGCATGCCTGTGAAGTTTGCCGGGAACTCCTCGCCCGGGACATTATCGTCGACCACCGTCCCAAAGCCGGCGTGCGCGTCTCGCCACACTTCTACAATCGAGAGGATGAATGCGATTTTACGCTCGCGCAAATGGAAGAGATCCTGAAAACGGGCGCATGGGAAAAACATGCTGCAGCGGTAACGCATGCTTGAGAACAAAGACTACGCACCACAGTGTGCGGAAATGATCGAAAAGCAGTTGCGGCGGCGCGGCATCAATGATGCCGCCGTGCTTGCGGCGATGACGGCAGTGCCGCGGCACGAATTCGTGCCGGAGCAGCTGCGATTGCACGCCTATGATGACCTTCCCTTGCCCATCGGCGACGGTCAAACCATTTCGCAACCCTACATCGTGGCAGCCATGACTGCGGCGTTGCATTTGCAGCCAGGCGACCGGGTTCTGGAAATTGGCACGGGCTGCGGCTATCAGGCTGCCGTGCTCTCACGTTTGGCCAAGGAAGTTTTCACCATCGAGCGGCGGCCGGAGCTTGCTTCCACTGCTTCCGCCACGCTTACTCGGCTCGGCTACGCCTACGCGCATGTTCACTGTGGCGACGGCACACTCGGCTTGCCGGAATTCGCTCCTTTTGACGCCGTCCTCGTTGCCGCTGCCGCTCCTGCGGTTCCAAAGCCGCTCCTTGCTCAGCTTGCCGAAGGCGGCCGCATGATTCTCCCCGTGGGGGATGCGGAACATCAGGAATTGCGGCTCATCGAAAAGCGCGGTGGGGCATTCCCCACAAAGATGCTGGAAGGCTGCCGATTTGTGCCCCTCGTCGGCTACCATGGCTGGCAGGAACCTTCGTAACGATGAGCTCGACGGTCCCCGATCTCTCCATTATCATTCCCTCGTACAATGAGGAATTGCGCCTTCCGGCCACGCTGGAGCGGATTGCGGCATACCTTTCGACCTATGGGCGTGAAGCAGAAGTCCTGGTCGTGGACGACGGCTCGAAGGATGGCACGGCTGCGGTAGCGGATTCCTTTCGCAACCAGATTCTCACGCTGCGCGTGATTTCGAACGGTGTCAACCGAGGTAAAGGCTACAGCGTGCGCCACGGCATGCAGGAAGCGCGGGGCCGCATTGCGCTTTTTACGGATGCCGATCTTTCCGCGCCGATTGAGGAAGCCGGCAAACTCATTGGCGCCCTTGAAACCAATGACGTGGCCATTGGCTCTCGGGCCATGGACCGCAGCCTGATCAGCGTGCACGAATCCCCCTTCCGAGAATTTGCCGGAATCATCTTCAACAAGATTGTGCGAAGCATTTTGTGGCTGCCGTTCGTCGATACGCAGTGCGGTTTCAAAGCGTTCCGGCGCGAGCGCTGCGGCGTCATCTTCGAGCAGCAAACGATTGAGCGCTTCGGGTTCGATCCGGAACTGCTGTATCTGGCGCGGCGTCATGGCTTGCGCGCGGTTGAAATTCCGGTGCGCTGGGGGCATTCACCGGCCACGAAAGTGAGCATGCTGCACGACAGCATTCAGATGTTCATCGACGTATTCACGATCCGGTGGAATTCGCTGAGCGGACGTTACCCGCGGAGAGCCTGATTTCAATCGCCAAGTACTTTGCTTTGCAAAGTACTTGACAACAACATTCGGTGTGGTAGACTTCTTCTATGGCGACTCCTGGTCCGCTTCGTTCTCCGCAACGCGAGCCCATCCCCATCGACGCTCGCGCTGCTGATCATCTCCGCTACATCCGCGAAACGATGGAGAGCGCCGCCGAATTTACCGCTGTGCCCGGCTGGGGCGGCGTGGCCATGGGGGTCACCGCGCTGGTGGCCGCGTTTGCGGCCTCGAGGCAGACTGCGCCTCGCGCTTGGCTGGCGGTCTGGCTGATCGAAGCCTTCGTGGCCGTGGCCATTGCGGCGCCTGCTGCAGCCACCAAAGCGCACCGCGCCAACTCCGCGCTTTTCTCCGGACCTGGCCGCAAGTTCGTTCTTAGTTTTGCGCCACCGATTGTCGTTGGCGGTCTTTTGACCTTCGCTCTCTATCACGCCGGCATTCTTGCCGCCCTGCCGGGTGTTTGGCTCTTGTTGTACGGGACCGCCATCGTTACAGGGGGGGCGTTTTCCGTTCGCGTTGTGCCGGTGATGGGTTTGTGTTTGATGTTGCTGGGCGGCGCAGCACTTTTCGCCCCGGCAGTTTGGGGAGATTCGTTCATGGCGGCGGGCTTTGGGGTCGTGCAGATCAGCTTCGGCTGGTGGATTGCCCGGCATTATGGAGGCTAGCAGGAAATCGCATGGCTAAGTCGTCTACAGCGCATCAAGAACGTCCGCAGCGGTCTCGCGAGCGCGGCGCGTCCCTGGAAGCCATCCGCAATCCGGCGCAGGAAACCGTCCCGGTGGATCTGGACCGGCTGATTCACGAACGCATTCGCCTGGGTATCGTCAGCGCGCTAGCGGTCAACCGCTCGCTAACTTTCAACGAGCTGAAAGCGCTGCTGAAAACCACCGACGGCAACCTGAGCGTTCACGCCCGCAAGCTGGAAGAGGCCAATTATGTCGTGTGCACGAAATCTTTCGACGGGCGGTTGCCGAAGACGGAATATCGCCTGACGGCAGCGGGGCGGCGGGCGCTAGAGCGCTATCTAAATCACATGGAAGCGCTGATTCGCGCGACGCGCGAAGGCTGAGCAGCAAAAAATTTTGACTCTGCACTTTGTACTACAGAGTGGTTTATAGTGCTTCCTCCGCGGCGGAGAAAGAACGTGTTCATGCATCATCTAACGGTACGGCAAATTGCTACAACGCAGCCGGCCAGCGCCCAGGCTCCGAGGCTCCACGTAGCCATCATCTCGGATGGCAATGGCCGTTGGGCCACTTCGCGGGGTTTGCCGCGCTCCGCCGGTCATCGCGCGGGAGCCGAATCTGCACGCCGCGTCATCGCGGCTGCGCCTCGCATCGGCATTCATACACTGACGCTTTTCGCGCTATCTTCCGCAAATTGGAAGCGTCCCGCAACCGAAGTCGATGCGATCTTGCGGCTGCTTCACGAATACCTTCTTACAGAAACGACGCACTGCATCGACGAAGGTGTGCGGCTCAGTATTATCGGTCGCCGCGATCGTTTGCCTGCCATGCTCCGCCAGGCCATCGCCGATTCGGAAGCCGCCACGGCAAAGGGCACGCGTCTGCACCTTCGGCTCGCGGTGGATTATTCCGCCCGCGAAGCGATCTATCATGCGGCCTGCCGCTTTTACAAAGTCACCGAGCTTTCGGCGGAGTCCTTCAGCACCGTGCTTGCGGAGGTTCACCGCGGGGGCTCAACGGAAGTCGACTTGCTGATTCGTACCGGTGGCGAACAGAGGTTATCCGATTTTCTCTTGTGGGAATGCGCTTTCGCAGAATTCGTGTTTCTGCAAAAACGCTGGCCGGACTTCACCGCCGCCGATCTGGAAGCAGCCGTGAAAGAATTCAACAGACGAGAGCGTACGCGCGGTGCATTGCCGGACGCCATAGCGGGTTAGTTTGAATCAAGCCACGGAGGAGAGCAAACCATGTCGGAATTCATGCCGCACTTTGCTCCGTTCGTCGTGCTCCTATTCCTTGGTACCGTCTTGTTGACTCCAGCTGGCGGCGCAGTTCGAACGGGCTGGCATCGAGAATAGAACGATTGAGTCCCGACTTCTGGCGAACCTTCTTTCCCGGATTTGCCTTCCTGCCCTTGGCGGGCGC